>Ga0208938_1000411_pt1 | contig 33902 bp, 24 predicted proteins | sample AD_UKC125_MetaG_FD_184434 | JGI IMG/M metagenome (GOLD analysis project Ga0208938, IMG submission 184434) | Active sludge microbial communities of municipal wastewater-treating anaerobic digesters from USA - AD_UKC125_MetaG (SPAdes) (version 2) | ecosystem: Engineered > Bioreactor > Anaerobic >...
GCGCCCGCAGTAGGGAAAAACGAGGGGAAACCGTACAAAAGGCCGGAAAAACGACGAAATGCCGCCCGCTCATTCCGCATCGTGAAATCTGGCAGTTTCCCCTACTCCAAGTCCGACAGGCTGCTAGAATCGCCTGTTGAAGCGCCAGCGAAGACAGTTCACAGCCAGCATTAAATCAGTCCTCTCACCCTCATAACAACCCTCACGGAGAACATTCATGGAACATCAATTGCCGCAACTGCCCTTCGCCCTCGACGCCCTCGCCCCGCACATGTCCAGGGAGACTCTGGAATACCACTACGGCAAGCACCACCAGGCCTACGTCACCAACCTGAACAACCTGATCAAAGGTACTGATTACGAAGCCCTCGACCTCGAAGCGATCGTCAAGAAGGCTCCGGCGGGTGGCATCTACAACAACTCGGCGCAGGTCTGGAACCACACTTTCTTCTGGAACTGCCTGACGCCAAACGGCGGCGGCGCGCCGGGCGGTGACCTGGCTGCGGCCATCGATGGCAAATGGGGATCATTTGCGGACTTCGCCAAGGCCTTCCAGGCTTCCGCGGTCGGCAATTTCGGCTCCGGCTGGACCTGGCTGGTCAAAAAGGCCGATGGTTCGCTGGACATCGTCAACATGGGTGCCGCCGGCACCCCACTGACCACCGGCGACAAGGCGCTGCTGTGCATCGACGTCTGGGAGCACGCCTACTACATCGATTATCGCAACCTGCGTCCGAAGTTTGTCGAAACCTTCCTCGGCAGCCTCGCCAACTGGCGTTTCGCCGAACAGAACTTTGCCGCATAGCAAACCGTCGACGCCCGCTCTTGCGGGCGTCAGAAGCGGCCCCAGTCGGGGTCGGGCAACTCGGTGAATGCCTGCCGCAGACGCTCGCCCCAGAGCGTACGAATGGTGTTGAAATAGGCGTTTTGCGGGCCAATACTGACATGATCGCGTACCCGCAGGGCATCACGCTCGTAGATCAGCAGATCGAGCGGCATGCCCACCGAGAGGTTCGAGCGGATCGTCGAATCCATCGAAATCAGCGCGCACTTGGCCGCTTCCTCGAAGGTGGTACGACGGTTCACGACGCGGTCGATGATCGGCTTGCCGTATTTTGATTCGCCGATCTGGAAATACGGGGTGTCTTCGGTGGCTTCGATGAAGTTGCCGGCTGCATAGATGTTGAACAGGCGCGGAACTTCCTCACCGATCTGACCACCAAAGATGATCGACGCGTTGAACTCGATGCCGAACTCCTTCAGTGCCGCGGCATCCCGCTGATGCACCTCACGCACAACGCTGCCGACATGGCGCGCGGCTTCGAAGAGGTTGGGCAGACTGCAGAGATTCTCCTGGTCGCTGCGATCCAGACGTTCGCGGAGAATATTGACCACCGATTGACTGACCGAAAGGTTGCTGGCGGTCATCAGGACCAGCACGCGCTCACCGACGCGCTCGATCACCGTCATCTTGCGGAAGGTGTTGATGTGGTCTACGCCGGCGTTGGTCCGCGAGTCGGACAGAAACACCAAGCCGGCATCCAGGCGCATGGCGACACAGTAGGTCATGACTGACGGCCACGCGGGCGGCGCGCCGCGGCGACAGGCACGCTGGGCGAGGCCAAGGCGCGCTCAGCCAGGAATCAGGAAATCGCGACTGATACCCTCGCCAAGTTCGTAGATACGATCCATGAAGTCGGTCAGGTACTCGTGTAGTCCACCGGCCAGCACATCGTCGATACGCGCGAAATGCAGCCTGGCATGCAGCACACCTGCCTGACGTTCGGTTTCCGCGGAAGCGCCATTGGCAATCAACTGCAGCATCCGGACGATGCCGTCGGCACAGGCATGCAGCGACCTCGGCATATCCATGCGCAGGATCAGCAACTCGGCGACCCGGCCAGGCGTGATGGCGTCGCGATAGACCTTGCGGTATACCTGAAACGCCGACAGCGAGCGCAGCAGCGCACCCCAGCGATAGAAGTCGCTGGCCCCCTCGTCGTCATTCTGGCGCAGGATATGGTACTGCATGTCGAGAATGCGGGCGGTGTTGTCACCGCGCTCAAGCAGGCCGCCAAGGCGGATGAAATGCAGTGCATCATCCTTGAGCATGGTTCCGAAGGTCACCCCGCGGGTAACCGCCGAACGCAGCTTGACCCAGTCGAAGAATTCGCTGACCCCGCGCGCGAGGATGTGCTCGAAGTTCTGCTGACGCAGTTCGATCCACGTGGCGTTGACGCTTTCCCACATCTCGGCGGTCAACGTGCCACGCACGGCGTGCGCATTTTCGCGCGCAGCCCGCAGGCAACTGTAGATCGACGAGGGATTGGACGGGTCGGAAACCATGAAGCGCAGGACGTTCTCGACATTCACCTCGTTGTAGACCAGCGCAAAGGCGGCCTCGAGGCTGTTGAGGGCGAGGATGGCGCGCCAGTTCTCGTTCTGCGAGGCAACCGACTGCGGCACCATTGACATCTGGTAGGACACGTCGAGAAGACGTGCGAGGTTCTCGGCGCGCTCGGTATAACGCGCCATCCAGTACAGGTGATCAGCTGTGCGGCTTAACATCTCGGCTCTCCGTGCATCTCAGTTTTCCAACACCCAGGTGTCCTTGGTACCCCCGCCCTGCGACGAGTTAACGACCAGCGAGCCTTCGCGCAGCGCCACGCGCGTCAGGCCGCCGGGCACCATCCCGATGCCGCGCTTTCCGGACAGGACAAAAGGGCGCAGGTCAAGGTGACGCGGGGCGATGCCCGCGTCGACGAAAGTAGGACAGTTGGACAGCGCCAGCGTCGGCTGCGCGATGTACTTCTCGGGGGCGGCGAGGATACGGGCGCGGAAATCCTCGATCTCGGCGTGCGTCGAGGCCGGCCCGACCAGCATGCCGTAGCCACCGGCGCCATGCACTTCCTTGACCACCAGTTCCGGCAGATGTGCCAGGACGTATTTGAGGTCATCCGGTTTGCGCAGCATCCAGGTCGGGACGTTGTTGAGCTTCGGCTCTTCACCGAGGTAGAAGCGGATCATCTCCGGTACATACGGATAGATCGACTTGTCGTCGGCAACACCGGTGCCAATTGCGTTGGCCAGCGTGACATGACCGGCTCGATAGGCGGCCAGCAGACCTGGCACGCCGAGCATCGAATCCTTGTTGAAGACCTGCGGATCCAGGAAGTCGTCGTCTAGCCGGCGATAGATGACGTCTACCCGCTGCGGCCCCTGCGTGGTGCGCATGAACACCGTTTCGTCCTTGACGAACAGGTCCCGGCCTTCGACCAGCTCGACGCCCATCTGCTGCGCCAGGAAGGTATGTTCGAAATAGGCGCTGTTGTAGGCCCCCGGCGTCAGCAGCACGACGGTTGGATCGGTAACCCCTTTCGGCGCCACGGTGCGCAGGTTTTCAAGGAGCATGTCGGGGTAATGCTGTACCGGGGCGATGAGATGCCGCGAGAACAGTTCCGGAAACAGCCGCATCATCATCTTGCGGTCTTCGATCATGTACGAGACGCCCGAAGGCACGCGCAGGTTGTCCTCGAGGACGTAGGACTCGCCGGCGCCGGCACGCACGATGTCGACACCGGCGATATGGGCGTAGATGCCCGACGGCACGTCGACACCCATCATCTCGCGACGAAACTGCGCATTGTTCAGAACCTGCTCGGACGGAATGACGCCGGCCCGGAGGATTGCCTGCTCGTGGTAGATGTCGTGCAGGAAGGCGTTGAGCGCCTTCACCCGCTGCCATAAACCGGCCTGCAGCGCCTGCCACTCGGCTGCCGGGATAATGCGCGGGATGATATCGAACGGAATCAGTCGTTCGGTACCGGACTCCTCGCCATAAACGGCGAAAGTGATACCGACGCGGTGGAAAGCCGTGTCAGCCTCGGCGCGCTTGCGCTCCAGGCGTTCCGGCGGCATCCCTGCCAGCCATTCCGCAAAGGCGCTGTAGTGTGGCCGCAGGGTCCCGGCCGAATCGTACATCTCGTTGTAGAAGTCTGCGTTCATGATGCTCACCACCAGGTTGGGTCTGCAACTAAAAAGCATGAATCGTGCCAAATAAAAACCATCGGAAGGTCGGGAAAGCGGGCACCGAATAAGCCATGCTATGCCAGAATATGGTGCGGGGCCAGCGCTTTACGCCCCCTGCTGGTGCATCCGCGGCCCACACTGCGTCAGCGATGCGCCGCCGCCGATAGATCACGTCGATTTACTCCAGTATAAAGCTGCCGTGGGCGCGCGATCTTGTATTCCGAATCGGCCAGCATTTCCTCCCATTGCGCCATCCAGCCGGCGGTGCGGGCGAGAGCCTGGATGCAGGCGAACATCGATGTCGGAATACCCAGCGCCTTCTGCACGATGGCGGAATAGAAATCGACACTCGGATAGAGACCCTCATCGACAAAATACGGGTCCTCCAGCGACAATTTCTCTAGCGCCTTTGCCAGTGCGAACAGGCGATGCTGCTCCAGCCCCAGTTCCTGCAGGACCTCGTCGCAGACTTCCCGCAGCAACTGCGCACGCGGATCGAAGTGCCGGTACACCGGGTGCCCGAAACCGCTGAACGTGAAGCTATTGCTCTTGTCGCGGGCACGGGCGACGAATCCGCCGAGGCGCGACGAATCGCCAATCTCCTGGAGCATGGCCAGGCACGCCTCACTCGCTCCACTATGCGCGGGCCCTGACAGACAGGCGATGGCCGCCGACACACAGGCAAAGGGATTTGCGCCCGAGGAACCGGCCATCCGAACCGTCGAGGTCGAAGCATCCTGCCCCTGGTCGGCGAAGACAATGAACAACCTGTCGAGCGCACGCACCAGCACCGGATTCGGCCGAAACTCCTCACGCGGGGTAGCGAACATCATGTGCAGGAAGTTGGCGGCATACCCGAGATCAGCGCGTGGATTCATGAACGGTTCGCCGATAGAGTACTTGTAGGCCATGGCGACGATCGTCGGCATCCTGGCAACGATCCGGTGAAAATTGAGGTTGCGTTGCGCAGTATCGAAATAGTCTGCCGCGTCGTGATTAAACGCTGACAATGCACCCACCACCCCGACCATCACGGCCATGGGATCGGCGTCACGGCGAAAACCCTGATAGAACTTCACCATCTGCTCGTGCACCGACGTGTGCTTTCTGATCGCGGACTCGAACGCTACCTTCTGCCCGGCGTCAGCCAATTCCCCGTGCTTCAGCAGGTAGGCCACATCAAGGAAGTCACATTGTTCGGCGAGTTGTTTGATCGGGTAGCCGTGATGGAGCAGCTCTCCCTTCTCGCCATCGACAAAGGTGATTTTCGACTTGCAACTGGCGGTCGACTCGAAACCTGAATCGTACGCGAAGCGACCGGTCCTGGCGCCCAACGTGCGAATATCCAGGCAGTCGCTACCGTGTGTCGGCGCCAGGACTGAAAAATGCACTGCCGGCTCGCCAACTATGCTCAAGGTGGCTTTGCGCTCGCTGACCATGACTTCCTCCTTTTCAGATTCCTCGACGACCGCGCTTGCAAACGGCGGACGCTCAGCCCGGCAACAAGCCGGTCACCCGCACCCTTGGCGCCGCCGCCCTGTTTTGGGGCTTCGTCGGCGCCTTGCGCACCGACGCTGTGCCCCCGCGCCCTGCGAATAGAAGTTTTCTGCCCGGACCGGACCGGCCCGGAGGCCGCAAAGCGCTCTACGACAAACGCTCAGCGCGCACGGCACCCTGTTCTGCAAGCCAAACAAAGCAAAATACATTCCCGCATGCAACCCGAAATTGGTACGGAATTTGCTTATTTCACGGCAGACGCCCCGGAGCGGCTCATCATCTGGGTCCCGCACGGCGGCGTGCCGACACGGCCGGCAAGCACATGTCCAACCGCCCGTGCAGGCGGCGTTGAAAAGGTTGAAGATCACATGAATCCACCAATGGTACTCCCCTGGCTCGCGCACAGGGCTGGCGTGAGCATTGGTCGCGCCGAATCGCTATGGCCGACAGCGTGTCGTCAAGCCGCGCAAATCACTGGCCAGCGGGACGGCTCCTCCTACTGGGGCACGGCGGTGCAGACTCTGTTGCGCCTGCTGCAGGAGGAGCGCAGGCAGACGGTTTCCCTGCTGACCTGGCCGTGGCTACTCTTGCAGAGTGGCGTGGAACACTGGTCCCGGCTCACCAGGAACTGGCTGGCGCCGATCGATGCTTCGTTGCACACCTGGAAACTCCACCTCGAAGGTAGTCGGCACTTTGCCGGGCCTGCCCCGGCGGTGCGGCTGCCGCGTACAGGTGGCTACATGCCCCCGGGCCGGGAACGGTGAAGCCGGAAATGCTTGCCCACAACGCCTTGATCGCGCATTTCAAGGCCCACCTGCAGGAAGGACAGCGCGCCATACGCGAGCATTTCGCAGCCGACGGTGACGCAGCGCGACTGCTCGTCGAACGCTGCCGCCTTGTCGACCAAGTGTTGTGCGAACTCTGGCGCGAGCTTGATCTGCCGGCCTCGCTGGCGCTGGTCGCCGTTGGCGGCTACGGCCGCGGCGAGCTGTACCCGGCTTCCGACGTCGATCTGCTGATCCTGCTTCCCGAACAACCCGGCAGCGCCCTGACTGCCCGGCTCGAACGACTGATTTGCGTGTTCTGGGACATCGGCCTCGAAACCGGCCATAGTGTGCGGACCATCGAACAATGTCTGGAAGAAGCCAGTGCCGACATCACCGTGCAGACGGCGATGATCGAGGCCCGCCTGCTCACCGGCGATGCGTTGCTTTTTCAGGGATTTACCGCGGTCCTCAAGGCCAGTCTCGACGCGCCCGCCTTCTTCCAGACCAAGCGCATGGAGCAGGAGGACCGCCACCAGCGCTTCAGCGACACCCCTTACAGCCTCGAAGCGAACTGCAAGGAAGGACCCGGCGGACTGCGCGACCTGCAACTGATCCTCTGGATTGCCCAGGCGGCAGGCTACGGCAGGTGCTGGCGGGATCTCGAACAGCGCGGTTTCATCACCGCCGAGGAGCAACAACTGCTCGAAACCTGCGAGGCCTTCCTGTGCCGCCTGCGCACTCACTTGCATCTGCACGTCGGACGCCGTGAGGATCGCCTGCTGTTTGAATATCAGACGGCGCTGGCCGAACGACTGGGGTTCGCCGCCACCGCCACGCGCCGCTCCAGCGAGCAGTTGATGCAGCGCTACTACCGGACGGCGAAGGCGGTCACCCAGATCAATGCGATCGTTTTGCAGAACATCGGCGCGGCGCTTTTCCCACCGCCGGAAGGCCCACCGCAACCGATCAACGAACGCTTCCAGAATACCAACGAGTTCCTCGACGTGGTGCACGAGGATGTTTTCAACCACAACCCCGGCGCCCTCCTCGAAGCCTTTCTGCTGCTACAGCAACATGCCGAACTGCAGGGCATGAGTGCGCGTACGCAGCGTGCGCTGTGGCGCGCACGTCATCTGATCGACGACGATTTCCGTCGCCAGCCCGAGAACCGGCAGCATTTCCTGCAGCTCTTCAAGCAAGGCCGTCGCCTGGTCCAGGAGTTCCGGCGCATGAACCAGCTTGGCGTCCTGGGTCGCTACCTGCCGGGTTTCGGACGTATCGTCGGTCAGATGCAACACGATCTGTTCCACGTATACACTGTCGACCAGCACATCCTGCAGGTGGTACGCCGGCTGCGCCGTTTCTCGATGGAAGAGTTCGCTCACGAATACCCGTTCTGCAGTCGCCTGCTCAGCGACCTGGGAAACCCCTGGGTACTCTATATTGCCGCCCTGTTTCACGATATCGCCAAGGGGCGGGGTGGTGATCATTCCGAACTCGGGGCGGTCGATGCGCAGGAGTTCTGCGAGGACCACGGCCTGGCGGCGGCAGACACCGAACTGGTCGTCTGGCTGGTCCGCCGCCACCTGCTGATGTCCAGCGTCGCCCAGAAGCAGGATATCTCCGACCCTGGCGTGGTCGCCCGCTTTGCCGCTATCGTCGGCGACGAGCGGCATTTGATCGCGCTCTACCTGCTGACCGTTGCCGATATCCGCGGTACCAGCCCGAAGGTCTGGAACGCCTGGAAAGGACAACTGCTGGAGCAACTGTTCAACGCCACCCGGCGCTTCCTTCTGTCCAATGATAGTACCCTGATGACCCAGGGCATCATTGCCCAGCGTCAACAGGAGGCAATGCGCCTGATGCGCTTTTTCGCGCTGTCCGAGAAGGCGCACGAAGGCCTCTGGCAACAACTCGACACGGTGTATTTCCTGCGCCAGTCGGCCGAAGAAATTGCCTGGCACGCGTGCGCCCTGCACGAGCGGATCGAGATCGATCAGCCGCTGGTGCGGGCACGCATCAATTCGCTCGGCGCCGGGCTCGAAGTGATGGTCTACACGCACGACCAGCCTGACCTGTTCGTACGCATGGTCGGCTTCTTCAGCCGTGCCGGCTACAGCATCGTCGACGCCAAAATCCATACCACGCGCCATGGGTATGCGCTCGACACCTTCATGCTGCTCGACGTCAGTGGCCGTGACAGCGACCGTGCGATGATCAGCTACATCGAACACGAGCTCGGCGAGCGCCTGCTGCGGCAGGCACCGGCAGACGTACCCGCCAACGGGCGCATCTCGCGGCAGGTCAAACATTTCCCGATCCAGCCACAGGTGAGCATTCAACCCCTGGTCAGCCTGGAAGCGGACGAGACCGGCAAGCTCTTCGTGCTGAGCGTCGTTGCCGCCGATCGACCCGGCCTGCTGTTCGTCATCGCCAGAAAACTCGCCGACCACGGCGCCAACCTGCACACCGCCAAGATCGCCACCCTCGGTGAGCGGGTCGAAGACACCTTCCTGATCAGCGGCGGGCATCTCGAGGAAAGCGCCGGGCGGGTCAAGCTGGAAACGGATTTGCTGAAGCATTTGCTGGTCTGAGTCAGCGACGCTGCAGCACGCCCCATTGAAGTGCCACAATGCAGTTATCGCGCCTTCACGACGGCTCAAGCATGGATCGGTTCTTGCTTGAAAGCCAATGAACTTTTGCCCTGGAGTTGACCGTGTCCATACATGTTGCCCTCAACCACGTAACTCACTATCGCTACGACCGCCTGATCACGCTCTCGCCGCAGGTCGTTCGCCTGCGGCCAGCGCCGCACTCGCGCACGCCGATCCTCAGCTACTCGCTGAAGGTCACCCCGGGGCAGCATTTCATCAACTGGCAGCAGGACCCGCAGGCCAACTATCTGGCGCGCCTGGTCTTTCCGGAGAAGACACGCGAGTTCTGCGTCGAGGTCGATCTCATCGCCAGCATGTCGGTAATCAACCCGTTCGACTTCTTTCCCGAACCCTATGCGACGACGTTTCCTTTCAAGTACGAGGCCTGGCAACAGGAAGAACTCGAACCCTACCTGAACTGCCTGCCGCTGACACCCTTGCTGCGTGACCTCCTCGAAACGATCCCGTCGACGCCGCAGGCCAGCGTCGATTTTCTGGTCGACCTCAACCGCCAGGTACAGCACGCCGTCGGCTACGTCATCCGCCTTGAACCCGGCGTACAGACGCCCGAGGAGACGCTGCAACTGGCACGTGGCTCGTGCCGCGATTCAGCCTGGCTGCTGGTGCAACTCTTGCGTCACCTCGGTCTGGCAGCGCGCTTTGTCTCGGGCTACCTGATCCAGCTGGTGCCCGACGTGAAATCACTCGACGGCCCTTCGGGAACCGATCACGACTTCACCGACCTGCATGCCTGGTGCGAGGTGTACCTGCCGGGCGCCGGCTGGATCGGTCTCGACCCGACCTCGGGGCTGTTTGCCGGCGAAGGACACATCCCGCTGGCGTGCTCGCCGCAACCGTCGTCGGCATCACCGATCACCGGTTTCACTGAGGAATGCAAGTGCGAGTTCGAGCACCACATGAAGATCGAGCGCGTCTGGGAAGCGCCGCGGGTCACCAGGCCTTATGACGAACAGCAGTGGCTGGCGATTGAGGCGCTCGGCCACCAGATCGATGCCGAGTTGGTCAGTGGTGACGTTCGCCTGACCATGGGCGGCGAACCCACCTTCGTCTCCATCGACGACCACGACGGGGCCGAGTGGAATATCGACGCCCTCGGGCCGACCAAGCGCCTGCGCGCCGCCGAAGTCTTTCAGCGGCTGCGTGCAAAATACGCTCCGCAGGGGCTGCAGCACTTCGGCCAGGGCAAATGGTATCCCGGCGAGCAATTGCCGCGCTGGTCGCTGAACTGCTTCTGGCGGCGAGACGGCCAGCCGGTATGGAAAAATCCCGCGCTGTATGCCGACGAAAGCCGTGACGATGGTGCCGACGAGGTCCTCGCCGGCCGTTTCCTGCGGCAACTCGCCGAAGTACTGGCGGTCAACCCGGGGCACGTCTTTCCCGCCTGCGAGGATGTTTATTATTACCTGTGGCGCGAGCACCGCCTGCCGATCAACGTCGACGTGTCGAATGCCCGTCTGGACGACCCACTGGAACGAGAACGCCTGGCGAAAATCTTCCACCAGGGACTCGATCGGGTGATCGGTTACGTGCTGCCGCTGAAGCGCCGGCCGCAGGGCGGCTGGCAAAGCGGACAGTGGTTCCTGCGCACCGGCCGCTGCTTCCTGGTCCCGGGTGATTCGCCGATCGGTTACCGCTTGCCGCTCGACTCACAACCCTGGGTGGCGAAGGCCGACTATCCCTATATCCACACCCCTGATCCGACGCAAACCTTCGCGCCGCTGCCCGCCCACGCCGAAATCCAGGCGCAGTGCGCGATCAGCCGCAGCCAGGATGCCGGTGCAGAGGAAGCCGCGGTCACCGGCGAACACTTCGCCGCGCAGGGCATCGAGCGTATCGAGGGAGCGTTCCTGCATGCAGCCGAAGTGCCGCCACAGGACGGCGCGTCGGCGGTATCGGTCACCCGCACGTCGTTTTCTGCACAGGCGCGCAATGGTGTCTTGTACATTTTCATGCCGCCGACCGAGACGCTCGATGACTACCTCGAACTCGTCAGCGCCGTCGAAGCCACCGCCGAAATCCTCGCCACGCCGGTGATCCTCGAAGGTTACGAGCCGCCGTCCGACCCGCGCCTGACCAACTTCCGCGTAACACCCGATCCCGGCGTGATCGAAGTCAACATCCAGCCGTCCGCTACCTGGGACGAGCTTGTCGAACGTACCACGCATCTTTATGAAGCCGCACATCTGTCCCGCCTGTGCACCGAGAAGTTCATGCTTGACGGTCGCCATACCGGTACCGGCGGCGGCAACCACTTCGTCTTCGGGGGACCCACGACACTCGATTCACCTTTCCTGCGACGACCCGACCTGTTGCGCAGCCTGATCAGTTACTGGCACAACCATCCTGCGCTCTCGTATCTCTTTTCGGGCCTGTTCATCGGCCCGACCAGCCAGTCACCGCGCGTCGATGAAGCACGCAACGATTCGGTGTACGAACTGGAGATCGCCTTCAGCCAGTTCCCGCAGCCGGGCGCCGACGCCGCGGTGTGCGTCGCTCCGTGGATCATCGACCGCGTGCTGCGCAATCTGCTGATCGACTCGTCGGGCAACACGCACCGCGCAGAGTTCTGCATCGACAAGCTCTACTCGCCCGACGGCCCTACCGGCCGCCTCGGCCTGCTTGAAATGCGCGCCTTCGAGATGCCACCGCACGCGCGCATGTCGCTCGCGCAACAGTTGCTGCTGCGGGCGCTGATCGCCCGCTTCTGGCGCACCCCCTACGCACCGGACCGGCTGCTGCGCTGGGGTACCGAACTGCACGACCGTTTCATGCTGCCGCATTTCGTCCAGCAGGATTTCGACGACGTGATCAGCGACTTGCGCGCCGCCGGTTACCCGCTCGAAAGCGCGTGGTTCGCACCACATTTCGAGTTCCGCTTCCCGCTGCATGGCAGCATTTCGGCACAAGGCATCGAACTGGAACTACGGCATGCCCTCGAGCCCTGGCATGTGATGGGCGAACAGGGCGCGGTCGGGGCGACGGTACGCTACGTCGACTCGTCTTTGGAGCGCCTGCAGCTCAAGGTGACCGGCATGGCCGACGACCGCTACGTCGTGACCTGCAACGGCCGCGCCCTGCCAATGCGCTCGACGGGCAAGACCGGCGAGTTTGTCGCCGGCGTGCGTTACCGCGCCTGGCACCCGCCATCGGCCTTGCACCCGACGATCGGGGTGCACGTCCCGCTGGTCTTCGATCTGGTCGACACCTGGATGAAACGCTCGCTCGGCGGCTGCCAGTATCACGTCGAACACCCCGGTGGGCGCAACCCCGACCGCTACCCAGTCAACGCCAACGAAGCCGAAGGTCGCCGTCTGGCACGCTTCATTCCCTTCGGCCATACCCCCGGCACGATCGACGTACAGCCCGCACCGGCGAATGCTGGCTTCCCGTTTACGTTAGACTTGCGGAGATCCTGAAACCACAGGGCGCGGGTGTAGCCCGCGCCCGCATCCTGCATGCCGCAATCCCTGCTTTCGAGCTATCAGACAAAAAACGATCGTTTCGACGAGATGCTCGCCGAGGACGGTAGCGTGCGTCCGTCCTGGCAACCGTTCCTGGCCCACCTCGCTGCGGCAACCCCCGAGCAGATGCGGCACCGACTCGATTACGTGCGGCGCCGCATCCTCGAGAACGGCGTCACCTACAACGTCTACGCCGACCCACAAGGCGCCGACCGGCCATGGGAACTCGATCCGCTGCCGCTGATCCTCTCGCCCGGCGAGTGGCAGGAGTTGGCCGGCGCCGTGACGCAGCGTGCACGCCTGCTCAATGCCGTGCTCAAGGATCTGTATGGGCCGCAGACCCTGATCAACGATGGCAGCCTGCCGGCGGCGCTGGTCTTCGGTCACAACAATTTCCTCTGGCCCTGCCAGGGGATCAGACCGCCCGGTGAGACCTATCTGCATCTCTACGCCGCCGACCTCGCGCGCTCGCCAGACGGCCGCTGGTGGGTGATTGCCGACCGCACGCAAGCCCCATCGGGTGCCGGCTATGCGCTCGAAAACCGGACCATTGTCGGCCGCGTTTTCCCCGAGCAGTTCCGCGACCTGCACGTCCAGCATCTCGCCTCGTTCTTCCGCCAACTCCAGGACAGTCTCGCCCACTGGGCCCCGCGTACCGGCGAAGCGCCGCTGATCGTCCTGCTGACGCCGGGCCCCTACAACGAAACCTACTTCGAACACGCCTATCTGGCGCGCTACCTCGGTTTTCCCCTGGTCGAGGGACAGGACCTGACGGTGCGCGGCGATTGCGTCTATCTCCGAACGCTCAGCGGCTTGCGGCGTGTGCATGCGCTGCTCCGCCGGCTGGATGACGACTACTGCGATCCGCTCGAACTGCGCGGCGATTCGGCGCTCGGCATTCCGGGCCTGCTGCAGGCCGTGCGCGCCGGCAATGTCCTGGTCGCCAATGCCCTCGGCAGTGGCCTGATCGAGTCTGCCGCACTGCCGGGATTCCTGCCCGGCGCCTGCAGGAAGCTGCTCGGCGAGCCGCTGGCAATGCCTTCGGTAGCGACCTGGTGGTGCGGCGAGCGGGCTGCGCTGGCGTTTACCATCGAACACCTCGACGAACTGGTGATCAAGGGCTCGTACCCTTCTCAACGCTTCGATCCGGTTTTCGGCAACGAACTGCACGGCAGCAAACGCGAGGAGATGATCGCCCGCCTGCGGGCCCGGCCGCAGGCCTATGTCGCACAGGAGTTGGTGAATTTTTCCGAAGCACCGGCATGGAGCACCAGTCACGCGCGGCGCCTGCTGCCACGTGGTGTTGGCCTGCGCGTCTTTGTCGCCGCCACCCCGAGTGGCCACGTGGTGATGCCCGGCGGCCTGACGCGCGTTTCCGCCGCGTCGAATGCACGGGTCATCTCGATGCAACGCGGCGGATCGAGCAAGGACACCTGGGTGCTCACCGACGCCGCGGTCAACACCTTCAGCCTGCTCAAACAGTCGGTCGGCAAGGCCGACATCGTGCGCGGCGGCCGCAATCTGTCGTCGCGAGTGGTCGAAAACCTGTACTGGTTCGGGCGCTATGCGGAACGTTGTGACAAGACGTCGCGCCTCCTGCGCGTCGCCCTGTCACGCCTGGTCGATGCCGGCGCCGATACGCTGCCGGCACTCAACTCGGCCCTCGACCTCTGTCGTACCATGCAACTGCTGCCGACCAGCGAGGCCGAAACCCACGCCGCTGCGAAGGCAAGAAAAGCCGCCGCAGCACTGCCCCTGGATGCGCAGATGATTAACGCCGTCTGCAGCAAGGAGTGGGGCGAGGGTCTCGCAGGCGACATCCGCCGCCTGTTGTGGGTCGCGACGCAGGTACGCGAGCGCTTCTCGCTCGACAACTGGCATGCGATCAATCGTCTGCAGCATCAACTGCAGCAGTACAGCGAGACGCTGACCGGCGAAGACGCGCAACCGGAGCTCGGCGAGGCGCTCGCCTTTCTCGATCAGGTGTTGCTCACTTCTTCGTCACTCGCCGGTTTCGCGATGGACAACATGACCCGCGACGACGGCTGGCGCTTCCTGATTATTGGCCGACGTATCGAACGACTGGTTTTCCTCGCCAACGCCGTCGCCGGCTTCCTGCGCCTGCCATCGACGCGTGCCGCCGGCAGCCTTGAATGGTTGCTGGAACTGACCGACAGCATCATCACTTACCGCTCGCGCTACATGATCCAGCCACAACTTCTGCCGGCGCTGGATCTGATCGTTTTCGACGACGGCAACCCGCATTCGGTGGCATTCCAGTTGCAGTTCCTGGTGCGTTACCTCGACAACCTGGCGCGACTGCTCGGTGGTCCGCGCGACGAAGCCCTGCCGCAGGCGCTGACGCGCCTGCAGGCCTTCGACCTGGGCAGTTTCGAGGGGCAGACCTTCAGCGAATGCTCGGCTTGCGGCCCATGCCTCGAACTGGCCGGACTGCTCAGCGGAACCGCACTCGCTGCGGCAACGCTTTCGGATCGCCTGGCCATGCGCTATTTCAGCCATGTCGGCGACGTCAGCCGGCAGACCTTCGCCTCGTGATCGCCGTGAGCCCGTTCGCCGCCCGCTATCACATCGTGCACGAAACCCGCTACAGCTACGAAACCCCGGTTTCGCTGTCCCGCCAACTCCTGCACCTGACGCCGCGTGACTGCTCCTGGCAGCGTTGCCTGGCACATCGGATCAGCGTCAAACCGGAAGTCACCGCCGCGCGCGAGCGCAACGACTGCTTCGGCAATCCGGTCAGGGAGCTGGCCATCGAATTTCCCCATCGCAGCCTCTGCGTTCATGCCGAGAGCACCATCGACGTGCTGCCGCACCTGCCGGCGCTGGCCGATCGGGCGCTGCCGGCAGGCCCCTCGCCGTCGTGGGAAACGGTGCGCGAAGCATTGGCCTATGGTTCGCGTCCGGTCCTGCTCGACGCCAGCCGCTTTCAGTTCGAATCCCCCTATGTCCGGGTGAAGCACGAGTTCGCCAGCTACGCGCGTCCGTCCTTTACACCCGGAAGACCCGTCCTCGATGCGGTGCTGGCGCTGATGCGCCGTATCTACGACGAGTTCGACTTCGATCCCGAGGCAACCACCGTCGCCACCCCGGTGCTCAAGGTTCTCGCCGAAAAGCGTGGTGTCTGCCAGGATTTCGCGCACCTGATGCTCTCCTGTCTGCGCTCGCAGGGACTCGCCGCGCGCTACGTGAGCGGTTATCTGCTGACCCAACCGCCACCCGGACAACCGCGCATGGTCGGTGCCGACGCCTCGCATGCCTGGGTTTCAGTGTTCTGCCCGGAACTCGATGGCGGGCGCTGGGTAGACTTCGATCCGACCAATAACCTGCTGCCCGACACGCAGCACATCACCCTGGCCTGGGGCCGCGACTTCGCCGACGTCTCGCCGCTGCGCGGGATCATTCTCGGGGGTGACGCCCACGAACTCGATGTCGCCGTCACCGTCACGCCAGTCGTCGAAACCCGCGGCGAGGCAGCACTCCTCCCCTGATTTTCGCCAACGCATTGCTGCTTTGCCGAGCCTCAACAGACCAGAGAACCGACCAAGAGATGACCATGCCGCCTGACCGTACCGCCGAACTGACCGCACGCCTCGAACAGCACATCCTGGTCCTCGATGGCGCAATGGGCACGATGATCCAGCGCCACGGCCTGCAGGAGGCCGACTACCGCGGCGCGCGTTTCGTCGCGCATGCGCACGACCTGAAAGGCAACAACGACCTGCTGCTGCTGACCCGGCCGGAACTGATCCGCGCGATCCACGGAGAATACCTGGCGGCCGGAGCCGACATCATCGAGACCAACACCTTCAACGCGACTCGTGTTTCGCAGGCCGATTACCATCTCGAAGCCATCGTCCATGAGCTGAACGTCGCTGGCGCACGACTGGCACGCGCGATATGCGACGAATTCACGGCGCTCAACCCGGCCAAGCCACGCTTTGTCGCCGGCGTCGTCGGACCGACCTCGCGCACCGCGTCGATTTCGCCGGATGTCAACGATCCGGGCTACCGCAACACCAGCTTCGATGAACTGGTGGACAACTACGCCGAAGCCGTGCGTGGACTCTGCGAAGGTGGCGTCGACATCCTGCTGGTCGAAACCGTTTTCGACACGCTTAACGCCAAGGCGGCCCTGTTCGCCATCGAGCAGCATTTCGAAACTGTCGGGAGACGCTGGCCGGTGATGATCTCGGGGACGATCACCGACGCCTCGGGACGCACACTGTCGGGGCAAACTGCCGAGGCCTTCTGGAATTCGCTCAACCACGTGCGACCGTTGAGCTTCGGTCTGAACTGCGCCCTCGGCGCCGGTGATCTACGGCAGTACGTCGAAGAACTCTCGCAGCGCTGCGATTGCTTCATCTCGGCACACCCCAATGCCGGTCTGCCGAATGCCTTCGGGGGCTACGACGAAACACCGGAACAACTGGCGGAGGAAATCGCCGACTGGGCGCGCAAGGGCTTTGTAAATATCGTCGGCGGCTGCTGCGGCACCTCACCCGAGCACATCGCCGCCATCGCCGCGAGTGTTGCCGGGATCACGCCGCGCGTCGTCCCACGAATCGAAGCGAAGCTGCGCCTGTCCGGTCTGGAGCCCTTCAATGTCGGCCGGGACTCGCTGTTCGTCAACGTCGGCGAGCGCACCAACGTCACCGGCTCGCGGGCCTTTGCGCGGATGATTCTCGAAGGGCGCTTCGACGACGCCCTGGCGGTCGCCCGCCAGCAGGTGGAGAACGGCGCGCAGGTCATCGACATCAACATGGACGAGGCGATGCTCGATTCGAAGGCAGCGATGGATCGCTTCCTGAAACTGATCGCCAGCGAGCCGGACATCTCGCGCGTGCCGATCATGATCGACTCGTCGAAATGGGAGGTCATCGAGGCCGGCCTCAAGTGTATCCAGGGCAAGGGGATCGTCAACTCGATCTCGATGAAGGAAGGCGAGGAGGCCTTCCTGCGCCAGGCCAGACTGGCGCGCCGCTACGGCGCGGCGGTGGTGGTCATGGCTTTCGATGAAGCCGGACAGGCTGACACCTTCGCGCGCAAGACCGAAATCTGCGCCCGCGCCTACAGGCTGCTCACCGAGCAGGCGGGTCTTCCGCCCTCGGACATCATCTTCGACCCGAACATCTTTGCCATCGCCACCGGCATCGAAGAGCACAACAACTACGCCGTCGACTTCATCGAGGCCTGTGCCTGGATTCGCGCCCGGCTGCCGGGGGCGCAGATCTCCGGCGGGGTGTCCAACGTCTCGTTCTCGTTCCGCGGCAACGACCCGGTACGCGAGGCGATCCACACCGTGTTCCTGTTCCATGCGGTCCAGGCCGGCCTGTCGATGGGCATCGTCAACGCCGGCATGCTCGGCGTCTATGATGATCTCGACCCGGTGCTGCGCGAGAAGGTCGAGGATGTGGTGCTCAATCGCCGCCCCGACGCCGGCGAGGCACTGGTCGAGTTTGCCCAGACCGTCAGGGAGGGAAAAAGCCGGGAAAGCGGCCCCGACCTGACCTGGCGAGAGCTGCCGGTCCAGGAACGCCTGACGCACGCCCTGGTCAAGGGAATCACCGACTTCGTCGTCGCCGACGCCGAAGAATGCCGGGCCGCGCTGGCCGCTGCCGGCAAGCCCCCCCTGGCGGTGATCGAAGGACCGTTGATGAACGGCATGAATGTCGTCGGCGACCTCTTTGGCGCCGGCAAGATGTTCCTGCCGCAGGTCGTCAAATCGGCGCGTGTGATGAAGCAGGCCGTCGCGCACCTGATCCCGTACATCGAGGCCGAAAAGAAGCGCACCGGCGTCAGCAGCAAGGGCCGGATCGTCATCGCCACGGTCAAGGGCGACGTGCACGACATCGGCAAGAACATCGTCGGCGTGGTGCTCGGCTGCAACGGCTACGATGTCGTCGACCTCGGGGTCATGGTTTCCTGCGACCGGATCCTGCACGCGGCGCGTGAGCACGGCGCACAGGCCATCGGCCTGTCGGGCCTGATCACGCCGTCGCTGGAGGAAATGAGCCACGTCGCAGCCGAGATGGAGCGTCTCGGCTTTGCCGCCGGCGCCGACGGTGGTCCGCCGGTTCCCCTGCTGATCGGCGGCGCGACGACCAGCCGTGCGCACACGGCGATCAAGATCGCGCCGAACTATTCCGGGCCGGTGGTCTATGTCCCGGATGCCTCGCGCGCCGTTGGCGTCGTCACCCGCCTGTTGTCGATCGACAACGCCGCCGATTTCAGGGTCGAACTGGCCGCCGACCACGCCAAAGTGCGTGCCCAGCACGCCAACAAGAAGGGCATCAAGCTATTGACGCTGCCGGCAGTGCGTGCCAACCGTTTCGTCTGGAACGGCGATGCCGCCTATCGACCGACGGCACCGAAGAAACCGGGCGTGCATGTGCTGCGCGAGATCGATCTTGCCACCCTGGTCGAGTATATCGACTGGGGACCGTTCTTTCAGACCTGGGATCTCGCCGGCAGCTACCCGAAGATTCTCGACGATGCCGTCGTCGGCGCCACGGCTCGAGCGGTATTCAATGACGCCAGGGCACTACTGGAAAAGGTCGTCAGCGAAAAGTGGTTGCGCACCAACGCCGTCTTCGGCGTGTTCCCGGCCAACAGCGTCGGTGACGACATCGAAATCTATGCCGACGAAACCCGTTCCCAACCGTCGATGGTCTGGCACAACCTGCGCCAGCAGCAGGAACGGCCCGCGGGCAAACCGCACTATTGCCTCAGCGATTTCGTCGCCGACCGCGGCACCCCGGACTGGATCGGCGCGTTTGCCGTCGGTGCCGGCTTCGGCATCGAGGAGAAACTCGCCGAGTTCAACGCTGCGCACGACGATTACCATGCGATCATGCTGAAAGCCATCGCCGACCGCTTTGCCGAAGCCTGCGCCGAGTGGTTGCACGCGCAGGTCAGGCGCGACTACTGGGGCTACGCCAGTGACGAAGTCCTCGATCGCGCGGCGCTGATCCGCGAGGACTATCGCGGCATCCGCCCCGCCCCTGGCTACCCGGCCTGCCCGGACCACACCGCCAAGGGTGCGCTGTTCGAGTTGCTCGACGCCCCACACAACACCGGCATGGCGCTCACCGAGTCCTTCGCCATGTCGCCGGCGGCCGCGGTTTCCGGCTTCTATCTGGCACATCCGCAAGCGCGTTATTTCGCGGTCAGCAAGATCGCCAGAGATCAGCTCGATGACTGGGCGCAGCGAACCGGCTTCAGCCTCTCCGAAGCAGAACACTGGCTGGCGCCGCTGCTCTGAGCAAGTCCGGGTGCCTGGACGCGGCCGTGCCCGCCAAGCTCCTGCCCGATTTCGTCGAGCACGCCGTCAGCCTCGAAAGGCGCACGACGCTGGCCCTGCCCGGGCAAGCCGCGTGCTACGCCGAAATCCGGGCGGCCGCCCAACTGGCGCAGCTTGCCGGCCCCTGCGGGCGGCGCCGCTTCGTTCTCGGCGGCGGCAGCAACCTCGTTCTTGGCGGTGACTTTGACGGCTTGATATTGCACATGGCGATTGCCGGCCGGCAACTGCTCGGCGAGGACGCCGAGGCATGGTATGTGTACGCGGGTGCCGGCGAGAACTGGCATCAACTGGTGCTGTGGACGCTGCAGCAGGGCTGGCCGGGACTGGAAAACCTGGCGCTCATCCCGGGCACGGTCGGCGCCGCACCGATCCAGAACATCGGCGCCTATGGGCTCGAAGCCGCCGATCGCATCCTCAACCTCGACGCAGTGGACATGCTCACCGGCAAAACGATACGGCTGGATCGTGCCGACTGCCGTTTTGCCTATCGCGACAGCGTCTTCAAGCAGGAGGGCTGGCACCTCGACGCGCGTCGCGTGGTGATCGGGGTGACCTTCCGGCTACCGAAAGCCTGGCGGCCACTGACCGGTTATGGCGATCTCGCGGCCGAACTCGACCGCCGCCAGATCGACGATCCGACGGCCACGCAGATCGCGACGGCGGTGAGCAGCATCCGCAGCCGCAAACTACCCGATCCGGCAACGCTGCCCAACGCCGGCAGCTTCTTCCAGAATCCACTGGTGGACGCCGCCCTTGGCGAACGACTGGCGCAGGCCTACCCGGAACTGCCGCGTTATCCACAGGCCGATGGCCGCGTCAAACTCGCCGCTGGCTGGTTGATCGAACACAGTGGATGGAAAGGCCGGAACCTCGGACCAGTCGGGATGTACGAGAAGCAGGCGCTGGTACTGGTCAATCACGGCGGCGCCTGCGGCGCCGATGTGCTTGCCCTGGCGCGAGCGGTGCAGACCGACGTACGTGCGCGTTTCACGGTCGAACTGACGCCCGAGCCGGTCTTTCTCTGAAACCTTGTCGCGCATGGCTGCGCAAGAATGGGCGGCATCGGCGTTGGCCGATGCGCGATTGCTGCGCTGCGATCTATCGATCCGTGTGAAGTGGACCTGGCTAGCGCCGCCAGAACGCGGGCATCAGGATGACCAGCAGCGTGAAGATCTCCAGGCGGCCGAGCAGCATGGCCCAGGTACACACCCAGGTCTGGAAATCGGACAGCACGGCGTAGGTCGTCGTCGGCCCAACCAGGTTGAGACCCGGACCGGTATTGTTGAGACAGGCGACGACTGCCGAAAAAGCGGTGATCACATCGAGGTGCGTGGCGATCAGCAGCAAGGTCAGGGAAACGATGGTGACCACGTAAATGAACAGGAAACCCAGGATCGAGTGCAACACCTGGTCAGGAATCACCGTCCGGCCGAAGCGGACGGTCTGCAGGCTGCGCGGGTGCATGGCCCGCATCAGTTCGCGGAACACCTGCTTGTAGAGTACAACGGCGCGCACCATCTTGATGCCGCCGCCGGCCGAACCCGAGCAGGCGACAAAACTGCTGAGAAACAGGATCCACAACTGCCCGAACAACGGCCACTGCGCGTAATCGGTGGTCGCGAAGCCAAGTGATGTGGCCAGCGACACGGAGTGAAAGGCCACGTAGCGAAATGTCGTCGGAAAATCGTCGTAGACTTCTTCAGGCCACAGGTAGACCGAAAGGGCGACGATGCTCGCGAAGAGAAAACCGAGAAAATAGTGTGCTTCAACGTCGAAACGATAGACTCGCAAGGAACGTTTCGACAAGGCGAGAAAATGCGTGCTGAAGTTGATACCCGCCAGCAGCGCAAAGAAGAGGACCACCAACTCGATCGCCAGGCTGTCAAAGTGCCCCAGACTGGCGTCCTTGGTCGAGAAACCACCCAGGCCCATGATCGAGAAGGCATGCATCAGCGCGTCCCAGGGGAGCATGCCCACCTGGTTAAGGGCAACGGCGCAGGCCACGGTGAGCAGCACGTAAACCACCCACAAACCTTTGGCGGTCTCGGCGATCCGTGGGGTGATCTTCGAATCCTTCATCGGCCCCGGTGTTTCTGCCTTGAACATGCTGCGCCCACCAAAACCCAACAGCGGCAGGATGGCCACCGCCAGAACGACGACGCCGAGGCCGCCGACCCAGTGCATGAAGGTGCGCCAGAAGTTGATCGACAATGGCAGATCGTCGAGCCCTGAGAGCACCGTCGCGCCGGTGGCGGTGAGACCCGAAACCGCCTCGAAGTAGGCGTCGGTCTACGACAACCCGCTGATGTGGAGATACAGCGGCAGCGCGCCGAAAGCTGGCAGCAGCGACCAGATCAGCGCGACGAGCAGGAAGCTCTCGCGCACGCGCATTTCGCGTTGCCGACTGCGCATCGACAGCGACAGCAGCGCGCCGGTACACACGGTGATCACCACCGCTTCGTCGTACGCACTCTGCGCACCGTCGGCGGTCAACCAGGCGATGCTCAGCGGCAACAGCATCAGGCCGCCGAAGCCGGCAATCAGGATACCGAGAATGAACAGCACCGGAGCGAAACGATCGATCACGCAAGCGCCTCGTCACCTGCGGAAAAGCGGGCCAACGCCGTGCGGCGGTGTGCCGCGACCGCGAATCCCGGAGTCCGACGAGAACCAGCGAAACCAGGATGCACAGGCATGTCCGGCCCCCCCCCCAGAACGGCAAAACCAAGCAAAAGAGCAAGAGTATGTCTGGCACGGCATGCCCCGTCAATGCGCCGCGCGACTCCGCAATGGCGGCCGACGACCCGGCCGCGCCGCTGCGACGCGGATTCTGAGCAGCTTGAGCTTGCCGTGCTCGGCGATCTCCGGCATCATTGGACCCCGCGCCGAAGATGACTTGCCACCTGACCGATCATTTCCCATGCCGATGACAAGCCGCCGCCAAACTCCCTTCTCCTGGCCAAAGATCCGTATCCCTGCCGAACAACGTGCTGCAGGCGGTCGCGCGGATGGTGCATGGGCCTGAGTTCGCTCGTCCGCGTCATCCGCGAACTCCTGCACGAGGCAGCGCGCGATCTGGCGCCGACGCTGATCGTCGTCGTTCTCTTCCAGGTGTTTTTCATCCAGCGCATGCCGGACAGTCCGGCGGCGCTGATTGGTGGTTTTGCGATCGTTCTGATCGGGCTGGCTCTGTTCGTCAAGGGCCTCGACGCCGCGATCTTTCCGGCCGGCGAGACGATGGCTTTCGACTTCGCCCGCCGCGGCTCGTTTCTGTGGCTAATGCTTTTTGCCTTCTGCATCAGCTTCGCCTCGGTCGCCGCCGAGCCGGCGCTGATGGCCGTCGCCTACAAGGCCGAAGCGGTCTCGGGCGGCAGCATGGGCGCGTTGACCCTGCGCATGGTCGCCGCGCTGGGCGTCGGCCTGGCGGTGATGCTCGGCGTCTGGCGCATCGTCCTCGGGCACTCGATCGGCAACTACCTGATCCCCGGTTATCTTATAGTGATCGTTCTGACGGTGTTTTCGCCACCACAACTGGTCGGTCTGGCTTTCGACTCCGGTGGCGTCGTCGCCTCGACCGTCACCGCGCCGCTGTTGACCGCGCTTGGAGTCGGCCTGGCGACCAGCATCCGCGGCCGCAACCCGATGCTCGACGGCTTCGGCCTGATCGCCTTCGGCGCCCTGGCGCCGATGATCATCATCCAGATTTACGGCATTCTGTTCTTCGTTCCCGCCGCACAAGGCAACGCGGTGCTGATGATGCCGAGCGACGACCAGCACCAGTACGCGGCGCTGGAATTGCTGGTCGATTTCCTGATCATGGTCAGGAACCTGTTGCCGATCATTGCCGTGGTCCTGTTTTCGAGTTTCGTCATCCTGCGGCGACCGCTCGCTGACCCCAAGGGACTGGCAGTAGGCATGGTGCTGGTCGCTGTGGGTCTGTTTCTGTTCGACGAAGGGCTGCAGGTTGGGCTGTTCCCGCTCGGCGACGAGATGACCAACGGCCTGATGCGCGACGGCGTGCCGATGTGGGCGGTCTATCTCTACGGCTTCCTGATCGGATTCGCCACCACCATGGCCGAACCGGCCTTGATCGCGCTGTCGATCAAGGCCGACGAGGTCAGCCTGGGGCAACTCAAGGGCCTCTGGTTGCGCACGCTGGTCTCGATCGGCGTCGGCATCGGCATCGTCTTCGGCTGTGCACGCATCATCGACGGCATCAACATCGCCTACTGGCTGATCCCCGGCTATCTGCTGGTGCTGGCGATGACTAAATTTGCGCCGGACTTCATCGTTCCGATCGCCTACGACTGCGGGGGGGTGACCACCTCGACGGTAACCGTGCCGCTGGTGACCGCGCTCGGTGTCGGCCTGGCCGAACGTACCCCCGGACGCGACCCGATGATCGACGGCTTCGGCCTGATTGCTTTCGCCTCGCTGCTGCCGATGATCATCGTCATGTCCTATGGCATGCTGGCCACATGGTTGCTGCGGTCGCGGACACTCAAGGAGAAACAACGCCCATGAAATTTTCTGCTGTGGTGCTGATCGTTCCGGAAGAAGACGAGAACCGGGCGGTCGGGATTCTCAAGGAGTCGGGTGCCACCGGCCTCACCATCCTCAAGGGCAAGGGTCTGCGGCACAACGAACGCAAGACCTTCCTCGGTCTCGGACTGGAGCGCAAGGAATCGCTGCTGTTGTGCGTGGTCGAGAAGCAGCTGGCGATGCGCATCCTCAGGTCAGTAAAGGTGCAAATGAAGCTGGACCTGCCCGGCGGCGGCCTGGGGTTCTCGTTGCCTCTGGGCAGCGTGATCGGCATCGGACTGGAACAGATGCTGGCCTTTCGCCGCGAAGTCGAGGAAGACCTGTGAGCACCCTGACCAGCGGGCACCGCTGGATTACTGACTGAAGGAGTTCTTGCCATGTTGGTTGCCGCAATCATGAAAAGGAGCGTCATCACCATCAGCCCGCTGGCCACCGTGCGTGAAGCGCTGATGATGATGAAGGAACGCGACGTCAAGTCGCTGGTCGTCGAAAAGCGTCATTCCGGCGACGCCTACGGCCTGATCGCCTATCGCGACGTGGCCAGGGCGGTGATCGCCGAAGACGGCGACATCGACCTGCTCAATGTCTATGACATTGCCCAGAAGCCGGCGCTGCAGGTTTCCCAGCACCTTGAAATCCGTTACCTGGCGCGGCTGATGATCCAGTACGTGGTGAAGAGCGTGCTGGTGATCGACAACAACGAATTGCAGGGCTTCGTCTCGGACACCGATGTGGTGAGCAGCCTCATCGACCGCGCTGCCAGCGGCCGCTAATCCCTGGAGTGTGATGGAAAAGATCATTCACCGCTACTCGGCGCATTTCCCGCGCTGGTGTCAGGCGTTTGGCGATCATGTGCCGGACCCCGGTGGCGAGGCGCGGGCGGTCGAGTGGCTGATCGGCGCCGACTGCGTTGGCGTGATCCTGCTGCCCGAGATTCGGCACCTGTTGATGCACGAGTTGCTTGGGCAGAAAGCACCCGAACTCGAGTTCCGGCAACGTTCGGTGCGCCTCAACCGACATGATTACCACGAGGTGACGGTGCTCGGCCATCCCGGTTATGCGGCTCTGCGTGAACTCCTGCTCGGACCGGAAGAGGCGCACATGTACCTGTCCTACCATCTGATCTACCCGCCGGGAACCCGGATCATCACCCTCTCGCGCAAATCACCGCTGCCACTCCTTTACAAGGAGATGGCACCACTCGCGATCAGCGTTTTCGAGTGATGTGCGTGCTCAAGGCATAGGACCGGCTGAGGAACACGCAGCCTGGTTTCCGCTCGCGCCCCGGCAAGCCTTTAACCAGCGACGTGACAGGCTCCTGCAACACACACTTGCGGGATCATGGTCAATCCCGGATAATCCAACAAGCAATTGCTTGCTTAATCATTGATCGCCCACCGAACGCCACACTCGTCTCAGGAGACCCCCGGAATGCTGCGTCACGCTTTTCCACACCTGCTCGCCCCGCTCAAACTCGGTTTCACGACGCTGAAGAACCGTGTCCTGATGGGTTCGATGCACACCGGCCTCGAAGAAGCGCCACAGGGTTTCGCCCGCCTTGCCGCCTTCTACGCCGAGCGGGCGCGTGGTGGCGTCGGTTTGATCGTCACCGGCGGCATTGCTCCCAACCAGGACGGCGTGGTAATGCCCGGTGCGGCCGTGCTGGAAAACGAAGCGCAGGCCGGCAAGCACCGGCAGATCACCGACGCAGTCCACCAGGCGGGAGGCAAGATCGCCATGCAGATCCTGCATACCGGCCGTTACGCCTACCATCGGGGCGCAGTCGCGCCCTCGGCGGCACAGGCACCCATCTCGCCGATCCGCCCCCGCGAACTCAGCGAGGACGACATCGAGCGCACGCTCAACGACTACGCCCGTTGCGCCGCGCTCGCGCAAGTCGCCGGCTATGACGGGGTCGAGGTGATGGGTTCGGAAGGTTATCTGATCAACCAGTTCATCGCCCAGCAGACCAATTTCCGCGAGGACCGCTGGGGCGGCAGTTTCGAGAACCGCTGCCGCTTCGCTGTCGAGTCGGTGCGGCGTGTGCGCGAGGCCACCGGAGAGAACTTCATCGTCATCTACCGTCTGTCGATGCTCGACCTCGTCGAAGGCGGCAGCACCTGGGACGAAATCGTGGCTCTGGCCAAAGCCATCGAAGCGGCCGGGGCAACGCTGATCAACACCGGCATCGGCTGGCACGAGGCGCGCATCCCGACGATTGCCACGATGGTCCCGCGCGCGGCCTTCGTCTGGGTCACCAAGCGCCTGATGGGACAGGTCGGGATCCCGCTGATCACCACCAACCGCATCAACACCCCGGCGGTGGCAGAGGAAGTGATCGCTAGCGGCTGTGCCGACATGGTTTCGATGGCCCGCCCGTTCCTTGCCGATGCCGATTTCGTCATCAAGGCGGCTGCCGGACGCGCCGACGAAATCAACACCTGCATTGCCTGTAACCAGGCCTGTCTGGACGAGATTTTCGAAGGTCGGCTGACCTATTGCCTGGTCAACCCACGCGCCTGTCGGGAAACCGATCTGATCATCGAACAGGCCACGGCCCCCAAGAGGATCGCCGTCGTCGGCGCAGGCCCGGCAGGCATGGCCTGCGCGCTGACCGCGGCCGAACGTGGGCATTGGGTCACCCTTTTCGATGCCGCCCCGGAAATCGGCGGTCAGTTCAATCTGGCGCGCCGAATCCCCGGCAAGGAAGAGTTCGGCGAAACGCTGCGCTATTTCGATCGCCGCCTGCAGAAGGCCGGCGTTTCGCTCGAACTCGGCACCTGTTGCGACGCCGCCAGCCTCGTCGAGGCCGGCTTCGAGCACGTCGTCCTGGCCACCGGCATCGTACCGCGTCGGCCGGAACTGCCGGGCATCGAGCACGAAAAGGTGATCGCTTATAGCGACCTGATCGAGGGTTATCGGATCGCCGGCGAACGGGTGGCGATCATCGGCGCCGGCGGCATCGGTTTTGACGTCGCCGAGTTTCTGACCCATGCCGACGACGATAGGGACGAACTCGAGCGTTTTCAGGGCGAGTGGGGTATCGACCCCGACTTCGCCAACCGCGGCGGCCTCAAGCCGCCAAGCGACGAAACCGTGCGGCGACAGGTGTGGCTGCTGCAGCGCAAGACGTCCAAGGTTGGCGACGGGCTGGCCAGGACCACCGGCTGGATCCGCCGCACCCTGCTCAAGAAACGTGGCGTGCAGATGCTCTCGGGGGTAAGCTACGAGCGCATCGACGATGCCGGACTGCATATCCTCGTCGACGGTCAACAGCAGTGCCTGCCGGTGGATCATGTCGTCGTCTGTGCCGGCCAGGAACCGCGCCGCGACCTCGAAGAAGGCCTGCGCGCGGCCGCGGTACCGCTTTCGCTGATCGGAGGTGCCGACGTGGCCCGAGAGCTCGACGCCAAGCGCGCCATCGACCAGGGCACGCGGCTGGCGGCGACGCTCTGAGCCGCGTGCCAACGGGCCACAAGCGCCAGGGGAGCGCGCTCGAGGCGAACCGCCGCGACGAGTTACTGCGCGCCGCGGCCCGTCTGTTCGTCGAGAAGGGCTTCGACGCCACCACCACACGTGATATCGCCGAAGCGGTCGGGATGCGATCAGGAAGCCCCTTCTATCATTTCCGCAGCAAGCAGGACCTGCTCAAGGCGGCGATGATAGAAGGGCTGGAAGCGAGCCACCAGCGCCTGCAAGCCGCCGTCGCGGGCATCAACGACCCCGAGCGGCGCCTGCGAGTGATGATCCGCAACCATCTCGGGATCCTCCTCGAAGGCGATTGCCACGCACCGATGCTGGTCTATGAGTCGCGTTCGCTGGGCATCACGGCAAGAACCGAAATCGCTGCCGTCAGCGATCGCTATCAGCAAGACTGGCAGGCCACACTCGAGCAGTTGGCGGCCAGCGGAAAACTGCGCCTTCCGGCGAAACCGATGCGGCTCCTGCTTTTCGGCATGCTCAATTGGAGCCGCCAGTGGTACCGACCCAACGGCGGACTCTCGCTCGACGAGATCGCCGAGGCGGCAGCCGAGATGGTGCTGGCTTGAGGTTTCAGGGAATCTGACGCGCGACCGGCCGCGTCGGGTCGCTGCACCATTCGCTCCACGAGCCGGCATAGAGGCGTGCCCCCGGCAAACCGGCAATCTCCATCGCCAGCAGATTGTGACAGGCAGTCACGCCAGAACCACAGGACATGACCACCTGCGCCGGATCAATCCCGGCGAGCAGCGCCAGGAACTCGCGACGGAGGTCGATCGCGGGGCGAAAATGGCCACTCGCGTCGAGGTTTTCGTTCTCGCCAGGAAAACGGTCGGGACTGCGGGCGTCGATGACCCTGAAGCACGCGGCGAGAAGGCCCGCGAGCACTTCGTCACTACCCACGACCCAGTCATGCAGATCAACCTTCAGGATTGCCGGGGTGGATGTCGGCATATCGTTCGAGACGGCTCTGCCTTCACTAATCCACTGATCAGTTTCGTGGTGGTCAGCAGCAGGGAGGGGCGTCGATCAGTCGTGATAGCGATGCCGAATAGCGCGAATTTCGGGGACGATTTCCATGAACAAGGGTACCAGCTGCGGGTCGAAGTGCGCGCCGGCCCCTTCCCTGATGTGGTCGAGCGCCCGTTCCTCCGGCCACGCCTCCTTGTAGGGGCGACGGCTGGTCAATGCGTCGAAAACGTCAGCGATCGCCACGATGCGCGCCTCGATCGGAATGTTCTCGCCACGCAAGCCATTCGGATAGCCACTGCCATCCCATTTTTCATGATGATTCAGGGCGATCAAGGCCGCCAGATGCATGATCTCGGATGGGTCGTCGCCTATGATGTCAGCGCCGATCTGGGCGTGGGTCATCATGATCTCCCATTCATCATCGAGAAGTTTTCCCGGCTTCAACAGTATTTGATCCGGAATACCGATCTTGCCCACGTCGTGCATCGGTGAGGCATTCATCAGAGTTTCCGCGCGCGCATCCGAAAGGCCAGCGCGTAGCGCCAGCAGGCGTGATACGTGACTGATTCGAATGACATGCATACCCGTCTCGTTGTCGCGGTATTCTGCGGCACGCCCTAGGCGTTGGATGATCTGCAAGCGTGTCCGTCTTACTTCCTCAGTACGACGGGCCACGAGTTGTTCGAGGTGCAGGCGATAAAGCTCGTTTTCCTTTTTGAGCCGTGCGCGGTCAAGGCATTGCCTGACAGTGTGTTCCAGTGACATCATGCTGACGATCGGCTTGGTGACGAAATCCCAGACGCCGCGATGCACGGCCTCCACCGCGTCACTGAGGTCGGCCGTGCCGGACACCACAATGGCCGGCGTTTCCGGGCTCATCCCGGCGAGTTCCTTGATTACATCGAGGCCGTGCATTCCGGGCATGGTGAGATCTACCAGCACGATGTCCGGCCGCTTTTCCGCAAATAGCGTCAGGCCGGTCCTACCGTCCGCGGCTTCGAACACCGTCATGCCAGAGTCTTCGAAATAGACCCGGATGCTTCGCCGAAGGCGTTCATCGTCGTCAATCGTGAGGAGGCGGGTTTCAGGTTCCATGGCATGGCTTTCTTTCAGATTCTGCGGATACGCTCGAAATACGGATGCAGATCCCCGACCTGTTTCAGAAGCATATAGCGCGCCACGAAGGCCCAACTCACTGGCCACTGAGCGTAGCACGCGGTAGTTCCTGATTCCCCGCACGATGGAATCTCCGCTCATCCTATTGGTCAGTCGAATCTCGACAATCGCCACATGTTGACGCGATCGGGCGAGAGCAGCCTCGCCGCGGCAGGTTTCGAAGACCGTGAGTGCTTCGTTATCGAGCATTGAGACGAGCTTGCGGCGTGGGCAGTCATCGTCTTCGATTACCCGCATGCTAGGAAAATTGCAAATCGGCTTCATGTGGGCAAACGAATCATGAAGGTTGTCCCGCGCCCCGGGATGGACTCCAGGTGCATTTCTCCATGGTGCTTGTCGGCGATAATGGTGTACGAAATCCACAAGCCCAGCCCGGTACCCATGCCAGGCGCCTTGGTAGTGAAAAACGGTTCGAAGGCACGACGTCTTGCTTCCTCGGTGAAGCCCGGGCCATTGTCCTGCACCTCAATGGTGACAGAGGCATCGGCTGCTCGCGCCCGGATTCGGATGAGAGGCTTCTCGTCAAGCTGGTTGGTGGTCGATTCATCGGGGAACTTATCGCGTATGGCCTGTGCCGCATTCTTGACCAGATTGATCAGCACCTGTTCAATTTCGTTATGAATCATCGGTACCGGCGGCAGGTCGGTGGGAACGTCGATTTCCAGAGCGATCTGCAGAAAACCGCTTTGCTTCTTGAGGAAATAGTCCTTTCGTGCGAGGTCGATTGCATGGTGGACCAGTTCGGCCAGCGACGCCTTCTCGAACACTGGTTCGCTCTTGCGGCTGAACTCGAGCAAGCTGCGCACAATCCGCGCAGCGCGTGCACCGTCGGACTTGATGTCGTTCAGGAACTCGAGAATGCTGCGCTGCTCAAGATAGGCGCGTACGGTCGCGAGATCCGTACCCAGGGCTTCGGCAACGCGATGATTGGCCGGTAGTTCATCCGAAACGCGGCGCTCGATGTTTTGCACCGCCTGGATCATGACTCCCAGCGGGTTGTTCATCTCGTGAGCGATCCCAGTCGCCAGTCCGCCGATCGACAGCATTTTTTCCGACTGGATCATCGCCTCTTCGAGCCGTGTTCTGGCCGTGACGTCGTCGACCCGGATCACCACGCCACCAGCCGAGCGGGTCGTCAGTGGATACACGGCAATATTGACGATCATTTGCCCACCAGGGGTTATCCAGTACTGGCGATGCAGTTCGAAAGGCTTTGGCCAACCTGCGTCCCCAGACTGAAGATCCGCTGCCAGGAACGGAAAGCTTGCTTCAAGGGTGCCTGTAGAGAGTGCGTCTTCCGTGTAGCCGGGCAGTTCGCGGGCTGCGTGATTGCAGTACTCGATCTGCTGCTCGCGCGACAGCACGATCAGGGAAGATGGCAGCGAGTTGGCAACGTCATCGAGGAGCGCCTGGGCTTCCCGGAGTCGCTCGACGGCCAGCGAGCGTTCCTGCTCCCGACGATCGAGACCTTCCATCATGGCGCGGTAGCGGGCCCGCAGATGATCGAGTTCGTCACCTTTCCTCACCATGGTCCCTTCATCGGGGAGAGTTTGGGAGTGGGGGGTATCGGCAATGACGCCTTCAGTGGCTTTGCTGAGCGCGGAGAGCCGCCTGGTCACCAGGCGGCGGGTCAGGAAGTTGAGCGCAACCGCAAGTGTGACGAAGAGAAGCAGCGAATGCAGGACCAGTTCGTTGATCCGCGAGGAAATGATGGCTTCGCCGTCTTTCCTGGACAGAACCACGCTGGCCTCGCCGATGGTCCGCGTTCTGACGGGACCGTCTCCGAGCAGAATCGGTGACGTGAAAGACTCGCCGACGCCGGCTCTGGTGTAACTTGCGACCGTGTAGCCATCGCGCGTGATACTGAGGTGCACGATGTTGTCGGCACTGCGGCCGATCGACTGCAGCGCCTTTTCCAGACTCGGGTAATCGACCGACACCAGTGCCTCGACACTAAAGGCGGCCAGTGACTGCGCCATAGCCTTGCCGTGCTTGCCATAGACCGCTTGCAACGCCGCTCGCTCGTCCTCGACAGACCACCAGCCTGTAATACCCAACACCGCTGCCAGCACCAGAAGGATGTTCCAGAAGAGCTTGCTGGCCAGGGACATGGCTCAGCCGCCGAATCCCTTGGCCGTTCTCATGACGCGTCGGAGCGCGTCGTAATCGGAATCAGCGGCCGGGAGGAAGCCGTTCCGGTCGATGAAGTCCAGTCCTTCTCCCTTCATGGTCAGGAGTCCTGTCCGCAGCGCCTTCACTATCGCCGGATCCAGCTTATGGCGCGCAACCCAGGCCTGGGTCGGGCTCGGATAGCGGACGAGCTCGCGGAGGTTCTTTTCTTCGGCGTACTTGCTGTAGGTGTTGAAATTGGTGCCGCCTGCATCGAAACTTCCACTTGCGACAGCAAAGACCACCTTGTCGTGCCGCCCGAGGAATTCGTAGGCGGCAAGATCCCCGGCGGTAATGCCGGCCTTGACAAGTTCGGCCTGTGGCAGATACCGACCTGAAGTCGAACTCGGATCGCCAAAGGCAAAGCGCTTGCCACGAAGGTCGGAAACCTTCAGGATCGGCGAATATCGGGAAACCACGATCACTGCCGGGAACTCCCTGTCGCCTCCGTGCGACTCGGTGGCAAGTAGAATCAACGACGGTGTCCTCTGCTTGGCCAGAACGTAGCTCGCCGGGCCAAGGCGCGCAAAGTCGAGTTCGCCATTAACGATGGCGCCAATCCCTTCCTCGTAGGTCGGAAAGATCCGGACCTCTATACGAACGAATTGGCCCTGTGCCATCAGGCTGGCTTCGAGATGTTTCTGGAAGGGCTCGAGTTTGCGCAACTCTTCGGAGGGGCGCTCGGTCGCATAACTGCCAAAACGCAAGATCCTTGTCTGGGCCGTGGCCGTGACGGACAACCCGCCGAGTGAAGCGGCCAGCAAACCGATCAGGGCGGCGCGCCGGCCGTGCAAGGGATCTGGCACGCTCATCTCAGGACTTCATCCCGTCTCAACTCTTTGTTATCTCGAACGACGACACCGGGTCGGCAAACGTGAAGATCGGTGGTAGTGGCTTGAATAACGAGTGCCTCCCAAGGGCATCATAGAGCCTGCATCGCTCATTCAGTTTCTCAAGGTTCCATTCTCCATCCTCCTGTTGAAACTTGAAGGACAACTCGGATTCCACCAGAGTTTTATCTTTGGTGTTCCAACGGGTAACCAGCATCCAGCTGTCGATCTTGTCCCCAACCCAATCAGTTGTAATGTCGTATATGACTTCATTCCAATGCTGGTCTGGCACTAGCAGAGTGCTGTCACCATCTTGGCCTACAAAGCCATTCAGCTTGTCGAAATACATCGAGAAGAGGCTAAGACGGCACGGCTTATCCGGATTTAAGTCACTACCCAAGTCGCCCGCGACGTATAGCGAGCCGGTCGCGGCATACTTGGTATTGTCCAAGTGGATATCCTGCTCTAGTTTCAGCGTGGCATCGTGGTCTTTGAAATTGAACACCTGCTGGGTGTTGGGATAGACGCTCGCATCTTGTGGTTTGGCAAAAAGCATTTCCGGGATGAAATGGTGCTGCTTGCACTTGAGCTTCGTCTTCTTCTCAGGACCTTGCTGCCCCTCGATTGCGAGGGTAAGCTTCCTGTTTCTGAAGTCTTTGCCTTCTGTGTCGAAACGAATGCCTATGCGCGCCCATTTATTCTTTGATACCTCCGGAGTTGAGCCGCAATGAGATTTGATGACATCAATCAGAGTTTGAGATACTTTCTTAAATATCTCGTCGTCCTCGCCCCAAACCGGAAACTTATCTAGTCCAATCCCGCTGCAGTCAACCTTGAGCTGGAACTCTTTGCTTTTCCTAAGCCGGCGAAGCCGGAACCAAACAGGATGAGGTTTCTGTCATAGCCGAAACGGGATAAGCGGAGGCGACCATGACACAGATGCTGACCGATCGCTATCACGAGCGGCTTTCCGGAACGCTCTC
>Ga0208938_1000412_pt1 | contig 33900 bp, 21 predicted proteins | sample AD_UKC125_MetaG_FD_184434 | JGI IMG/M metagenome (GOLD analysis project Ga0208938, IMG submission 184434) | Active sludge microbial communities of municipal wastewater-treating anaerobic digesters from USA - AD_UKC125_MetaG (SPAdes) (version 2) | ecosystem: Engineered > Bioreactor > Anaerobic >...
GGCTCTTTATGGTGATGCCGCGTTCGCGTTCCAAATCCATGCTGTCGAGCACTTGGTTCTGCATATCCTTACTGTCGATGGTGTGCGTATATTCAAGCAACCGATCGGCAAGCGTGCTTTTGCCGTGATCGATATGAGCAATAATGCAAAAATTACGTATATTTTTCATTCAATAAATGTTCTCCTAAACTAATAAATACAGATTCTCTTTAAATTAAAATTCGGCATTCTTGGGTGTTCGTGGAAAAGGAATCACGTCGCGGATATTTGTCATTCCGGTAACGAACAACATCAGCCGCTCAAAACCCAATCCAAATCCGGAATGAGGAGCCGTACCGAATTTTCGACTTTCGAGATACCACCAAATGGATTCTATACTCATTCCGAGTTCATTTACCCGATTCATCAATTTATCGTAATCGGCCTCACGCTCCGATCCGCCAATGATCTCTCCGATTTTCGGGAACAGCACGTCCATAGCTCGAACGGTTTTTCCGTCATCGTTTTGTTTCATATAAAACGATTTAATTTCCTTCGGATAATCGGTCAGAATAACAGGGCATTTAAAATGTTTTTCCACCAGATAACGTTCGTGCTCGGCTTGCAGATCGGTTCCCCAATGAACGGGATATTCAAATTTTTGCCCCGATTTTTCCAAAATATCGACTCCTTCGGTATATGTGAGCCGAACAAAATTGTTGTTCACCACAAAATGCAGACGATCGATGAGTTCATGATCGTACATTTTAGCCAGAAAACCGATATCCTCCATACAATTTTCCAACGCATAGCGAATGAGGTATTTCATAAAATCCTCGGCAAGGTCCATGTTGTCTGCGATATCGTTGAAAGCAACTTCCGGCTCGATCATCCAAAATTCGGCCAAATGACGGGGTGTATTGGAGTTTTCGGCACGAAACGTGGGCCCGAACGTGTAAATGGCTCCCAACGACATTGCTCCCAACTCACCTTCGAGCTGACCCGAAACGGTGAGGTTGGTCTGACGGCCAAAAAAATCCTGCGAATAGTCCACCGTACCGTCTTCTTTTTTCGGAACATTGCCTAAATCGAGCGTAGTAACCTGAAACAGTGCACCCGCTCCTTCGGCGTCGGAAGCGGTGATAATGGGTGTATGAAAATAATAAAATCCCCTATCGTGAAAATATTTATGAATAGCATACGACATGTGATGTCGAATTCTGAAAATAGCGCCAAAAGTATTGGTACGTGGGCGAAGATGGGCAATTTCGCGAAGGAACTCCAACGAGTGCCCCTTTTTCTGTAACGGATACGTTGCGGGATCGGCCGCGCCATAAATTTCTATTTCGTTAGCCTGTACTTCAACCGCTTGTTCTCTGCCCAACGATTGCACCAACGTGCCGTTTACGCTGATACACGCACCGGTAGTGATGGGTTTTAGAAATTCTTCCCCGAATTTAGCATTTTCGATGACAATTTGCAAGTTATTAATGGTCGATCCGTCGTTTAGCGCGACAAAACTTACGTTTTTGTTTCCTCTGCGGGTACGAACCCAGCCCTTTACGTTGATTTCTGATCCAAAATCGGTCGACTTCAATGCGTCGGCTATTTTCGTTCTTTTTATCTGCTTCATAATTTACACGAAATCGCCCGCCGTCAATTTTATGACAGACGGGGATTGATTATTTTATTTGTTAATTTAAAAGTTAAGTGATTTTTTCGTTTGTGCTTCGTCAGGATACGTTAATCGAAATGTCCCATACGAAGCATGTTTACTTCTTGTTCTGTAAGATAACGCCATTTTCCGCGGGGAAGATTTTTCTTGGTCAATCCCGCAAAATAAACCCGGTCGAGTTTGAGTACCTTATAACCCAATTTCTCGAAAATGCGGCGAACCACCCGGTTTTTTCCCGAGTGTAACTCGATTCCAACCTGCGAGAGATCGTCTTCGGTTACATAACTAACTGCATCGGCATGAATCTCACCGTCGTCCAATTCGATACCGTCGGCAATCATCTGCATGTGTTCGGCAGAAACGGGTTTATCGAGCCACACCTGATAAATTTTTCGTTTTTCGTACTTCGGATGGGTTAGCTTGGACGCCAAATCGCCGTCGTTAGTTAACAGCAGAACGCCTGTAGTTGAACGGTCGAGTCTTCCCACAGGATAAATGCGTTCGGAGCAGGCACTTTTCACCAATTCCATCACTGTCTTGCGGTTTTCTGGATCGTCGGTGGTAGTAACAAATCCTTTCGGTTTATTGAGCAAAACATAGACCTTGCTTTCAAGCTTTACGGGCTGATCGTAAAAAGTAACCTCGTCGGCGCGGGTAATTTTTGTACCTAATTGAGTAATCACCTCACCGTTTACCTTTACTGCACCCGCTTGAATAAACTCATCGGCTTCGCGGCGCGAACAAACGCCTGCATTGGCCAAGTATTTGTTCAAACGAATAGGGGTATTCGGATCGATATTTTCTTTGTACTTGATTTGTTTGAACGGTTTCCTCTTTTTCTTGGGTCTAATGCCCTTTTTCTGATCGGTATTCGTCCGCGAATACCCTCTGTTGCCATTATATTTTCGGTTATATGGCGTTTGCGCTATCCTTTCGCCTATGCGTGGACGGCGTTTTTTAACATTCTCGCCGGAAGGAGTGTTCTCCTCATCGGTCTTTTGTTGAAATTCGTTAGTAGGCTGATGATAATTGCGCCCTGCATCATTGTAATTCATACCTTCCGATTGCGTTTTTTTATCGTTAGTGTAATATGACTTATTGAAAGAAACGTGCTTTCCATCGCCTCTGCTACTGAAATTTCGTTTAGGCTGTGATTCTTCGTTGTAGATTGTCATGTTCTTTAAATAATGATTTTGATTTTTATACTTATTAAAACCTCACGGTGTTATTTGTTTTCATTTAAAAACAAGTACTCAGTCGTTTAAAAACAAACTGTAAATTCTCTTCATTTTGATGTCTTCATTAAAAATAATTTTTGTTGTTTCATTTTTATATTCCGGTGTAATTTCGTGGAGTAATGGCTTTTAATTCTTTTTTGATTTCATCCGATACATGAAGTGAATCGATAAAATTCGAAATATCTTCTGGGGTGATATGCACATTGGTGCGGGTCAACTCTTTCAAAGCTTCATAGGGTTTCGGATAACCTTCTCTTCGAAGAATGGTTTGAATTCCTTCAGCCACAACCGCCCAATTATTATCCAAATCCCTGTCGATAGCTTCCTTGTTTAATAACAATTTATGGAGCCCTTTTGTTGTACTTTTGATGGCAATTAATCCGTGAGCCAGTGGTACGCCGATATTTCGAATGACAGTGGAATCGGTCAAGTCGCGCTGCAAACGCGAAACGGGTAACTTGGCCGAAAGATGCCCAAGCAAAGCATTAGCTACACCTAGATTACCTTCGGCATTTTCAAAATCAATAGGATTGACCTTGTGCGGCATGGCCGACGAACCCACTTCGTCTTCCTTGATGCGCTGCTTGAAATATTCCATCGAAATGTAGTGCCACATATCACGATCGAGATCGATCAGTATGGTATGAATACGTTTAACGGCATCGAAACCGGCTGCAAATTGATCGTAATTGGATATTTGCGTGGTATATTGCTCACGTTCTATTCCGAGCTTTTGAGAAAGAAAGTCGTCGGCAAATTTTTTCCAATCGATATGAGGGTAAGCCACATGATGGGCATTGAAATTGCCGGTTGCCCCACCAAACTTTCCCGTCACGGGAATTTTTTTCAAGGTATCCGTCTGGATCTGCAAGCGGTAGGAAAAAACTTTTATTTCTTTTCCCAGCCGTGTAGGCGATGCCGGTTGTCCGTGCGTTCTGGCCAACATGGGAATATCTTTCCATTCTTCGGCATAGTTATCGAGCAATGCAATCAGCTCTTCCAACGCAGGAATGTAGATGGCGTTCAATGCATCTCGCCACATTAAGGGAAAGGCCGTATTGTTGATATCCTGTGAAGTGAGACCAAAATGAATGAACTCTTTGTATGACGACAAATCGAGCTCGTCGAATTTTTCTTTCAGAAAATATTCAACGGCTTTCACATCGTGATTGGTGGTTTTTTCTATTTCTTTAATACGTTGAGCATCTTTGTCAGAAAAATCGGAAACGATTTTCCTTAAAGCGGCAATTTTTTCGGTGGGTATTTCATTTAAAGGTGAAATGCCCGTTTCGCAAAGTGTAATAAAATATTCGATTTCTATGTATGTACGATATTTTATTAAAGCCCCTTCCGAAAAAAATGAAGCCAATTCGCCGGTTTTTTCCTTGTATCGGCCGTCAATAGGAGATACGGCCATAAGTTCATCTTGTTTCATGCAGTTCATTCAGTGTTTCGCGATACAAAAATAGGTATAAATCTAGTTTCTAAAAAATATATCGAAAAAAATATCGAATATTTTTTGCAACAAAACAAAAAAGAGTATATCTTTGCATCGTTTTTAAGGGAAACATAGCAGGGAGGGCGTTTAGCTCAGCTGGTTCAGAGCATCTGCCTTACAAGCAGAGGGTCGGCGGTTCGAATCCGTCAACGCCCACAACTAAAAATCAAGCACTTATCGGATGGATGATAAGTGCTTTTTTGTGGTTGTTCATACATTAGGTCATGCATTTGTCTTCCATGAGCCAGTTTTGTATTTCATTTTTACTCATATGATCCGGTGTCTTATGATGACTGCAATTTGTTATCATAACAATGACAAAAATAATTAATGATAATTTTCTCATTCATTTATAATTTTTGTTTGGATTTTTTGTAGAGAAAATTTATAATGCAACCTATGAAAAACCCTACTATAAAAATCGTTATTGTTCCAAAAACAATAATCAAGTATTCATGAAAAGGACTCGCGTATTTCGCCAATTTGCCTTCAGTAAAAAGTATGGGAGAAAGACTCATCCAACCAATAACCATAACTCCGACAATAACTCCTATGATTGCAGCAGTATTTTTTACTTTAGGAGCTAAATATCCTAACAAAAATAACCCTAACATACCTCCACTAAATATGGAAGCCAGTTTCCACCATGCATCCAATGCACTCTTTACATTAATCATTGCTATGGCAATAAAAATACTTAATATACTGAAAATAAAAGAAGAAACATATAATATATTCATTGATTTGCGACACGCTTTAGAACTGTTAGAATCCAACTTGAAAAAATTAGTCAGTATAACTGTTGCGGAGCTATTAATACTTGTTGAAACAGTACTCATTCCAGCAGCAAAAATAGACGCTATCAATAATCCTGTAAGACCGACAGGTAATTGATTTACAATAAAATAAGGAAAGACACTATCACCATCTACCCCCTGAGGCAACAATCCAGGTTGTACCTTATAATAGCTATAAAGTGCTGTTCCGATAAACATAAAAATAGCCGAAACAGGCACATAGATTAACCCTCCCCATAAAGCCGACTTTTTTGCATCTTTATCCGATTTGGCAATCATATAACGCTGAATATAGTTTTGATCTATTCCAAAATTTTGAAGATTAATAAATAAACCATAAATCAATACTACCCAAAAAGTAGAAGTAGTTAAATCGAAATGAAAACTCCCCAAACTGAATTTATTTTCTTCCAAAGCAATTTGAAAAATTTGTCCCGGACCTTCAGGCATAGAAAACAAAAGTACAACAACACATACGATTGCTCCAACGATAAGAATAATAGCTTGGATAGCATCGGTCCACACTACAGCCTGTATTCCTCCAAGAAGCGAATATATCATCACACTTACACCTGTAATGACAATAATGGTAACCATATCCCATCCAAGCAGGGCATAAAGTGGCAAAGCAAGCAAAAAAAGAATAGTGCCTGCTCGCATGAGCTGAGTAAGCAAATACATAACAGATGCATATGTTTTAGCCCAAGGACCAAAACGTTTATCAAGATAAGTATAAGCTGATGGGCTATTTACAGATCGGTACAATGGAACAAAAAATTTTACAGCAATAATAGAGGCTATCGGCAATGATAAACTGAAAACAAAAGCATTCCAGTTACTAAGATAAGCCTGACCCGGCAGAGCCAGATAACTAATACTACTTACAAAAGTGGCAAAAATAGACATGGTTATCACCCATGTCGGCAAAGCTTTGTTTCCTAACGTAAATTCTGAAGATGTTTTGTTTCTTTTATAAAAGGAACTACCAAACAAAACAATACCAATTAAGTACAAAACAAATATGGCAATATCAATTATACTCATCGAATTTTATTTTTTTTACGTTTAATTTAAATTTCCATAGCATTAAGCGCTTCTTCAATTTTTTTTCGCTCTACTTTATTAAACCTGTAAAAAGGTTCGGCCATGAAATCGCCACAAATGCCCATGATAGATAAAGCACATTTTAATCCTTTCAAGTAACTTGAACCATATTGTCCAACATTATATATAGTAGTACTGATTTGCATAACTTTTTTTTGAAGAAAGACAATTTCATCTAAATCCCGGTTTACAGCTGCATCATATAGATTTACAAATAATTTCGGAAACATATTTGCTCCACCGCTTACACCTCCATGTCCGCCAGTCAAAACAAACTCTGCCATAAATTCTTCAGGACCAACCAAAAAAGTAAAATCTTTTTTATCTCTTAGTGCATATTGCACTTGTTTCAAATAAACAAGATCGGAAGAACTGTCTTTTATCCCGACAATAGTCGGTATTTCCGCTGCTAATCTAACAGTTTCAGGTGCCAACATTATTTTCGTATAGGAAGGGATATTGTACAAAAACAGGGGCAAAGAAATTTGAATCATTATTCGTTTAAGGTATTCCAAAAACTCTGTCTGAGTTATTGGAAAATAATAAGGAGGTGCTAAAACAACGGCATCGGCCCCACACTCAGCAGCATAATTTGCAAGATTCACACTTTCAATACAAGATGAATCCGTTATACCTACCAAAACCGGCACGCGGCTATTAACCTGCCTGCAGGTATGTGTAATCAACTCTCGGCGAAGCCGATAACTTAAACCTGCAAATTCACCGGTAGTCCCTAAAATGAATATCCCGTGCACTCCACCTGAAAGAGTGTGTTCGATCAATCGCTCGAGACCTTCTTTGTCGAGGGTGTCATTATCAAGCAATGGTGTAACAAGTGGCGGGATAATACCTCGTAAAGGCAACTGAATATTTTTACTCATCAATACTAAATTAACAAATTATTTATTGAACATAAACCGTATAATCATTTTATTTTTAAATGAACATATTTTATCGTATTCCTATTATAAGTATAAGTAATATGAATCGTTCCATCTCTACTTTGAATAATGGCAGGATAACTGAATTCTCCCTCCGTTTGATTCTCCAAAATCATCAAATCTTCCCATATTTTTCCATCATACGATCCTGCAAGAGATAATTTGTTCCTTCCTTTTGTAATGGGATTATACACTAACAAATGCAAACCGTTTGAGCATGTTACTGCATCTATTCCCGAATTATTATTAGGAAGGGATGTCGCTGTAACGGATGTCCACGTTTCTCCCATATCTTTCGACCACGTTTCCAGAATCTTTTTCTCTTTACTTCGACACAGCATCTGTATCCGATTGTTTTTGTGTAATAGAATTGTGGGTTGGATGGCATTGAAATTGTTGTTATCGATCGCTATTTTTCTCCAGTTTTTTAAATCCTGATCAGAAGTTTCCACATAAATGTTCCACATTTCCATTGTTTCAATGCTAGTAGGATACATCATTGTTCCATCCGATAATCGCACCGGCTTATTTTTTATCGGACCCAACATATTATCAGGTATCTTAATCGGTTCTGACCAGCTTTTGCCATCATCAATGGAAATTTTATACATACCCCACCACTCTCGTGGATTTGGACCAATTTTATAATACAAGATAATATCACCATTATCTCTTTTATAAAGAACCGGATTCCAGCAAGGATATTGTAGCGTATCGTTTACAATACCATCAGCAACCTTTACAGGAATACCCCATCTTTCTTCATCTTCTTTTGCTGAAGCGTAAATGCAAACATCTTTATCTCCTTCACGAGTGCCTCCAAACCATGCGGCTAAAAAACCATCTTCTGTTTCCACAATAGTAGAAGCATGACATTCAGGAAACGGCGCTTTCTCAAAAATAAAACCTACCGAAAAAACCTCAAATTCTAGTTTTTCAAGAGAACTCCTTCCACAACCATAAAATGCCAATAAAATCATTATAAATATACTACTATTTTTAATATTTCCTTTATAAAAAATTGAACGCATAACGACTGTTTTCATAAGTAATTATTTTTTGAATACCGAATTATTCCCTAATTATACCCAGAAAACGTCCCAGCCAGTATGGCAGAAGCCAAATATCTCCGGCACTCAATTCCGAATTTCCATTATCTCCCTCCCGATCGAGCCGAAACATATTGGTGTTATGCCGTTGCACCGGACGTTCATCTGGTGGCAAAGCTTCAACAATGGTTTGATTTCTAAAGTTGGGCTCTAAAAATTCAATATCTTTTCGGTGACTATTTTCAATATTCCACTGAATGAGATCAAGTGGGTGTTCCTGTAAATACCATATAGCTTCTTCGAGATCAAATTCGTTACTTACCATACCAGTAAACAAGTTCCATAATCCATCTTTCTCAGGACGTTCATACTGCCAATGATCGATAATTGCATTTCTATACATACTTTTTAAGGTGTCATTAAAGGCATACCGATAAAGACCCCAATAGCCGAGAAAATACATTTCATCATCTGAATGGTTCCAAGATTCTGACAACATCCTGGCCCATTCATCAGAATTTTCCGGAGCCTTTCCAATTTCTCCCATGGGGCGCATCAAATTTTCAAGATAGCCATGTTCATACATCAATTTAAAAGCCTTTTCTTTGTAAGTTTCTTTCCGGGTAAAATGATATGCTGTTTGTAGCATAGACACAATATTGGAACTATATAATTTACGATCACCCACACAAGTGGGGAGTCCATTTACATAATCGGGATTCCATCTTCCCCAAGTAGTTGGTTTGCCATCATAATCAATTAGATAAAAATCATTATCCACAATATGTTGCATTAGTTCGTCGAGCAATCTTACTGCTTTGTTCCGAACCGGTTCTACATCCATTAATTCAGCTATAACACCAAATACAAATACATGGCCAATTGCCTCATCACTACTGGTAGTAGCTTTCCAAACCCATTCCGGATCAAAAGAATGTTGCCAACGTTCGGGATCTGAAAGAACATCTATATAACCACTACGTTCAAACGAGCGTGCAGGAAATCCCGATACCGAATTGATGGTATAAAGACGCTCCATTGCATCGAGTGATTCAATACAATTTTGTAAAGCTTCTTCCGACTTATTTACTGCATATCGAAATACCTGACTGCCCAGATACATGGACGTCCATAATCCATCATTATCTGAATCAGCAAGATAACCTGTTGAAAGATTTCCGTTTTTCAACCCGTTTAATGTGGCATTAAACCCATAACGAATGTGACGGCTGCGAACCTGATCTTCAAAATATAAAGCCTTTTCATATAATGTTATTTCCTTAAAACAAAGTTGGCTCAATCCTTTTTCTGTGAGAATCAAAACCGAATTATCCGGTCCTTCAGCGATGTCAATCACATAGTTATTGGGGAGCCAGCGCTCTCCGTAATAATAGTTAAATTTACCATCGTTACGCAACATATAAGCGCCTTTGGGCGAACCAAACCAAATGTTGCCATTTATCTCTTTTACAACAGTAATTTGAGTAACAGGTAGTTTCGTGCAAATTTCACCGATTTGTTCTTGTTTAAGATTATCAATTTCAATATAACCATTTGATGTCCCGATGATGATTTTCGTGCCAAAGGCAACAATATCAAAAGATGTGAAATCGTCACCTTTAATGATAGTTTTTAATTCTTTTTTATCAGGCGAAAAAACATGAAGCGATTTGGATGTCAAGATCCAAAATTTTCCCGTGGACAGAGAAAATTTCAGTTCGATAACTGATTCCGAAGTCCTCCCTTTCCATAGCTGTTCCGATTCTTTTAACAATTTCAACTCTTTATCTTCAGCAATTAAGAAAGTGAATTCTTCTCCTCCTGCAAACAATTTTGCTTTAGACATCCCGTGTTTTGAAAAGAGTTTTCCTGCCCAAGCATTGCTCAATACAGCTTTATCGTCGAGGTAAACCAATTGTTCTTTATATACCATGAGATCTGCAATATTTTTGTCTGACATAGGACGATAGGTCTTGTCGGGTTCAAGTGTCCCGGGATATAAGAACATGCCGTCATGTGGGTGTAACAATCCAATTGACGATAACACTTGAATTTTTCCGTTGCGATCCGCAGCCACCCTCTTTAATGAAGCCTCTGTTTGATCGAAATAATATTTAATGCTGTAATCTTGAATAAAAGGTTTATCTATCCAATATGAATTCGAGCCTTGTGCATTTAATATTCTAAAATTCGTCAATCCCAGAAACAATATGAATAGAACTAATCTGTAAAATCGTGGTATTTTCTTCATATTATTAGCTTAATAATGTAATGTAAATTAAAAGTAAAAACAATTTTATGGAATTTCATATCTTTAATAATGCAAGAAAAACATTTAGTATGAAGACAAACCAAACATATGTTATTTATTACATTTGGTTATAATATTATGGTAGGTTTAACAATTTCTCTATTTTTGATTTGAATATTGTATTTTCCATAAACCCTGTAAAATATTCTGCCCCTGGACCAAAAGCAAAAACAGGAACGGGAACCCCGGTATGATTTGTAGTACCGAATTCTACTTTTAAAGAATCTGAACCAAATTCACCATCCAGCAATGCCATTCCTCCTGTTTCATGATCAGCAGTTATAATTACTAATGTATTACCTTCTTTTTGTGCGTAATCCAAAACATGGTCAATGGTTTGATCAAAATCGAGCATTTCTTTTATAACTTGCTCAGTATTATTAGCATGAGCAGCCCAATCAATTTGTGAACCTTCAACCATTAGAAAGAATCCTTTTGGGTTATTGTCTAAAATATTAATAGCCGCCATCGTTGCATCTGCAAGCATGTTTCCCCTCTCCGGCATTAAAGGGGGGTGTTGATCATATAATAATCCCGCCAACTTACCGGATTTAATCTTTTTTACCTCATCCAACGTATAAGCTATCTGATAATTTTTATTTTTTAATTCTTTTAAAAGATTTCGTCCATCTTTACGTTTTTCAAAACATATTCGTCCCCCCCCAATGAAAACGTCTATGTCAGTTTTTAAATAATCAGCAGCTATTTCTTCAGTCATATTTCGATTGATTTGATGTGCAATAAAAGAAGCAGGGGTAGCATGAGTTACATCACAAGCTACTACAATACCGGTTGAAAATTGATTTCGTTCCAAAATCTCAAGTATCGATTCCGCTTTAATCGAATCCGGGCTCATGCCAATCATCCCATTTTTTGTTTTTATTCCACAAGCGATGGCTGTTCCTCCTGCACTAGAGTCGGTAGTGAAGTGATTTGCCGAATAGGTTTTTGAAAATCCGACATAAGTACAACGTTCTAAAGCTAAATAATTATTATTGGCGACCATGCCAGTGTAAAGTTGAGGCAATCCCATTCCATCACCAATCATAATAATTACATTTTTAGGGTTTTCTTGAGCAAAAGCCGAGGAAATTATGAAGAAAAATGCAGCTATTACTGCACTAAAATAAAAAGATTTTTTCATTATTTTTTGTTTTTATTGGTAAAGCAATTATTATACAAATCAAAAGTGAAATTTATAGATATTTTTTAAAAAACTCATCCATTTTCTTTTGCAAAAAAATATTCACCCGTTCGAAAATGTCCATAGCATGAGGCCATAATGGAAGTCTATAATATTCACATGGAACCCCTAAGGCATCTAGCCTGGCCTTTAACGTATCCGACTGACTAATAGGAATTACATTGTCGGATGTTCCATGAAAAATTAATGTAGGAGGACTGGAACTTTTCACGTAATTTATAGGCGAAGCTTCATAGTATAGTTCAGGTTTATCTTCGAATGAGTACCCTATACAACTTGCTACCAACTGTTGATTTCTAGCATAGAAGGTAGTTATATCTACCGGCCCATAAATATCTACTACGGTTTTTATACGGTGTTCATTCTCGGAAAAATAATTATTATCCTTTATCCGAATTGACTTTCCCCACCCATAACCTGCCAACATAGCCAAATGCGCACCCGCCGATCCTCCTATTATTGCAACACGATCGGGATTATAACCGTAATTTTCGCCGTTTTCGAAAAGCCATGCTAATGCATCGGTAACGTCTTCTATTGCAGCCGGATAAATACCGTCGCGCAACAATCTATAAGACACGGTTGCAGTCATATATCCTTTTTCCGCAAAACTAACCAAATAAACCAAATAATCGGAACGTTTGCCACTTTTATAACTTCCACCATGAATAAATAACAGCAAAGGCAAAGGTTCAACTGCATCCTTTGGGCGATAAAAATCCATTTGTAACGATTTACCGTTTACGTTTTTATATTCCACATTCTTGATCTCCTCAATGGTTTCAGGAATTTTGGGTTTTAAATCAACCACTTTTTCCAAACCCACACCTACAGCCAAATAATTCAGTTTTTCAAAATGATAACCTATCGGCGGTTTTTCGGGGAACAAAAATCCTATGGTTCGGGGTGTGACCATTAGCAAGCAAAAAAGTATAAAAATCAGCAGTAAACCCTTTCCAATTAGTTTTAAAATATTATTTTTCATGTTTAAAATGAATATATTTGAATTGTCCAAACTTTCATATCCTTATTCTCAATCATGATGATCGAATTTCATCTACTCTCCTAACTCCGCAAGCATTTCCAGTAAATTTCGATGTAATATAGGTCCTGTTTCCGGTCCTAACGAATTTTCCTCGCCATACGGTGGTTTCTCGTTTCCGTAAGCAAAAGGCGATTTCGTATCCCACTGACTTTTGGGAATAATGTACCCTATTTCATCATTTGCTAGTCCGATAATAAACTTGTATTTCCCAGGCATCATATCACGAATAGGTGGAACTTCCACAGGATCAATCTCAAAATCTCGGCCTTTAGGAGCTTCGATTCCACCATTTATAATTTCGGGATAAATCTCACCGGGAACCGTCACAAATGAAACAGGTCCAATTCTAAAAACAGCCAGTTCAGTACGTATCTTCATCCAACCGGCCATACCTCGGTCAAGAACACCCAATACACTGGCCAATTTAAACAACGAATTTTTTATAGGGAGTTTCAACGTACGAACAACCAGTGAGATTCCGGCAGTTTCGATGACTTCAGATGGATTCTCCATGGCCTCCAACGCTAATAACGAAAGCTGATTTCCCTGTGCAGCCGCTTTCTTAAATGTCGGTTCTCTTATATCTTCCCCCGTAAACAGATCTGTTATAGGATGACTAGGATGAGTGCACATCAATCCACCTACCGCTCCGTTCATGTAAATGGAAACTCCGCCAATGCCTGACTTTATCAAGCTGTCTCCTAAAAAAATACCCTTCTCAACTCCTTCTCTAAAAAAATGAGGGAAATCGGACGAAATAAGTAAATTCTCACTCCACAGTGTTTCGGGATGGTTACCCCAAGCCAACAGGCTTCCCAACGTTTTATTATCTTCTTTATCAATTACTTTAATAAAACGCAATCCGGCGTCGAAAACCTCAGGTTGACGGGTATCCTTAACCTGACAAATAGCTCCCGTCAAATCCTGTGAAATTTCCAAACGGACAGGTCGAAGATTTCTTACAGCAGCTTCCACTGATTTCACTACTTGCTCTTTTACAAACTGTTTGTATTTAATATTTATGCCACTTTTGAAAGGTGTTTCGCCCCAAAGTCCCATTAAATCAGGGCCTGCATGTGTATGGGTGGAGGCAATAATGGTATAGGTTAATCCCCATTCCTTCGGTAACATTTTTCGTACATCCACCACATCATCATGCATAAAACCGATAACATCGAGAATAACGAGTGCCAAACGGGTTTTGTTGTCATCAAGAATCATCGTACGTGCCCAAATATCGTCGTGCACACCATTGGCAGGCTTGCTGTTACTAAAACCCGCCATCCAAATCGGATCAAACATTCTGTTGCCATTATCATCAATAAAATAATCGCCATCTTTTGGCCTATATTTAGCATCTCCGTTTTTATCCGCCCACCGATCAAGAACTTCAGGTGTGATAGGCATAGCAGCAAATCCAGCTTTTAATTCTGAAGGAATGTTGTTGAAAATTTTCAAATCGACAGTATATCCCGAATGCCTATCTTTGATATTTGAGAAACACCAAAACGAAACACTGATGAGAATTAAAATGATGAATGTCCCCAAAATTTTGAAAATCTTTTTCATCTCGATTATTTTCTTTCAAAACGCTCCATTACTTCACGCCAAGTAGTGAGAATGATATCATTTTCCTTAAAAAAACGAATGACTTCCGGATCAGCAAACATTTTCGCTTCCCAAACCCGCTGTTGCCATGAACCGGTAATAGTTTTCAGATTTTCACTTTCAAAAGAAGGGTGAAAAATGATTTCCGTAATACCGGGATCTAAAGTATTAACAAGCTTAAAAAAGTTAGCTTTTTTTTCTTCGTAGGAATTGCCTTTTGGTACACTGGCAAAATTATCAAGTTTTGGAAGTTTATAATTATTCAACATGTTAATTACTTCATTGTTTATAGGATAACCCTCTGCACTTGCAAAAGCAAGCACTTTCGGATTAGAGATATCTATTGCATTAGCCGGAATTTTATACTCTTCAGCAATCTTTAAAAAAGCCCTCAAAAACTCCTGTGAACCATATAAAGTTCCCATATGAGTATCAATATGTGTTGGAGTATATCCCAATGCCAGCATTTTATCAATTTGTGCTCTCACTTCCATTTCAATCTCCTCTGGAGTAGCATTCATCACCACATCTTTGACACTACGCCACATTTTACCCTCAGAATCAATTAAACCCGGAACCTTTTCGGGGTCAACAAGTGGCCTCCACCGCCAAGTTTTCCATTCGCTGGTAAGAGTAAGGTGTACCCCTACATCGGCTTTAGGAACATTTTTTGCCCACTGTACAAATGGTTCTGCGTACTCGCACGGCATCATCACCGATCCCGAAAGAATATAGTTGTTTTCAATGTAATATTTCCCTGCATCGTTTGCTTCCTCACACATTCCCAAGTCATCCATATGCATTAGCAACACTTTCTTACCTTTTGGGAATCCCAATTTTTCAGCGTTAGTATTACCTAAGTCAGGTTCTTTTACCCACGAAGGCAAAAAAGAAACATGCTTAATGGATTTTCCATTGGGAACATGGCAAGAATAGGTAATATGTACCTGCCCATCCCTCGTTTGAATCGCAGTTGGATAAGAAAAACTCCCTTTCCCTTTTGGTTCGTATTCCAGATAACGCATCCATTTCCAACTAGCTCCTTCGTCATCCGAAAGCGAAACAGCCAATCGATTCCTTCCCTCTTCCAAGTCATTATAAACCATCAACCAATGGCCGTCATTCAAAGAAATGACCTCTACACTGGAACCCGGGTTTGGAATATTTGTTTTTTTGGATATACTCCATGTATAACCATTATCATCAGAACTACTAAAAATAATTCGTTCAGGCTTATCACCATTGTTTCGCATATAAGCCACAATGGTTCCGTCTTGCTTTTGCAAGAGAGCAGGCTGAATATTTCCTCGTCCAACAATAGGAAGACTTGGTGTCCAGGTATCTCCGTTATCGTTAGAAATAGCAACCAAAGACACGTTATATCCGTCAGAATAAAGCGGCAGCAATATTCTGCCCTTTTCCAAGATAAGCGGCTGAATGCGTCCCATCCAACCTACCTCCCGCTTCTCCGGATCTTTAGCAGCTTCTACAATCATCCTTTCGTATTGTACTGCGTATTCCGACCATATCGAACATGCTGGATCCAATTCTTTGAACCCTTTTTCCAACGTTTCGACAAACTCATTTCCCGGCTTTAAAAGAATTACATCCTGCCAATCCCATTTAGGTGGTCCGTCATTCAAATAATCTGATGATATACGCGTTTTTAGCAAGGAAGTTTGCCACCGATTAGCAACAACCACAACCCATGTCAGATGCAGACGATTTTTTGAGTCCAGAAAAAGGACAGGGTTACAATCGGGATTCCGAGGCGTATCAGCCATAACAAAAGGCTCACTCCAACGACTTTGTCCCTTTTGCAACCGTGCTCCTTTTATCTGGACATCATTGGCAGTACGTTCTCCTGAACCTTCAAACCAACAGCACAACAAATCTCCATTGGGTAATTCCACCACCGAACTGCTGTGGACATGCATACCCTGTAGAGGGAAAATAAATTCGGATTGGAATAATGAAGCGCCTGTTTTACGTACATTAGACATTGACTGGGCTCTCGAAATCAAAGGTAATAGAGAAAAACATTCTATAAACAGAGAGATTTGCAAAAAAGAAAAAAACCATATTGGAAACAGCTTGAAAATTTTATTCATAATTCATCATTTATAATTTTAAAAAATAATTTATATGTAAAGAAATTGTTTCACTTTTTATTATCCGCAGGAAAGAAAGAAGCTTGTGCTTCTATTCCCCATTTTTTATTGGGCTCCGCACCCATTTCAAACTCCAATACCCCACCATTTATAATTTCTTCATGTGAAATCCAAGGAACATTTAAAGTCCGACCATTAAACATCGCTTGCTGAATATAAACATTTTCGGCCGAATTGTTTCGAGCAATTATTGTAAATGTAGTATTTTTTTCTGTTTTTAAAGTAAGCTTTTCGAAGAGTGGACTACCAATAGTATAAATTGGGGTTCCAGGTGTTACCGGATAAATTCCCATAGCACTAAACACATACCATGACGAAAGTGATCCCATATCCTCATTTCCACAAAGTCCACCCGATCCAGGCTTGTAAAGTTGTTCCATAATTTGTCTTATTCGGAATTGCGTTTTCCAGGGTTGCCCGGCATAGTTGTACAAATAAGCAACATGATGTGAAGGCTGGTTGCCATGCACATATTGTCCGATAGTTCCAACCACTCCTACATATTTTGGCGGTGTAATCAAAGGGCTCATTTCAAAAAAGGTATCCAACTTTCCCGTAAAATTCTCTACTTTACCAAAGAGGCTCATTAAGCCGGGTACATCATGCTGTACCGACCAAATATATTGCCAAGCATTAGATTCGGTATAATGACGAAAGGGACGACGACCTACAAGTAGAGGATCAAAATATTGGTAGTAAGAGTGATCTCTGTACTTTGCTATTTTTTGTTCCCGTCCGTTCAGTGCCTCTAACCATGAACCGTCAAGCAAGCGGGGACGCATAAATTGGGTCTCCTTATCCCACACATTTTTATAATTCCCTGCCCTTTGCATAAACAGCTTATAATCTTCCTCTTTCCCCAGCTCTTTTGCCATTTGGGCAATACACCAGTCGTCATAAGCAAATTCCAGGGTTTTCGAAACCGATTCTGTCACTCTGTCGGCAGGAATATAACCCAGCGTATGAAGATATTCCAATCCCGACCGCACTGCATTAAGCGAAACTGGCGGTTTAGGAAACTCCAACGCTTTTATCCGCATAGCTTCATAAATAAATTCGGCTTCATATTCCCGAAATCCTTTCCGATAGGCATCTACCACAATAGGAACCAAATGGTCACCCACCATTCCCTCGCCAAACACGTTCTGAAAATGTTGCCCGGGAAGCCAACCGTATTCTTTTGTTTTTGCTATGATGGATTTGATATAATCATTCACATGCTCAGGAGCGATAAGTGTAAGTAAGGGATGTTGGGTACGGTAGGTATCCCAACATGAAAAAGAACCATAGAAATTAAAATCCTCGGCTTGGTGGATTTTCCCATCGGCTCCGAAATATTTTCCATCCACATCCTGCGAAATATATTGAGCCATGAGCGAATGGTAAAGAGCAGTATAAAAAATTTCTTTTTGATCCTTTGTTGCACCTTCAATTTTTATGCACGATAATTCTTTATTCCAAATATTAAGAGCATCTTTTTTAACCCTCTCAAAATCCCAGTGGGACAGTTCGGCTTCCATATTTTTATGTGCCCCTTCAATTCCAGTATATGAAACAGCAACTTTAATCAAAACCTGTTCTTTTTCAGCTGTTTTAAAAGTAACAAAGGCACCAATATTTCTCCCTGCTTCCGCATTTTTATAAGCAAAAATACCTGTACCTGATTCAGGTGTCGCATAATCTGCATCAAATGTGCCGTAATATAAAAAAGGTTTACTGAATTCGGCCACAAAATAAATTTTCCCGGGTCCTTTCTTTTTTTCACCTTCTATACGTCGATTATCAATAATTCGGATTTCGGCTTGAGCATTTTCATCTTTTTTCCCGATCTGATGACCCATATCTATTATTATTTTCGCATTATCAGCTTTTGGAAAAGTATAACGATGAAAAGCTACTCTCGAAGTTGTAGTTAATTCAACATTAATAGCATAATCTTCAAGAAATACAGAATAATAACCGGGATATGCTGTTTCGCTGGAATGATTGAACCGCGAACGATAACCTTCGTCTGGATTTTCGTCAGGGCCCGGCATAATTTGAAGCTTGTCCCCAACTGTCGGCATCAGTAAGATATCACCACCATCTGTCATTCCTACACCACTCCAGTGTGTATGACTGAATCCCATAATTGATTTCGCCGAGTAAATGTAGCCGGCACAGTGTGTCCATCCTTCCGTTCCTGTATCGGGACTTACGTGCACCATAGCATTCGGCAAAGAAGCTCCAGGGAATGTGTGCCCAAAAAAATCTGTACCTACAAATGGATTTACATAGTCGGTAGGATTTTGGGGTTGTCCGAACAAAATAGATAAACTACTATTCAATAAATAAACAGTGATGAAAAGAAAAATTGATCCCAATTTTTTCATTTTTATTTTTTTAAAATAAATGTATCGAAAAGTTGTCCATCTGTTGTGAACGATTCATAAACTAGTTCATTATTATTAATAGTAATCACCTGATACAATTGCTTGAATGAACCAAAGTGTTCCATCCAGTCTTTATTATCTGCTTTATACATTTTGGGACCACTGACAGAAACTACATACATCACTTTATGGTTGTTGCTCGGATTATCAGTAGCTCTGCCTCTAGCGTAAGCATGATCATGCCCCGAAAGCACCAAATCAACTTTATGTTTTTCAAGAATAGGTTGAAAATGTTTCCTGAGAAACTTATTATCTCTATTCTCTTTAGATGAATAAAAAGGTAGATGAGTGGTAATAATTACCCATTTCTTCGTGTTTGTTTGAAGCACCGAATCAAGCCAACTTTTTTGTGCAGTCATCATATAACCATTTTCGTTTTTTAATTCCGAATCTGCAGCTGAATCAATAGAAATAAGTCGAAGATTATTGTAATCAATAAAAAAACAAGTTCCTTCTAAACCTTTAGGTCCGTTAGTGGGAAGTGTAAACTGTGCATTCCAGTGTGGATCAAGAGTAAGCCCATTGTAGTCATGATTTCCTGGCGTCATAACCTGCGGAATCATCCCGTAAATGAACGAACCGGCCAAAAACCACTCGTACCACTCTGAATCCCTTCCTGCACGATTAATTAAATCGCCTGCATATAACATAAACCCACAATTAGAATCATGTTGAAAAGCACCACGAATAACTCGAGACCATTGAGATTTTAAATTGCTCTGAGGGTCGCCAAAATAAATAAATGAAAAGCAGGAATTTTGATCAGAAGGTGTCTTAAATTGGAGCCATTCACTCCAATTGCTTTGTGAACCGACTCGGTAAATATATTGTTTTCCCGATTCCAGTTCTGTTAACAAACATGAGTGATGATTGGATACGATTTTTGGTTCTTCACTATATTCATAATGAACTTTTGTTGTTTTAGCTTTAAAAATTTTTGATTTTTTTATATCAATTGGCCCTTCTGGCGCAAGCTGTACTTCACACAATCCTTCGGAAACCGTTGTATCAGTACGCCATGTCACAGCCATAGAAATAGAAGAATTTTCAGTAAGATTCAAAATAATCCTATCAGGAATAGAAGACGGCGCAATTTCTTGTGCATCTAATAATCTTCCCCAAAAAATCGAAAAAAATATTGTAAAAAATAATTCGATATTTCTCATTTTTATTTTTCCATTTGCTAAATAAACTACAAAATATTGTCAGTTAAATTAATATTATTTTCAATGTTAATCCTATGTTATTGTATCAGTTTTTTTTAAACAAAAAATACATTTATAAGACACAGCCATAACAAAATATAAAATTCATAGACAGATTCACATTACCATTTGATTTTTAAAGACCAAAGAAGCAGCACCTAAACAACCGGCATGATTGCCAAGTACTGCCGCTACCACTTCCGTATTCGTTGAGCAATCGGGCATGGCGTACCTCATAGCCGCTTCTTTTATCATGTCAATATAAAATTGACCTGCTTGGGAAATGCCTCCTCCGATAACTACTTTCTGGGGAGCAAAAATATTAATAAAACCAGCAATGCCATGACCTAAATAATCAGTATGTTTTTGCAAACATTCCACAGCTTCGAATTCCTTTTCTTTATACTTTTTTATGATGTAATATCCGTCTATTTCTTCTGCATTATTTCCGGTTTTTTTTACATACTGCTGAATAAGCGCAGCAGTAGATGCATAAACCTCCAAACAACCACGCCCACCACAATTACAATGTTCCCCATTATGATTAATGGTAACATGACCCAATTCAGCGCCTCGATTTTTATAACCCCCATACAATTGTCCATTCACCACGATAGCTCCGCCTATACCTGTTCCAACTGTGATAAAAACAACATCGGTGCAATCTTTTGCCGCTCCAAAAGCTAATTCACCCAATCCCATTACATTAGCATCATTATCGACAAATACAGGCAAGCCGAAAATTTTCGAATATATCTCTGCTAAATTAATATTACTCCAGCGATCGAGATTATCAGCACCCCCCAAAACCACACCATTACAAACAATCCCTGGAGAACCAATGCCAATGCCACTCAATTTTAATGACTTTTCAGCGGCCTCTTCCATTGTTTTTTGTATTGAAAATTTTATAGTTTTCAGTATATCTTCGCGCTCTGATTTTCTGCCCACAGGCAATATCCCATCAAACAGAATTTCACCTAAATCTGAAACCAATGCATATTTTACAAAGGTCCCTCCCAAGTCGATTCCGACCGCATATTTTCTTCTCCCTTTTTTCATCATTTAAAAAACTCTTCTTAATATAATACAATTTGTTTTACATTCCATCCCTCTACTTTAAGTAAAGGTTTTCCCTCTTTGACATCTTCCATTTTGAAAGTAGCTGAATACGTCCGATCGTCTCCCGGCAACAAAGTAACGTAATTATCGCTCCATAAAATTGGCAACACCGGTTTTCCAGTGACCGAGTTAACCAAATCAAAAAAGAGAAAAAACGCTATGGTACTCGTTGGATTTTTTACATTAAGTGTAATTATTCCTTTTTCATCCTGTACTCCGAAATTGTAATCGTGCAGCAGATCCACTATTGGAAGTTGATCCAGAGCAGTGAAATCAGCGTATTCTTTAGTCGGAGTATAAAACGGCCATTCCAATTTTTTGGCGGCATCGTAATCCAGCACATCCGGCTTTAACGATAACCAGTAAATATTGTTGTCTATCTCATTGTTATATTTATTGAACACTTGTAGATTGAGAAACCAAACAGATGTTAAATTTTTGATCTCCGGCATTTTATAAATAAACTTTGATGTATTTGCAGCAACATCACCTGTCCATGAATCGGAAAAAATCTCTTTGGAATAAATATCGAAAACTTCGATTTTTACGATTAGATTTTCGGCATTCTGTAAACTTTCATTAGCAAGGTAAATATCTTCCAAACCATAACGATAAATCGCATGAATGGGGTTACAGGCTTTTCGCACAGCATAAAACGAACCGTTAGGTTGAAGATAGGTGTCGTACAATTGCCAATACAATTCTGGCCATGCCGAATTAAGCTTCCATTGAATTAAACCGGTGCTTTTGGGTTTATGAGCTATAAATGCTTCGAACATAGGTCGCATCAGTTCATAATTACTCACCTGGCTTTTAAATGCAAATTCATGCACACTGTTCGATTCTCCGTATCGTTCATCTAATGCTTTTCTGAAACGACCGATGGTCTTAAAAACGTTCCTGCCTGTGTGATATTCCCAATAAGTGGTATCAATAGGCCATAAACTTTCTTCAGGTAACATTTTTTTAAGCGAAGCTAAGGGCATAATATTCGGACCCGGACAACTTTCAGTATTAAAACCATATGCACCCCCCAACAATGTGTCAGTAAACCAGTAAACCGGTGGTGTAAAAGCATAAGGTCCAAGCATTTTCATTCCTGTAGGTCCACTAATGTCACTTATCAACGGCACTTCAGTTACAATCTGATTGTTTTCAGTGCCTGCACCCCCGGCCGAAGTAACGTATGGCCGCGATGAATCATATTTGTAAAACAGTTCGATGTATTTTCTTTCAAGCTCAGGTGCAGGCAGTTTATCGCTACCCAACATCCATACAAAAATTCCAGGATGATGGCGCAACCACAGCATCTGATCTTCCCAGTAGTCAGCCAACAGATTGATATCTTCTTCAGAAACTGCACCGCCGTATTTTTCATGAGTTGGCTTCAGCAAATATTCTTCCCATTCCCAGTGACAACTCCAACCAATCATAACTAAAATACCGTATTCATCACAAAGGTCATAAAGCGTTTGATCTTTCCCCCAAAAACCTTCGCAACGAATAGCATTAAGATTCATATGACAGATGTATTCTATCTGGGCTTCTATGCTTTCACGGGTATCCTGCAGAAGTAAATCGTCTACCCAACCACCACCTTTTATCAATACGAACTTACCATTTATCGTGAACACACGATTTTCATTTTCATCAAGATAGCTATCGATTTCGCGGATTCCATACTGGCTTTCAACTCTGTCCAAGATTTTTCTATCTGCTATAAATTCCATTTTCAATGGATACAATTTGTGTTCTCCCATTCCATTAGGCCACCATAATTTTACGTTTGTTACCGAAAGTTGGGCAAATTCATCCGGTGTAAATCGGCATGATAACGTTTCTCCTTTTTCAATTTTTACTTTCTTCTCAATTTTACCTAATCCAAAATCAGCACGTAGAATTCCCTCAACCATCTTGTCGGTATTGTTTTCCACCTCAGCTTGGATAAAAAGCTCGGCATCCTTCAGTGTTTCTGTATTCACTTTCGACCACACAAACGGACTGCGGATTTTTATACCTTCATTAATTTCCAAGAAAACCTCTCTAAAAATACCCATATTACGGTCAGGAGGCGCCGGATTCCAATCCACAAACCCAATGGAATACTCTCCATTTGCTGGTTGCCACACTTTCAACGCTAAAGTATTTTCACCCTCTTTTACAAAATTGCTAATATTGAATGTAAACATCCGGTAAGCCCCGGCAAATTCATCTTTTCCCGCCACTTTTTGACCATTTACCCATAAATCAGCACGGTAATTAATCCCATTGAACCGCAAAGAAACATTTTTTTCTAAATCGCTTTCATTTAGACGAAAAATAGTACGATACCACCAGGGCTTTTTAAACTGCTCCTCACTCACACTTTGCATATTAATCCCAAAATATGGATCTTCAATAATTCTGAAAGTAGCCATACTCCCAAGTATAGTACCCGGTACAACTGCATTAAACCATCCATCATCGATAAAATCGTTTTGGGAAATCAACGACTCATCTTCTATAAATATTTTTCCAGACGACTGCATTTTCCAGTTTTCAGAAATTAGTCTAACATCCGAAGAAACAGATTCTTTTATCGGATGGCAGCCAGATATGACAAGTATTACAAACAGTAAAGTATAAAGAGTATTTTTTAATATAAAATCAACTCTCATGTATTTTATTTTTAATCGAACTAAATATATTATAGATTCAAAAATTTTAATAATTGATTCAAATAAATTACTTAGATAATGTACTAGATACGCTAAAAATGAAGTAAAAAATAATTATTTAATAAGGTTTTCCCGTTCCTTGCAAAACCCACATTTTCGACCATGCACTGTTATTGCTCACATCACTACCTTTGTATTGCGTTGGTTCCAACCTTTCAATTGCAGCATTTGCATTAGTTGTATTTTTAGCAATTTCGTTATCGTAATGATAATAAAATCGCAGAGGCAACGCTTCTCTTACTGCAGCTTCTCCAGTTTTTAACTTAGGAAACCCCGTTCTACGCCAGTCGAACCACGATTCTGCTGCCGCAGTCCAGCTAGCAATCCATTTTTGTTGGATAATGCTCTCGAGACCAAAATAAGGTACGCCATGAATATAATTTTCAAATTCACTGGTAACGCCCCAAGCATTAAACGATTGACAAATTCCCTCTGCATAATGTTCTTCGGGATTACCGGGTATCCATTCATATAAAGCAGCTTCGGCTAAAATAAAGTGTACTTCGGCAGCAGACATCAACCGCATTTGTAGCAATGGACCGCTACTTTTTTTATACATCTCATTTAGGTGAGAACAATGCGGATTATATCCTCCTTGTTCCTTAGTTGGATTCAAATTATAAGCTTGAGGAGCAAATAGTGATGGGGGAAGCCCCACATATTGAGGATCGAAATCAATTTTAACATTAAAAGCTTTTTCAAATTCATCTACTACATCTTGTGAAATTTCTCTGCGTCCATTCACAATTCTGTCGATTTTCTCTCCGCTAACCAAAACCAGTGGAATCTCAATCTTATTGGCCCAAACACCTAATCGTGGATCATTTAACTCTTGAAGAATTTTCACTAAGGTAGCGCACATTTTTACCCGCATATAGGCACCACGCGGATCTGGATTGAATTCCATAGTACTTGGCCATGAATCGGAAGGAGAAGAACCAATATAACCTACTTTAGCATCATCTGAAGCTTGTGTTATTAATGGATACTTGTTCACATCAGATGCGATTTTGGCAATTCCTTGCTTGGCGATTTCTCTCTCTTTTTCAGATAACCTCATGTAATACCGAAGGGCAAGTGAATTAGCAAGCTTCCTCCATTTTGCCACATTACCCTGATACAAGATATCCTGAGTTGAAGAAATATTTGTATAAGCACTACTTGGTTTCGACAAAAAAGTATTTGCATTTTCCAAATCATTCAAGATAGACAGATAAATATCTCTTTGATAATCATAAGCAGGTTTAAAGAATTCAGGCCCTTTCTCAGCTTTCAAAGCATCATTGTGTGGAGCATCTCCCCACAAGTCTGTTATAAGTCCAAAGGTATAAGCCTTCATTACCAACCCTACCCCTTTATGAAATTCGTATTCACCTTCAATGGCTTTGTTGTAAAATTCATCAATATTTCTTAAAATACCATAGTAATTAGACCAATCGTGACTCTGATTATCCCAGTCATAATTATTGTGGTTACTAGACCAACCGTCTTTTTGGGTATGCTGCATGACCCCCGCAATATCGCCAAAACCCAGCCCCACAACAGTTTGACCGATACCAGTAATGATGGTTGGCATCAACAGATTAAGATCCGCAACCTGAGGATCAGGAGCATTTGGATTGATATTTAATTCATCTAGGTCTTTACATGAATTAAACAGTGTAAATAAAATGGTCAAAATTAACAAATGAAAATTATTGATTTTTATCATGATTTTTAATTTTATTGTTAAAAAATAAGGTCTAATTTAAAACCAATCGGAACAACCCAAGGTTCTACATTATATCGTTCAACACCTTGCAAAAAACCACCACTACCTGCCTGGTAAGCTCTTTCAGGGTCTACTCTCAAACTAGAATCTTTTGTCCAGAGCATAATGTTTCGACTATAAATAGAAAGATTTACATCTCTCATTCTCATTTTCTGGGCAATTTTATTGGGCAACTTATAACTTAATGATATTTCCCTTAATTTAATATAATCGGCATCAAACATATTGGTTTCCCCAATATCCCAAGGATAACTCAATGCATAAGGAATGATCACTGTTCCTTCGTCACCAAGATTTTCATTTTCCAATATAAATTTTCCGTTTTCATCATAATGTCCTTGCACACCCGGAGCAAATACTCCATCATAAACAGTATAACCACTGTAACTTTCAGGAAATCCGCCATATTCAGGAGTTGGACCACCTACAGGTCTTAAGCGATTGCTCAGCAATAGTTTGTCTTTATTTTCCACTACCCATTGACGAAGTTCGGGACTTGGAGCACCACCCAATTCACCGGGATTTACCAGTTCATCGAGCCATGATTGAGTCTGCAACGATTCGGATAAATATCGGTAAGTTTGAGAAACATATTGACCACCATGACGCCAGTCAAATGTCATATTTAACGTAAAATTCTTAAACGAAACTGAGGTTTGCAATCCTAAAATAAAATCAGGATTATAGTTCCCAACAAGCGAGTATTCTTCTTCTCCCTGCCACTCTACCTCCATACCTGTGCTCAATAATGGATACCCATAATATGGTGAAGTTTCGTCAGTAACTCTTTTCACCCTCCGTGAATACAAATTTCCTATTCGACCATTACGTCCCAACTTTTTATCTTTTGCATATCCAATATTTTTCACACGACCTTGATCCCAAAATTCTATAAAATCGACGTCTTCAGTAAGTTCACGTATCCATGTATCATTTTTCGTAAAATTCAAATTCAAATCCCAATTCCAGTTTTGGGTTTTAACCGGCGTGACACCTAATAGAAATTCAACACCTTTACTTTGAAGAAGACCTGCATTAATTTGAACATTATTGAAACCTGTTGAAGCGGCCAATGGAACATTTAAAATTTGATTTCTGTTTTCAACAACATAGTAAGTTCCCTCGAAACGCAAACGATTAGAAAACATTCGAATATCTGTACCCGCTTCAAAAGAAGTTGCTTTTTCCGGTAATAAGTTTGGATTAAGCAAGTTGCCTGGTTTTGACAAACGAATGGCTTCTCCCCATTGTCCTACATCTGCGTAAGTAGCATATATTCTGTAAGGTTCAGTATCGTTTCCAACCTGAGCCCATCCCCCCCTGATTTTAAACAAATTTACTTTATCACCCATGTCAAATATTTGATTCGCTATAATACTTAGAGAAACCGAAGGATAAAAATAAGATCGGTTTTGGCGAGGTAGTGTGCTAGACCAATCATTCCGGCCTGTTAAATCAAGGTATAAAACATCTCTCCAATCGAAATTAGCTATTGCATAAATGCTATTGATGCTTTTTTCACTTCGGTAATTACTATAAATCAAGGCGCCTGACCTAATATTTTGAACAGTAAATACGTTTGGAACGATCAATCCAGAACCGGTTTTTGCAGAATTACTTATCGTTGTACCTTTCGAATAAAGAGTATTTCCGCCACCGGAAATAGAAAAAGTAAAGTCTTTCCAATCATTCGAATAAGTGGCCAAAAAATCCATATTTTGTTCCAAGCCTGTACTATTCACAATTCCATATGTTCCATTATTAGGTTCTTTGGTATAGCCTGGCGCCATTTTTGTTTCCCGAACTTCATCAGATTTGTTGAGTGTTACACGTCCCATTAACTCAAAATTAGAGGTAACTTTCCAATTGGCAACAATATTACCAAAAATACGATACCTATTAAAACTATTATTTATTTCATAAGCTAAAAAATACGGATTTTCGTGTTTCCCCGATACTCTTTTAATATCATTTCCCGAACCATAATCTTTTAACAAGCGAATATCGATCTCACAAGGATGATTGTAAGCCCACTGTAGAGGATTGGCTCCTCTTTCACCTGTGGCTGGCCTGTTATCCGCCCATGTGTTGGAAAAATTAATATCTGTACTTACTAAAAAGTTCTCGCGTAGTTTTGAATTGGCTGCAAGGGTGAGATTATTTCTATGCAAATCAGAATTTGGTATTAAACCATTATGAGTCATATTTGTTATTCCAAGTCTGTAATTCAACGTTTTACTACTATTTGCAATAGATACCCCATTATTCGTCGTAAATCCATAATTATTTATGAAATTTTTTATATTGTTGGGATAAGAAATCAGTTCAATGGGCACTTTCACCCCATTCGCATCAGTAGGCGAATGCCATTGCACTGCCCAATATCCTTTATTAAGTTCCGGTCCGGCTCCCATTGCATCTGCAGGATTTATAGGAGGTAATATGCCTCCCCCCACATCTTCAGGTCTGTAACAAAAAAGACCTGTACCAAATTGATGTTGAACATTCAAGTAACGGTCAGGAATATCAAAAACAGTGTTCGAGGTAATAGTAATTTCCATTTTTTCAAGTGTCGGCGCTTTTTTCGTAGTAATCAAAACAACGCCATTACCTGCACGTGTTCCGTAAAGAGCAGCCGCACTCGGGCCCTTCAAAATTGAGATACTTTCAATACTTTCAGGGTCCAAATCGGCTATAGGATTTCCATAATCCACACGATTGTCAGAACCAAAACCACCAACATTGTTAATTGTATTTACAATTGGTACTCCATCTATAACAAAAAGGGGCTGATTATCGGTACTTAAAGAAGTAGCTCCTCTAATAACCATATTCACAGTAGAACCTACCCCCCCGGTAGAACTGATATTAACACCGGGAACCTTACCTGCTAATGAATTTAAGATGTTTTCTTGAGCAACTCTTGTGATTTCTTCACCACTAAGTTCTGCAACCGAATATCCCAACGATTTCTTTTCACGTGAAATTCCCAAAGCAGTAACAACCACTTCCTCCAACACTTCAACGCTTTCCGCTAATACAACATTAATAACATTCCTCCCACGAACTTCAATTTCGTGGGTTTCGAAACCTACGAATGAAAAAACTAAAACGGCATTGTCGGGTACCTCAATGGAATAATTACCATCAACATCCGTAACCGTACCTCTTGATGTTCCTTTTACAATAATACTAACTCCGGGAAGTGGAACCCCGTCAGTGGCTGATGTTACAGTGCCTGTTACCTTGATCATTCTCTGTTCGACTTTACTCGATCGATCTGAAACAGAAGCAGATAAAGTCAAAGCTGAAAATATGAAAACAATAAAGAAAAGGATAACAGGATACTTTCTTTTGTTTTTTAATAAACAAACTAATTTCATCATTTTGATTAATTTGAATTGGTTTAATTGACAATTTCGAAACTTAAGATAAGGGCATGTGTATTCATCGGAAGATGTTTCGGTGAAGCAGCCATAAATAATACAAGTTGCATTTTTGTATCTGTTATACTCTTAACAATCACCTTCTTTTGAAAATCTTTAAAACCAATAAATTCGGATCCTGAGAAATCGAGCGTGCTTACATTTTTGTATGTAACAACACCCTGAGCCCCATATACTGAAGGCACAGAAAAATCCTCCTTTTCAATAAAGGTAAAAGTTGCATCTAATCCTGGATTATGCCTCGCAATACATAAACCGAACTCTTCTCCCATTTTATTCATTTTAACAATATCGGAACCCCCTGATGTAACCATTTGATATACTAGTCCACTAAGGGCAGCTCCATCTTCCTTTAAATCCATTCGATACCTACCATCATGATAAAAAATATACTCATCTTTATAAACTTCTCCATAACCCAGATACAAATCCAATGCTCCTGTTGGAAGAGGAGTAATACTGGGATCTATTGTTGTAAGATCGGCATCTGCATTTGCAAAATAATCCCCTCCAGCAGGATGGGCAGCGGATATTTTCCATTTTTTTCCATCATAATCGTCAGCTGTGTGATCACCAGTTAACATAGCATAAGGGGTAAGTTCAACAGCTAACCTAGCTTCTTTTATTAGCGAATTACCCTTTGCATCAGTGGTTGTTAAAATAACAAGGTAGTATCCCCCTTCTTCATAAACATGAACCGGATTTTTTTCATTACTAGTGTTCCCATCGCCAAAATCCCAAGACCAGTTTACTGCACTATGAGTCAACGCAGTAAAAGCTACTTGTTTTCCCACTACACTGTAAAATATTTCTGCAGAAAGTGGAAATGTAGGACGGGATTCTTCATCGCATGATGGCAAGAAAACAACCATTATGCTTAAAAAAATTAAAATCAGTAAATATTGTTTTCGTTTCATAGTAAAAAAATAAATTGATTTTTTAATAGCAACTGCTATAAGATCTGATTTTTATTTACAACAAATACTCTTGTGCTTTTGGAATAGATATCGCCATCAGGGGCGTAATAGAGAAGGTCAACGTAAAAGGCGCGAAATCCGGATTCGGGATAAGGAATGGTTATTTCGACAATTTCTTTATTCGTCGTTTCGATTGGTTCGCTTACGAAATGGTTATCCCTGAAATCGCGATCATCCGAATCGGCTTTCCAAAGCAAGATCCCGGCTAATCTGTCGGGCGATGTCTTTACTTTTAGTTGTACTCCCCGCTCGTTTTCTTCCGTTGCCCACGAACAAGCCGGATATTTTTTTCCTTGCAGGGTCTCTCCGAAAAAAGCACTCAATGCCTTCATGACCTGCTTTTTGTCACCTAACCCATGACCTGCATTGGCGACATAGTGCAAATAATTCTCTCCCGGCAGCCGGTCAAAATAATGCTTAACGGCATCCACCGGCCAATAGGGATCGTTTGTGCCATTGAAAATGAGTTTTGGCATGGTCAACTTTTCTTTGTAAGAAAAAGGGTCTATCATTTCCACAATTTCCATCCCTTCGGGCGTATTCGTTTTTTGGGCAATTCCTAAATCCACGTAGTCTTTAATCTGAACACTATAATCTCCCCATGCCTCTACATGATAAGGAATGCTTTTCGGCATATTCAACATGTCGATCACCATCGGAGCAATAGCCATAACGCGCAAATCGGAAGCACCTGCCAGCCATGTGGTCCAACCCCGCTTGGAAGCCCCGGAAACCAAAAATCCGGAAATGGCATGATTCAAAATTTGTGATGAGAACTGCTGAATGGCATCCATCGCCCGTACAGCACTCTTCGTCATAGGAAAAAGTAATGGCCATGTATAGTCATTATCTTTCAGGTAATTGTGCAAGGTAAAAGAGATCAATGCATCTTCTTTCAGCCCATCATAAAGTGGTTGGTTGGGAACTTGACAAAGAACAGCCGTTATCGCCTTGTTTTTTTCAGCGATTGCTCCGATCATTTTAATTTCATCATTGTCTCTCTTCTTCCAATTGGGCATCCCCTCGGTATTGCTGCCGCCGGTTATGTAAAGTAATGCTCCGTTATATTTTATTTCTACCGGTACAACTACCGTAAGCTGATGCCGCCAAGTGTATTCCCTCCATTTTTGGGAAGTGAGAAGAAGATTATACACCTTTAAACCGTTTAATTCATAAGATTCTTTTTGTTCCCACGAAAAGGATTGATCGCCATTATCAATGTAGGATTGCAATGCTGTTTTGGAAGTTACCTGTTGACTGACAGCCGTAGTGCAAAACAGAATAAGAAACAGCCACAAAATTTTTAAATACTTAATCGTTCTATTCATCATCATTAGATTTTATAATTTTATTTATTAAGCAGTTAACTAGTATGATATTTTTATACTTTTATAATAAGTAATCATCATTTATCTATATGAAACTATAAGTTATGTAAGCTCACTATCTTCCCAATGGTTATTCGAATCGAAAGCAGGCCATGCAGCCGTTAGAAAGATATGTGAAACTTTTCTTTCAATGATTCTCTAATCCCAATTCCATGTTCGTCAATGATGGGACGGATGCCGGTTTTTGGGTGATTCATTTGCACAATTATATTAAACGTTTAACCCATAACAAGAATTTTCTATTTTAATATAAGTTCCGCATCTAGAAAACATTTTTCTATCTCTAAATTTTTCCCTTCTATATTGTCAATTAATATTTTTATAGCATGTTTGGCCATTTCTTCGATAGGTTGTCTAACAAAAGGAATTGAGAATGGGAGTAAATAAAAAGCATCACATTCATCAAAACACATAATTTGAATATCTTTCTGTAAACCCATATCATATTTGCATAAAGATTTTATACCGGCAATAGAAATCGAATTGGTGGCAAAAAAAATCCCATCTATCTTTTCTTCTTTTTTTACCAGGTAAGAAATAGCTCTATCAATATCGCTTCTCAAAAAATCATACCGTACTTCTTGAATATTGTCAGCTTTATATAATCCGGCTTCTTTTACAGCCTCGTAATATCCTCTCTTTCGTTCATTTATATGAAAATGATCTTGCTTATAAGTTATAAAAGCAATGTTTTTACACCCTTGTTGAATCAATTGCTTTGTCGATTTATACGAAATTTCATAATTATTTATCAACACCGAATTTACAGGTAAATTGGGATAACTCCTATCCACCAAAACCAATGGCATTTGATATTTTATTAAATCTTTTATAAGATATTCACTTCCCTCAGTAGGAGTTATAATTAGACCATCTATTTGTCTGGATTTTAATAATCCAATCATTTTCTCCATTCTTTTTACTTGCTCATTCGTATTTGCAATAATTATTGCATACCCTTCCTTTTCAGCATATTCCTGAATATATAATGCCAATGTCCCAAAAAAAACGTTGGATATGTCTGCAACAATTAAACCAATTGTTTTGGAGCGTCCCAATTTTAATCCTTTTGCCAACGTATTCGGCATATAATTTAATTCTGCCGCTTTATCCAATATTTTCGCCGCCGTTTCTTTACTGACGCGTCCTCCCTTATCTTTGCCGTTTAAAACAAGAGAAACGGTGGCAATAGAAACACCCACTTCTTCGGCAATTCTTTTCAAAGAAACTCTTTTCACACTTTTTAATAATAATTTTAACACTAAAATAATTAAACTTTTAACAAAAGTAATAAGTTAAACGATTAATCATATTAAAATTTTATATGTTTTATAACATGGTTCTCTAATTTAGAAACATTATAAATAATTATTTTGTTTCTTTTCAATTAAAAACCGAAAAAACAAAAAATATTTTTGTGAAGACAGAGAATGTAGCCTATTTCGATTTTAAATCTTAAATTTGCTCTTCAAAAGAACACTTACACTAAAAAATAGTTTGAATCATGAGAAAAAAGTCGATTTTAATTGTTCCTTTTTTATTGTTGATTTTCTGTTTGGGAGAAATCAATGCTCAACCTGAAATTATTGCGCATCGCGGTTACTGGAAAACCGAAGGTTCTGCCCAAAATTCAATTGCTGCTCTGCTGAAAGCCGATTCCATTGAAGTTTATGGTTCGGAATGCGATCTATGGTTATCGTCGGATGGTGTGCCTGTTGTAAATCACGACGCTACCGCAATAGCAAAGGGAAAAAAAATAACTGTCGAAGAAAGCCCTCTTGCAATATTGAAAAAAGTAACCCTCGCCAATGGCGAATCGTTGCCCACCTTTGAAGAATATCTCGATGCGTTCGAAAAGTGTAAAAACATAAAACTGATTATCGAATTTAAAACGCATAAAACAAATGAACGGGAAAATGAACTGGCTGAAAAAGTAATCAATTCCGTTCACAAAAGGAATCTTGCAGATCGGGTAGAATACATTTCTTTCGGGATGAATTTTGTAAATCAGGTTATCCGGCTGGATCCATCCGCAAAAGTATATTATTTAAACGGTGATCTTACTCCTGAAGAACTTCATGCAATAGGTGCTGCGGGCATCGATTACCATTACAATGTGATATACAAACATCCGGAATGGGTGACATCGGCTCACGATTTGGGGATGAAGGTCAACGTATGGACAGTGAACAAACGCAGCGATATTGAAAAAATGATCGATT
>Ga0208938_1000413_pt1 | contig 33821 bp, 24 predicted proteins | sample AD_UKC125_MetaG_FD_184434 | JGI IMG/M metagenome (GOLD analysis project Ga0208938, IMG submission 184434) | Active sludge microbial communities of municipal wastewater-treating anaerobic digesters from USA - AD_UKC125_MetaG (SPAdes) (version 2) | ecosystem: Engineered > Bioreactor > Anaerobic >...
TCCACCTACCGGCGTCGTCGGTGATGACGTCCTCGGTGAAGCCCTCTTCGTCGGAGACGTTCAGCGTCACACCCGCAACGCCGTCCGCACCTGATTTGATCACCCCTCCGATGGTCTCGCCAGCAGCGAACGCCGCCGACGTGCCACCGAGCACAGCCATGAAGGCAAGGGCGACCGCGCTGATCATCAGCAGCAGTCGTCGCACGCGCACACCTCTTCCGTTACGTCCACCGGTCCCGGCGATCAACACCGTGATGATGGGTCAGTCAACCGGACAACCACGAAGCACGCTACAGCCTAGAGGGGCGTGTCGCAGATAGCGTCACCGCTCCCGCGAAAAGGATCACCGGCATGTCGCTACGCTTGGTAGCGAACAGGAGGTGTTATGGACATCGATGTCCGCGATGTGGAGTTGGACCACATCGAGCAGGTGGCACCCTTGTGGGAGCAGGCCTGGCGTGCGGGCGGCCGGCGTCGCTCGGGAATGCCGCTGGGACTCTCCCTGGACCGGATGCGCAGACGGGTGGAGGCGGCCAATCAAGGGGGCTTCCGTTTCATCGCGGCGTGGGCAGACGATGAGCCGGTGGGCCTGGCGACGGTCTCGCTGACCGACGGCGGTCCCATGATGGATGCACCAGGGGTGCATATTCACATGCTGCACGTCGCCGATGACCGCCGCAATCAGGGCATCGGAACGGCCTTGCTGGTCGAGGTGGTCGGGTGGGCCGATCTGCTCGGCTCCGATCAGGTGGTGGTGGACGTGCCCCCGACGTCGCGCGACGTCCAGCGCTGGTACGCACGCTGGGGCTTCGGACCGTATCTGCAACGACGAGTCGCCTCGACAGCTGCCATCCGGCGCCGAGCCCGGGTCAGCGAACCGGCCATGCGCGGGAGCCTGGGACGCCGCCTGGCGACGGTCAGCGGGATGCGTCGCGTAGCAAACAGGTGAGCCGACCGGTGGCGATCCGTCGGCCCTCGTCGTCGGTCACCGGAATCAGCCACGAGGCCAGCGTGCTGCCGATGTGCACCAGTTCAGCGTGTGCGCTCACGTAGCCGGCGCGCGCTGACCGGTGATGGGAGACGCTGACTTCGATCCCGACCGGCAGCGTGTTCGGTGCGGCGACGGCTGACGCGATCGACCCGACCGACTCCACGAGCACGGCAGTCGCCCCGCCGTGTAGTAGACCGTACGGCTGGGTGTTCCCCGCCACTGGCATCCGGGCACTGACGACGCCGTCGTGCAGGCTGACCTCGATCCCCATCGTCTCGGCCAATTCACCGACACCAAAATTCTCGAACCCTGCGGGCCATTCACTGCTCACCTGGCCAGGCTAGACCCGTCCCGATCGGCCCCCGATGGGCAGGGCAGGTCCTGCCAGCGCGCTCGGAGGAGATGACGGGTGGTCGAATCATGGAAATCCTTGCCACTCAACCGAATCGGGCGCAAAACGAGCACCGTGGTGGTTCGTTCTACGCCTGCTGGCCCGCAGGTGGCTGCCTCGCCGCACCGCCCGGGGCTGTCGGACCCACGACATAGACTCGACGCGATGAACGACAGCGCTGCACCCCGACTGCTCCTGCTCGACGGCCACTCGTTGGCCTACCGCGCCTTCTACGCTCTGCCGGTGGAGAACTTCAGCACGACGACGGGCCAGCCGACCAACGCGGTCTTCGGGTTCACGTCCATGCTGATCAACGCGTTGCGCGATGAGCGGCCCACCCACCTGGTGGTGGCGTTCGACGTGTCGCGGCAGACGTTTCGCAGTGAGACGTTCCCGGAGTACAAGGCCAACCGCTCGAAGTCGCCCAGCGAGTTCGCGGGTCAAGTGGACTTGATCAAAACGGTGCTCGACGCGATGGATGTCCCATACGTGGCGGTGGACGGGTACGAGGCGGACGACGTCATCGCGACCCTCACCACCCAGGGCCGCGCGTTGGGGATGGACATCCGGATCCTGACCGGCGACCGGGACGCCTTCCAACTCGTGGACGACTCCTGCACCGTGCTGTACCCCAAACGCGGGGTGTCTGATCTGTCCCGGATGACCCCGCAGGCCGTTGCGGAGCGCTACGGGCTCAGCCCTAGCCAGTACCCGGATTTCGCGGCGCTGCGCGGAGACCCCTCGGACAACTTGCCGAGCATCCCTGGCGTGGGGGAGAAGACGGCAACCAAGTGGATCAACCAGTTCGGTTCACTGCAGGACCTGGTGGAGCACGCCGACGAGGTGCCGGGCAAGGCAGGTGTGGCTCTGCGCGATCACCTCGGCCAGGTCCTCACGAATCGGCAGCTCACCGCCTTGGTCACCGACGTGCCACTGGACCTGCAGGTGACGGATCTGGAACGTCGGCCCATCGCGCGCGAGAAGGTGCACGAGGTGTTCGACAGCCTGCAGTTCCGGATTCTGCGCGAGCGGCTCTTCGACTATCTCGGCGAGGATGTGCAGGAGCAGCGGGCGGCGGCCGTCTCGGTCGAGGTGGCGCCCGACGGTCCTGCCTGGCTCGCGGAGCACCGCACGCAGGGACCGTATGGGGTACACGTGCAGGGCACCTGGGGGGCGGGCACCGGGGTGATCGAGCGGATCGCCATCGCGGCCGGGGACCGGACGGCCGCAGTGTTCGACGGGATCGGTGAGGTCGGCCAATGGCTGGCGGATCCGAACATCGAGAAGGTCCTGCATGACGCCAAAGGGCCCCTGCTCGCGGCCCACGCCGCCGGGGTGGAGATCGCGGGGCTGGTGGGGGACACGGCGCTGGAGGCGTACCTCCTGCTGCCCGGTCAGCGTTCCTTCCCGCTGGCGGACCTGACGGCCCGCTTCCTGCACCGGGACCTTGTGGAGCCCAGCGCGACAGACCAGCTGACAATGGACGGTTTGGAGGACGACAGCGCCCAGGAACTGGCCGACAGCGCGGCGGCGACCCTGGATCTGCATGTCGAGCTCAGTGAGCAACTCGGCCCCGTGGGTCGCGAGCTCTTCCGCGGCATGGAGTTGCCGCTGGCCGGGGTGCTGGTCGAGATGGAGGCAGCCGGCATCGCCGTGGACATGGGACAGCTCACCTCGCTGCGCGACTCGTTCGACAGCCAGATCGCCGAGGTCACCGACCAGGCCCACGAACTCGCCGGCCGCACCTTCAACCTCGGGTCCCCGAAACAGCTGCAGGAGATCCTGTTCGCCGAGCGCGGCCTGCCCAAGACCAAGAAGATCAAGACCGGCTACACCACCGATGCCGAGGCGCTGGCCTCCCTGTTCGCCCGCACGCAGGATCCGCTGCTCGAGTGCCTGCTCATCTGGCGGGACAAGAGCAAGCTGCGCCAGACGGTGGCCGGGCTCATTCCCTTGGCCGATGCCGACTCGCGGATCCACACCACGTACAGCCAGACGATCGCAGCGACCGGCCGGCTGTCCAGCACCGACCCGAACCTGCAGAACATCCCGGTGCGTACTGCGGAAGGCCGCGAGATCCGGGCAGCATTTGTGGTCGGCCGGGGCTACGACTGCCTACTCACCGCCGATTACAGCCAGATCGAGATGCGGTTGATGGCCCACTTGAGTCAGGACGCCGGCCTGATCGAGGCGTTTCGCACCGGTGAGGACCTGCACAACACGGTCGCCTCGAAGGTCTTTGGTGTGCCGGTGGATGCGGTGGACGCTGAGCAGCGCCGACGGATCAAGGCGATGTCCTACGGCCTCGCGTATGGGCTGAGCGCGTACGGGTTGTCTCAGCAGCTGGGCATCCCGACCGGAGAGGCGGCCGGGCTGATGGATGACTACTTCCTGCGGTTCGGCGGCGTGCGGGATTACCTGCACGAGGTGGTGGAACGCGCCCGGGTGGACGGGTTCACCCAGACGCTGTGGGGGCGACGCCGGTATCTACCGGACCTCAACAGCGATAACCGGCAACGTCGCGAGATGGCCGAGCGCATGGCGCTGAACGCACCCATCCAGGGCAGCGCCGCGGACCTGGTCAAGGTCGCGATGCTCGAGGTACGCGCCGCCCTGGGCCAGGCCGGGCTGAGCACGCGGATGTTGCTGCAGGTACACGATGAGTTGGTGCTGGAGGTCGGCCAAGGTGAGCAGGATGCAGCCACCGCGATCGTGGTCGCCGCGATGACGGGGGTGCGGGCCTTCGAAGTGCCGCTGGAGGTCTCGGTCGGGGTGGGGCAGAACTGGGACTCAGCCGCTCACTGAGAGCCCTTCGACGGCAGGCTCCTCGCGTTTGGCGATGAGTCGCCACACACCGATCAGGGTCACCGCCCCGACCACCAGCAACATGATGACGGCCACCTGGGCGACGGAGTCGTGCCACAGCGCCACCGCCGCGACGAGCGCCGCACAGCCGGCCCAGATCACCGGGATGTAGGTCCTGTCCCGGATGGCCACCAGGCCCAGAACGACGAACTGCAGTAATGCGCCGAACGCTCCGATCAGGGCGAAGATGGGAAGCAGTGGGGCCATATCGGCGTATTCGGGGCCGGCGATGACGGACACGACCAGATCGGGGGCCAGCGCGATCAGTCCCGTGCACAGTAAGCCGATGGCCGCCACGATGCTCAGGCCGACCAGGGTGGTGCGACCTCGGCGGGCGTCGACCATCCGGGCATAGGCCATCACGGCCACGAACTGCGGCAGCCACGTGACCACCTTGGCCACGATGATGCCCACGCCGTACTGTCCCGCCTCGTCGGGGGTCAGGAAGGCACGGCCCAGCACGATATCCAGGTTCGTCAGGGCGAACAGCGCCAGCAGTGAGTAGGTGGCCGCCGGGATCTCGCGCAGCATGGTCGTGTGCCGGGCGTGCCCGCCGCGCCACTGCCCGCGCACGAGCAACCAGGCGAGCAGCGCGCCGACCGCGGCACCCGCGGTCAGACCGAAGACCGCTGAGCCCAGCGTGGCCACCATGAGCAACAACGCGATCGTCAGCAGACTGCGGGGTACTGCCATCGACAGGTACACCCCGGCCAGGCTCACATGTCGCTCGCCGCCCTGCGCGATCCCGAGGGCCCCGCCGAGCAGTGTCAGGGGCAGGAAGCCCAACGCCAGCATGGCCGCGATGGGCAGGCCGTCCAGGCGCAGGGCCCAGTTCACCAGGGGTGAGATGAGCAGCCAGAAGGCCGTGACCGCTGCACCGGTGATCCAGGCGGTGCGCCAGGCGGCGGCGGTCTCGTCGCGGCGCTGTTCGCCGCTGATACCCACGATGTGGCGCGCCGTGACGGCCTGGGTGGCCAGGGCCACCGTGTTCCCGATCAGGAGTAGCGCGAGCAGGGCGCTGAACGCTCCGAACTGTGCAGGCGTCAGGGCCCGGGCGGCGACCAGTGTCTGGCCGTAGGCCAACACCTGGCCGACCCCCAAGGACACCGCCACGAGCAGTCCACCGCCCACCAGCCGTGTGCGCGTTGTCGTGTCGTCCGTGCTCATCACATCCTCCCGGATGCCACCCTAAGCGAGTGTCCTCCCGACTCAAGGCATCCCTGCTCCCAGCGTGGTCGCTGCTGCTGGCGCTGATGGTCCTGCTGCCGGTGCTCATGCCGGGCTACGTGCTGCACGTCGACATGGTGTTCGTGCCGCAGCAGACCCTGCTGCCGTGGAATCTGGGAATCGGTGGGGGACTGCCGCGTTCCGTGCCGCAGGACGCGGTCGTCTCCCTGATCGCTGGGCCGATCCCGGGGCAAGTCATCCAGAAGGTGGTGTTGCTCGCATCCCTGGTGCTGGCCGGAGTGGGCGCCGGCAGGCTGGCAGGGCCATCGCTGGCGCTCCGGTTGCCAGCGGCCTCCATCTACCTATGGTCGGCCTACACCGCCGCACGGCTGCTCATGGGCCACTGGGGGCTGCTGTGGGCGGCGGCTCTGCTGCCGTGGGTGATCATCGCCGCCCGAACCGCTCGCCGGCGCGGTGACTGGCTACCCGTGGTGCTGCTGTGTGGAATCGGTGCGCTGGTGCCCACCGGTGGCATTTTGCTGGCCCTGGTCGCCGTCCCGCTTGCCATCGGTTTCGGCAGCGCGCTGCCCCCCTCACGGCGGGGGCTGATCGTCGCCGGGGTGATCGCCGTGAACGCGCCATGGTGGCTGGCGGCGGTGCGCAGCAGTTCGCTGCACGAATCCGACCCGCTGGGCCTAGTGGTCTTCGGGGCGCGCGCCGATGGCGTCGGAGGGGTGCTGACCAGCGTGTTGGCTGGAGGTGGGGTGTGGAACAGCGAAGCGACCCTCGGGTCGCGCACCACCGTGTTCGCCGCGATGGGCGTGGTGGTGCTGGTGGCCCTCGCGGCTCTTGGCTGGCAGCGATGGTGGCGTGAGAACCCGCCCGAAGCGGTGGTCCTGGGCGCGCTCGCGGTGCTCGGGGTCCTCTGGGCCTGGATCTCGGGAACGCTGGGCAGCCAGGTCTGGGCACAGCAGATCGTGTCGGCCGTACCGGGCGGCGGACTGCTGCGCGACGGACAGAAATGGACCGTGTGGTGGGTGCTACTGCTCGCGGTCTGCGCTCCCTGGGGACTACAGCGGCTGCTCACACGGGCTGATGAGAACCTGCGCCTGTTCCTCGCAGGTTCGCTGACGGTGTTGCCGATCGCGTTGTTGCCCGACCTGGCGGCGGGCGCTTTCGGACGGTTGCAGGCCCATACCTACCCGCAGGAGTGGGACGGTCTGCGCGATCAGCTGGCCAGGTCGCAGGTGGCGGGCGACGTGGTCTCATTGCCCTGGTCACCGTTTCGCCGGTACTCCTGGAACGGGTCGGGGGTGGTCCTTGACCCATTGCCCCGCTACCTCACGCGCACGGTGGTTTGGAACGATGACCTGCCGGTGGTCCTGTTCAACCGGTTGGTAGAGGTGGGCGGCGACGATCCACGAGCGAAGATCATCGGTGACACCATCGCCTCCAGCAAGGCGTTGCCGCCCCGGTTGGCGGAGCTCGGAGTGGCATGGATCGTGGTCCAGCGCGATCAACCTCAGGCAAGTCGGCAGGTGGATCTGCGGGGAGCCACGATGGTGTGGGAGCAGGGGGACCTGCAATTGTGGCGCGTCGACACGGCCGTCACGGTCCGCGCGCCAGAGGATCGGGTGCTGGTCGCGGTGAATGTGGGTGTGCTACTGCTGCTGCTGGGAGGGTCGATGGTGTGGATCACCGCCCATACGAGATCCCGGCTGTGACATGTGGGCGCCGGACCTGCGTCCGCGCGTTCAAACGTGCTACGGTCTGCCCTCAGGAGCGGTCGCACGAGCGGCTCCGCACACGTACTCAGATTCAGGAGGCAAGATATGGCCAGTCCCGTTGGTCCGATCGTTGCGGTAGTGGTCGGCGTCGTATTGGCCGGAGGGGCCGCGGTCGGCATCGTCAATTCGCAGACGGGCGCCACACCGAACGACCAGCCAGTCGTGGTCTACGGCAACTCATCTCCGAGCCCGACCGCCACCTCCTGACCGACCCGCACGTCTGCTGCGCGTGCGTCAGATCGTTGTCTCCACATGATGTTCGACGTGGCCTGACGGTGCTGGGACGACCCGCACCCGCGACACCCGTGTAGAGACGTCGCTGAGCACTGCGGCGAACGCCTTCGCGGTCGCCGCCCAGGTGAACTCCTCAGCCCGGCTGCGGGCTTGGCCGCCCAGCCTCGCTCGCAAGGCGGCGTCGTCCAGCAACTCACCCAACATCGAGGCGTAGTCCTCGACCTCGCCATCCACCAGCATCCCGGTTTCGCCGTGAACGATGGATTCCGCGACGCCACCCGCCTGCCGATAGGCCACCGACGGGACCGCATGTGTGGCGGCCTCCATGACGACGATGCCCCAGCCTTCCTTCAGCGAGGGCAACGCCAGCACCCAACTCGAGGCGTAGACGCGGTGTTTGGTCTTCTCGTCCACGAAGCCGTGGAAGTCGACGATGTCGCTGACCCCAAGGGCATCCGCGACTGCCTGTAGTCGCGGCGACCACCAGCCGTCGCCGACCACCGAGATCCGCAGGCCCGGATGGCGCCGGCGCAGGATCGCCCCCGCGCGCAGCACGTGCTCCACGCGCTTGTGCGGCACCAAGCGTCCGACGACGGCGATATGCGGATGCTCGCTGGGCTCCACGTCCAGACCGGGAGCGGCTTCGATCCCGTTATGGATGACATGAATGCGCTGCGCACCCACCCCCAGTTCGGTCAGTTCCTCACGCGTCTTGTCCGAGACCGCCACGTACGTGCAGTCCCGGTAGAGCCGGGGGGCCAGCCGCGACTCGATCCACCATCCAACACGCGAGCGCAACGGGTCGTAGACGACGGGCCACTGCTCACGGTGCACGTGGTGCACCAGGACCACGACGGGTGTGTCGCCGCACACCGCGCGCGACATGAACGGAATGCCGTTCTGCACATCGATGATCACGTCCAGATCACCGAAGGCCCTTCGCCGCACGTGCTTGATCGCCTCCGCGTACACGCTGAGCTTGGTGCCGGCCCGCACGAAGCGCACCCCGTCGACGATCTCGTGGCCAGCGGCGCCCTCGTACCTGGCGCAGAAGATCGTGACCTCGTGGCCGGCCGCCGCCAAGGACCTGGCCACGTTCTCCACGTACACCTCGGAACCGCCGCCCTCCGGGTGCCTGGTGTCGCGCCAGTTGAGGAAGAGCACACGCAGCACTGTGGCCGTGGGCTGCGCTGTCGTCACGCGGCACACGGTACCTCAGAACTACCCCGGTTCGGTGTGTCCGTGACGTAGGTTCTTACGGTGAGCCTCGTGCAACCCGAAAGCGCCCGCCAGCGGCTGCGGGACCTCGCGACGTGGTCGCGGGCGGTTCGGCTTTTCCAGGACTTCCAAGTCGAGCAGACCGACCCCGACCGCTTCTACGGCACGATGGCCCGCGACTCGGTCGAACAACTGCAATGCCTGATGGATCTGGCGGGTAGCCACGTCCTGGACGTGGGTGGCGGCCCCGGTTACTGGGCCGATGCCTTCGCTGCCGCCGGTGCCCGCTACACGCCGCTGGACGCCGATGCTGGTGAGCTGGCGCTGCACGGCCGCACCCCACTGCCCGGAACGGTGATGGGCGACGGCCAGCGGCTGCCCTTTCGCGATGACGGCTTCGACCTTGTCTACTCCAGCAACGTGGGGGAGCACGTGCCGCAACCCTGGCGGATGGGCGACGAGATGCTGCGGGTCTGCCGGCCAGGTGGTGTGGTCTTCTATTCCTACACGCTGTGGTACGGGCCCTGGGGCGGTCATGAGACGGCACCCTGGCACTATCTGAACGGTCGCTACGCGGCCCGCCGTTACGAGCGGACCACCGGGCACCCCCCCAAGAACGTGTACGGGCAGTCGTTGTTTCCCGTCTCCATGGCAGCGGGCCTGCGATGGGCACGGACTCGTAGCGACGCCGAGGTCATCGACGTGATTCCGCGCTACCTGCCCGCTGGCCTCTTCTGGGTCCGTTCCGTGCCAGTCCTGCGGGAAGTGGTGACGTGGAACGTTGCGCTGATTCTGAGGAAGCGATGACCCTTCTGGAGCGTCCATCGACGGCTGCGCAGGACACTGCTGGTCAGGGGGCACCGCCCAGCTGGCGAGCACGTGTCGTGGCTGTGTGTGTGGCCCTGGTGGCTCTGGCCTTCTTGCAGGACCCGGGCCGCATCGCCGCCGACACCAAGCTGGACCTCACCGTCGACCCCTGGTCCTTCCTGGGGCGTTCCTTGCACCTGTGGGATCCCGAGGGTTTCTTCGGGCAGTTGCAGAATCAGGCCTACGGCTACCTGTGGCCGATGGGCCCGTTCTTCGGTCTGGGCACGACGTTGGGCATCCCCGAATGGGCGGTTCAGCGGCTCTGGTGGGCCACGATCCTGGTGGGAGCCTTCCTGGGCATCTACCTGCTGCTGCGGGTGTTACGGGTCGGCAGTGGGTGGGCGCAGATCCTGGCGGGTGTGGCCTACGCCTTGGCGGTGCGACCCCAGTCAGCCCTCGGGGCGGTCTCGGTCGAGGTGTGGCCGATGGCCGTGGCGCCCTGGGTGCTGATTCCCCTGGTGCTCGGCTCGCGGCGGGGCAATCCGGCGCGCTGGGCGGCCCTGTCGGCCCTTGCCGTGACGACCGCCGGCGGCGTGAACGCTGTCGCGGCGGGCGCCGTGTTGCCACTGGCCGTCTGGTGGCTGCTCACCTGCGGACGGGGTCCCCGCCGGCGACAGTTGGCGCTGTGGTGGGCGGGGTTGACGACCCTGGCGATCGTCTGGTGGCTGGTTCCCCTGGTGGTACTGGGCCAGTACTCCCCGCCCTTCCTGGACTGGATCGAGTCGGCCGAATTCACGACGTCCATCACTGATCCGACCACGGTGCTGCGCGGTGCCAGCCATTGGGTTGCCTACCTGGGTAGCGCCTCACTGTGGGAGGCCGGCGGCGCACTGGCGACCTCCCCACTGCTCATACTGGCGACCGGCCTGGTGGCTGCTGGGGGGGTGGCTGGGCTGGCCATGCGGTCGTTGCCGCACCGAACGTTCCTCGTCGCTGGAGCGGTGACCGGACTCGTGATGGTGAGCATGGGGCACACCGGAGTCGGGGGTGGATTGGGCAGCGAACAGATCCAGGCCTTCCTGGACGGTGTTGGCGCCCCGCTTCGCAACGTGCACAAGTTCGACCTGGTGCTGCGGATCCCACTGATCATCGCCTTGAGTCATCTGCTGACCGTCGTCTGGCCCGTCGCTGCCAAACCCCGCTGGAAAGTCATCACGTCAGGGGTGTTGCTGGTGGCGTTGGTCGCTTCCTGGTGGCCCGCTCTCACCGGACAACTGGTGCGCGGGCGCAGCTATGTGGCCCTGGCCGACCATTGGCGCGACACCGCGCAATGGCTCAACACCCAAGCCGAACCCGGACGAGCCCTCATCGTGCCCGGTGCCTCCTTCGCCCAGTTCGTATGGGGCCGCACGCAGGACGAACCATTGCAGGCACTCGGTGGCTATCCGTGGGGGGTGCGCGATGCCGTCCCGCTGTCCAGCGCCGGCAACATCAGAATGCTTGATGCAGTGGAGACGCGGCTGGAGAGCGGACGGGGCAGTGCTGGTCTGGCGCCGTACCTGGAGCGGATGGGTGTGCGCTACCTCGTCGTGCGCAATGATTTGGCGGCCGGGGCGCAGGCACCGCCACCGATCCGGATCCACCAGGCCCTTGACGACAGCCCGGGTATCCGACGGGTGGCCTTCTTCGGTCCGATCATTGATCGGGCCGAGGGCAGCCAGCGCATCGTCGACGAGGGGACCCGGGTCAGTTACCCCGCCGTCGAGATCTTCGAGGTCGAGCCGAACAACAACGCCCCCGATGCCCGCGTGGTGCTGCGCCCGGCCAACGACACCCTCGTCGTCGGGGGCAGCCCGGAGGCGATGCTGCCCCTGGCGGATGCGGGCATGCTGGGTAATCGCCCCGTGGTGCTTGCCGGTGATCCGCAGGCCACAGCAGTGAACGCGGCGGCCGGCATCGTCACCGATACCGATCGGCTGCGCGAGATCACCTTCGGATACATGCGCGGTAACGAGTCGGCGACCATGACGGCCGACCAGGCTTACGTGCAGGGGCGACCGGTGCATGACTACCGCGTGTTCGACGATGCCGGGACGACTGTGGCGCTACCAGGGCTCACCTTCGACACCAGCAGCTCGGCCAGCGACGTGGGCGCCACATTCCGATCGCCGCGCGGAGCGACCCCGGGCGCGGCCATGGACGGGGCACTCGATACCTACTGGGCCCCCGGGGTCATCCCCGAACCGCGGTCCTACTGGGAGGTGCGATACCCGCAGGCCGTCGACGTCGCGGACACTGTGCAATTGGCCCTGATGGATCGGGGCCTGCGCACCCCAGTGACGATCCCCCTGCTGATCACCACGGATAACGGGGAAACGCGGGTGGACGCCGTGAACTCCGATGGTTGGCAGCCGGTGCCGGTGCCAGCCGGACCCACCACCTTCGTTCGCATTGAGTTGGTGAACACGAAGTCGCCGCGACCGTTCGGCATCCGGGAGGTGCAACTGCCCGGGGAGGGGACCAGTGTCCTGGAACTCCCAGCCGGCACGGCCGGCGATGCTGTGGTGCTTTCCGGGCGCCCCGGCGAGGCGGGCGAGTGTGTGCCTCGCGACGGCACCTGGATCTGTTCGGATGCCTTCGGCCGGTTCTCCCAGGACCGGGCCGGGCTGTTCCGCGCGGTCGATCTGCCCAGCGCCTTGACCACGGCACCCCGGATCTGGGCGATTCCCCGCGACGGCTCCTCGATCACGCAGGCCCTGGACCGGGTCGCCGGGGTCAGCGTTGCGGCCACGAGCACCCGTACGGGGGCAGTCGCTGGCTCGGCGCTGTCCGCCGTCGACCGCGAACTTGGCACCGCCTGGCAGGCAGCGCCGGCTGATCCGCAGCCGGCCCTGACCGTCACACTGCCGCAAGCCCGGACCCTGCGAGGCATCCGGCTGGTGAACCGGGTCGGCCTCAACGCGTCCTCGCCACTGGAGTTGCGAGTGGACGCCGGCGGTGTGTCCCGCACCGGGTTCACCGATGCGCGCGGGCTGTTCCGGTTCGATCCGGTGACCACCGACACGATCACGGTGACGTTCCTGTCGGGTAATCAGGTGCGCTCCCGGTCGAGTCTGGGCGAGACGACGCTGCCTGTGGGGGTGGCCGAGATGGGCTTGATCGGGGCGGACGACCTACGCCAGCCGCTGCCGCCGGATGCCACAGTGACGATGCCGTGCGGAGCGGGCCCCGACATCCTGATTGACGGCAAGGTGGTGGCGCAGACCTCGGTCACGGCACGGGTCCAGCAGTACCGCAACGGCGAGACCCTGCCCATGACACTGTGCACCGATCAGGTGACGGTGCCCGCCGGTCCGCAGACCCTGGCGGTGCGCAGCTCGCCGGCGTGGCAGCCAGTGCTGGCCACGTTCGCACCCGAGACTTTCTACGCACCTACCAGTCGCCCAGAGTCAGTGCAGGTGGTGACCTGGGATGAGACCGATCGGGCTGTGCAGCTCGAACCGGCCACTGCGCCCCGCGTGCTGGAGGTCGCTGAGAATTTCAATACGGGCTGGCAGGCCTCTGGTGCGCAAGGCGCCTTGCAGTCAGTGCGGGTCGACGGGTGGAAGCAGGGGTTCGTCGTGCCGGCTGGGGTCGGCGGTGAGGTCACGATGCAGTTCGCCCCCGACCGGACATACCGGTTGGGGCTGCTGGCCGGGCTGGTCGCCGTCCTCGCGGTGGTCGCCGTCGCCCTGCGTCCACCGCGTCTGCGGGTCCACCCGGCGACCGAACCCACCGCGGCTCACCGTGTGCTGGCCCTGTTCGTGGGGCTTGGCATGGTTCTTGTGGTGGGACCGTGGGCGGCTGCGCTCTTCGTGGCGGCCGTGTGGCTCAACCGGCGGTGGCCGCTGCCGGTGGTGGCCTTCAGCGCCGTCACCGGCGCCGTGCTGATCAACGTCGTGGCTGGTGTCAGGCCGGCCTGGCCGCTGGTGGTTCTGCAGGGTTGCGCTCTGGCGCTGGCGTGGGCGGCGGTGGCACGGGCCGGGCTACCCAGGGCAGCCGAAGTCGGCGCTGGGAGTGCGAGTGCTCCTGCGCCGGACGTTCGATGAGCACGTAACTGGCGTGGGCGAAGGCAACCGAGCCAACCACCGTCATCGGCCACAGGATCCAGAACCACCCGTTGAAACTGGCGATCCCCAGCAGCCGCGACCCGGTCTCCAGCACGAACAGGTGCCACAGGAAGATCCCGTAGGAGATCTTGCCCAGATAGCTCATCAGGGGTGAGGCCAACATCGTTCGCCACGTCCCCCACCCCTCAGTGCCGAGGAAGCCGGGCAGGAGCAGTGCGGCGGCGGCGCCTAGGTACAGGTAGTGCCGCATGAAAGCCTGGGAGGCAGATCCCTCGCCAAACGTGTATGGACCGGCGATGGGGGTGCTCGCCAGCAGGAACAGCGCGACGGCCACGATGAGGCAGGTCGCGGCATCGTCGGCCAGACGGTTCAGTCGCGCCATCCAGGCCGGGGGGTCGGGAGCCCGCAGGCGATTGTGGACCAACGCGAAGAACATGCCGACGGCAAACCAGTCCATGAAATTGGGCAGCCACATGTTCACCACCGTGAACTCACCCACCGGTGTGATGGTGCGCAGGAGCAGCCAGGCGAATGCCAGCCCGGCGCACGCGGCCAGGGTCCACAATTGGCGCCTGGTGTTGGCCGTCACATCCCCACGGTGGCGTCGGCCGATCCACCAGGCGATGGCTGGGAGTACGAGGTAGAACGACAACTCCGTGGCCAGTGACCAGCTCTGGGTCAGCCCGTTGATCAGAAGTTTGGGCCAGTAGATCTGCGTCAGGGTCAGATGTGCGAGCCAGTGCTTGGGAAGGACCTCGATGCCGGGCATGAAGGCCAGCACGACTACCACCAGCACCACGTAGGCGGGGACGATGCGCCACATTCGCCGCCGGAAATATGTGCGGGTACTGGGCCAGCGGCTGTCGTGCAGCGCCGCCTTGGACCATGGCCGGTACAACAGGAAGCCGGACAGCAGGAAGAAGATCGTGACGCCGATGTCCATGCGGGCGAACAGGTGTCCCCATGCGGTGATGACGACGATCCCGCTGAAGTACGCCACGTGGGTCGTGACGACGGCGAGCACGGCGATCGCTCGGTAGCCGTCGAGGGTGCGAAACCGGTGCGGCACCACGGTCTCGATCTGCAAGAAGTCCGCAGCACGGCGCCGTCTCGTGCTGGTCACAGGGGGAGGATACCTGTTTAGGGCGTGTCTGCCCATCATGTCGCATTAGGGGCCCGTTTTCCGATAGCGTCCCTTGTCACTGAGGCCAACTATGGAGGGCGTAATGAAGCGAGTAGTGGGATTGATCCTGCTGGGGCTCGGAGCAATGCTGCTGGTGCTTGCTCCGCTGTTGAAGTTCTATGTGTTACCCAGCGCTGCGAAGACCCCGACTGATCAATACACCGAGAGCACCGCCGACGTTGTTTTCGCACAATTGCTCAACCCGACCAAGGTCGCCGCAGGGGACCCAGACCCGTATGAGCGTAATGTGGCGGCCACCCAGTTCATCTATGTCCGCGGTGACGTCCCGGCTGCCGAGCAGCCGGAGGCACAGGCCGAGGACCTGGCGGTATTCGACTACTTCATGCGGGTCAACAACAATTCGACCGGTGACTTGATCACGGCGTCCACCGCGCGGTACGCCTTCAACCGGGTGAGTTCAGAGTTGGCCAATTGCTGTGGGGCAAGCGTGGACGATGAGCCCGTCGACATGACAGGCAGCATCATGCCGGTCAAGTGGGCGTTCGACCTGCAGAAGCAGGACTACAACATCTTCAACACCTCGATCAAGACGGGGACCACGTGGAGCTACCAGGGCGAGGAGACCGTCTTCGGGGTTCCGACCTACGTCTACACCAACGAGGTGCCCCCGACCGAGGTCGGCACCCTCGAGGTCCCGACTGCTGCCATCCCTGGCGAATCCAAGAAGGCAGAAGGCAACACGATCCTCGACGAGATGTACTCCTCGAAGAGCACCTACTGGATGGAGCCGATCACCGGTCAGGTCATCCAGGGTGATTCCAGCGAGTTCACGACCTACGACCTCGATGGGGAGCAGAAGCTCGTCAAGGCCGACTACACCGGCAAGAGCGGCAACCAGGAGTCAGCTGACGACGCCGCCGCCCTGGCCGGACAGGTCAAACTGATCGGCTCGACACTTCCGCTGGTGTTCGCCATCCTGGGCATCGTGTTCATCGTCATCGGACTGTTGCTCAGCCGCGGTGGGGACAAGAAGGACGGGGATGCTGTGGCACCCCCGCAGGATGCCACCGCTTCTGTCTAGCGGTACATCGCTTCAGTAGCACGAAAGGGGCGATCCGGTCTAGAGGCCGGGTCGCCCCTTCGCTATGCTTTCAGCAAGGCATCGATGCCCTCACAGTGTCGTGTGCGTGAACCCGACCGAGAGGATTCACACTCCAGCGCGCGTTTCTGTGCCCACCTAACAGACCGGCTACCAACACTTCATGACTGACAACCCCGATATCAACCCTGCTCCCACTTCTTCCGCGGCCCGCCAGGTGGCCGTCAACGACATCGGTGATGACGCGGCATTGCTCGCGGCCATCGATGCGACCATCAAGGACTTCAACGACGGCGACATCGTGGAGGGTGTCATCGTCAAGGTCGACCGCGACGAGGTCCTGCTCGACATCGGGTACAAGACCGAGGGTGTCATCCCCGCGCGTGAGTTGAGCATCAAGCACGACGTCGATCCGTCGCAGGTGGTTGCCGTGGGGGATCGAGTCGAGGCCCTGGTCCTGCAGAAGGAAGACAAGGACGGCCGTCTCATGCTGTCCAAGAAGCGCGCGCAGTACGAGCGGGCGTGGGGCGACATCGAGAAGATCAAGGAAGCCGATGGCGTCGTCACCGGTAACGTGATCGAGGTCGTCAAGGGCGGCCTGATCGTGGATATCGGGCTACGCGGCTTCCTGCCGGCATCGCTGGTCGACATGCGCCGCGTGCGCGACCTCCAGCCCTACGTGGGTCAGGAGATCGAGGCCAAGATCATCGAGCTGGACAAGAACCGGAACAATGTTGTGTTGTCCCGCCGGGCCTTCCTCGAGCAGACCCAGTCCGTGGTGCGCACCGGCTTCCTGAACCAGCTGCAGAAGGGCCAGGTCCGCTCCGGCGTCGTGTCGAGCATCGTGAACTTCGGTGCCTTCGTGGACCTCGGTGGCGTCGACGGCCTCGTCCACGTGTCCGAGCTGTCCTGGAAGCACATCGACCACCCGCAAGAGGTTGTCGAGGTTGGCCAGGAGGTCACTGTCGAGGTACTCGACGTGGACATGGACCGCGAGCGGGTCTCGTTGTCCTTGAAAGCAACGCAGGAAGACCCGTGGCAGCACTTCGCCCGGACCCATGCGATCGGACAGGTCGTTCCTGGCCGCGTCACGAAGTTGGTGCCGTTCGGTGCGTTCGTGCGGGTCGCCGAGGGTATCGAGGGTCTTGTGCACATCTCCGAGCTGGCCGAGCGCCACGTGGAGATCCCCGAGCAGATCGTCACGGTGGGCGACGAGATCTTCGTCAAGGTCATCGACATCGACCTTGAACGGCGTCGCATCTCGCTGTCGCTGAAGCAGGCCAACGAGGACGCCGGTGCCGAGACCACCGACGAGTTCGATCCGTACCTTTACGGCATGCCCGCGTCATACGACGAGAACGGCGCGTACATCGGTCCCGAGGGCTTCGACCCGGTGTCCGGTGAGTGGAAAGAGGGCTTCGAGGATCAGCGCACCGAGTGGGAGCAGCAGTACCAGGAGGCCTACCAGCGCTGGACCCAGCACAAGGAGCAGATCACTGAGGCCAAGAAGGCCGACGAAGAGGCTGCGGTCTCCGGTGACTACACCGCCGCTCCCGCCGAGCCGTCAGGGTCGCTGGATGATGACGCGAACGAGGCGCTTGCCGCACTGCGGGAGAAGTTGCAGCAAGAGGGCTGATGATTCCCCGGTAGTGACGTGAGTTCGGCCCCGCTCCCCAACAGGGTGCGGGGCCGAACTCGTCGTGCGGGAGACACGATCGGCTAAGGTCGGCATGATCGTGTCGGGCCGGAGCGTGGGAGGCGTTAGGTGGCATTTGCCGTACCAGGCGTCACCCAGGAGATCGACTCCCCGGTGCCTACGAAATGGCCCCGTAGGAGCATCTTCGCCATTCTTCTCGCGCTTTACACACTCACAGTGGTTCGCTTGGCGTGGTACGGCGATGACTGGTTGATCACGTTGCGCACGGCCCTGAACGCTCATGCTGGCAACGGTCTGGTGTTCAACGTCGGTGAAAGAGTTGCTGGTTACACCCATCCGCTCTGGCTGATGGTGATTCTCGTGGTCGGGTCTGTGACCGGTTCCTGGGTCTACGCGGTGGTCATCGTCAATGGGGCCCTCGCAGTCATGGCAGCAGCTCTCCTTCTGTGGCGGACCAGAACCGCCGCGGCAATGGTGTTCGTTGGCCTGGTGCTGATCACGTCGAACGTCGTGACGGTCTGGAGTACCGGGGGCCTGGAGGGTCCCCTTGGGGCGCTGCTGATCGTAGCCCTGGTGGCCCTTGTGCCGCGGCAGTCGCCCCGTCCGCTGCGCAGCGTGTTGTGGGGCGTGCTCATCGCGGCGGTGGCTCTTACGCGACTTGATGCGGTCATCCTGGTGGCGCCATTAGTGGGATTGGTCATGTGGAGTCACCGGGCGAACAGACGCCACGTTGGCCTCATGGCCGCAGGGGCCCTGGCTCCGCTTGCCGCATGGTCTCTGTTCGCCTGGGTCTACTACGGTTCGATCCTGCCGAACACCTTTGCGGCGAAGACGAATATCGACATCCCACGCTCGGAACTCTTTGGACAGGGTCTGTTCTACCTGCGGTATTCGCTGGATTACGACTCAGTCATATGGGTGCCTCTGCTCGCGGCACTTGTGGCCGTGCTTGGCACACGCTGCTCGAGGGCGGCCGCTCTGCTCACGGGCGCCGGCGTCTACCTCATCTACGTGGTGAGCGTGGGTGGAGACTTCATGGCGGGTCGTTTCCTGTACCTACCTGCCATCGTCTGCCTGCTGGCGATTGCTGAAGCAAGCCGGGACCTGCGCCGACCGGCGCCCAAATGGTGGAAGGCGTTCTTCGTCTGCGCTGCAGGGTTGGTGGCCCTTGTGGCTCTGGCGAACCGTTCGTTCGCATTGACCTCGGATACCAACTCAGTGGGAATCATGCTGCGCGGGGTGGTGGACGAGCGGGCCTTCTGGGTGGCCAACGCGGGAACCGCGGTCGTTGGTGAGCCCCCGGTGGCTCCCGCAATCACTGGGATGGACCCCACATCGATGCAGCGCACTGCCGCCGCCTGGGCCCGGGTCAAGGGCACTGTTCCGCGCACGGTGGACGTCGAGTACGCGGCCATCGGGCGCGCGGGCATTCTACGAGGGCCTCAAGTACACATCATTGATCTGTGCGGCCTCACCGACAGGTTCCTGGCTCAGCAACGATTTGTGCCAGTGCCCGCAGAGCCGACACCGATGGACCCGCTGTTCCTGAGCGGACCGGGATGGCGGGTCGGCCACTATGCCCGTCCTTTGCCCGATGGGTACATCGATGCTGTCACCTGGGCAGATCCGCAACTGCTGCGCGATCCCCAACAGGCCCAGCAACTACGGCAACTGTGGCAGTCGATCACACCGTGAGGTCCCGCTTTTGGCCGTCTCCGCAGGTGATCGGCTGTGTAATCTCGGCAGGGTGACGACCGCCAAGGACACCCAGGTGCCCGTTGCTGCTGTCGCCCCTGTGACAGCTGGAGGTCGTCGCTACCTACCGCTGGATGGGTTGCGAGCGCTGGCCATCGGCACGGTTCTGGCCTTCCACACCGACGGTCAGTGGCTGTCCGCAGGATTCCTCGGGGTGGACGTCTTCTTCGTGATCTCGGGTTATCTGATGGCCGGAATCCTGGTGGCGGGACAGCCGTGGATGTTGCGCAGCCGTCCCGTCGATTTCTGGCTTCGCCGGGCACGCCGGTTGGCCCCCGCCCTGCTCACTGTGGTCGCGGCCGTCCTGGGCATGTCGATCCTCGGTCTTGTCCAGGGCGGCCCGGGTCTGCGCGGCGATGCCATCGCGGCCTTGCTGTACGTCACGAACTGGTGGGCGCTCGCCGGTGATGCTCAATACTTCACGCAGTGGGGTTCGCCCTCGCCCCTGCTGCAGACCTGGTCGCTCGGGATCGAAGAGCAGTTCTACATCGTGTTGCCACTGCTGCTGTGGCTGCTATGGAGAATGCGAGTAGGTGCCCGGACGCTGGTCGCCTGCTTCGCGGTCCTCGCTGCCGCCAGCGCTGCCTGGGCATGGTCCCTGCAGGGCGAAGCTCCCATACACGTCTATTTCGGAACGGGTACGCGGGTGCAGGCACTGTTCATCGGCGTCGCACTCGGGCTCGTGGCAGCCCGGCCGGTCCAGGTGGGGGACGGGCCGACGAAGGTGCTCCGGCAGTCGCTGGGGTGGGTCGCGTTGGCTGGCCTCTTGGTGCTCATGGTGTTTGCCCAGCCTTGGACGCAGAGGCCCTACGCCGGAGTCCTTACGGCTGCGGCCCTCTTGTCTGCTGTACTCCTTTGGGCGGTCCTGGAGTCCTCCCACTCCACCCTTGCTCGCATGTTCAGCTGGCGGCCGCTGGTGTGGGTCGGGGGCATCTCTTACGCGCTGTACCTGTGGCACTGGCCCGTATTCCTCTGGATCCAAGGCAATCAGGACACACCTTTGGGCGGACAAGTGTGGGCCATCTCGGTGTCAGTGGTCCTGGCCTGGGGCACCACCCGATTCATCGAGAGACCTATCCGTGGTGTCCGGTTCAGCAGCCTGCCCGCTGCGCGCCAGTGGGTGACGTACGGCGTTGGGGTGGCGGCGGTCGCGGCGCTCGCCTTCGTCCCTACGGTCGGAGCGCAGGGAGGCGAGCCGTCTGAATCGCAGTGGCCTTCGGCCACCTCACTGCCCACTCGGCTGACATTGTTCGGCGACTCCACCGCCTACACTGCTGCAGGCGGCTTCCCCACCTCGCGTTACAGCAATACGCAGTTCACGTACTTGGCGCCACTGGGATGCGGTATCCGGGACAGGCGACTTCAGCAGGTGGGGTCGAACCCTGCCGGTGTGGAATGCGACGGGTGGCAGCAGAGGTGGGCCGACTATGTCGTCTGGGCGAAGCCGGACGCCACCGTGCTCATGGAGAATGTCTGGGAGTTGTTCGACGTCGTGGAGGACGGGGTCGCCTATCCGCCCGGTTCGCCCGAGTACACCGCCGCGGTTTCGGAGGCAGTAGCCCAGGCAGTTGACCTCATCACGCCGCCTGGCGAGGGACCGGTGTACATACTCGGTGTCCCCTGCCACGCGGCGGGCCCCGAACTCAACGGCGACGTACTCAACGATCGCACCAGGCAAGCCGCCCTTAACGAAATCCTGCGCCACGTGGCCGACACCCATGAGAATGCAGAATTCATAGACTTGGCCCCTCTGTCGTGCTCCAGTCGTGGCCCGGTGAATGCCATTGAGGGAACCACGCTGCGTCAGGACGGGGTTCACTGGAGTAATCAGGGGCGCGATTTCCTGTGGGCCTATGTGCTCCAACAGATTAGCGACCGGCGCGGGTGACGAACCCAGATCTCAGCAGTGGGGCAGGGTCATGGCACCGGGCGGGTGGCGCAGTTTCAAAAGGGCGGGCACGGAGTGGGACCACCGTGATGGACGCTGGGCTCGAGACTGTCGTGCTGTATCGTCGCGATGTGCGCCAAGGGTGGGGAGCCGGTTTGCCGTCAGGCAAGCATGTGGCGATTCTGTCCACCGTGCTCGTGGTCGTGGTGTCGCTGCGGGCGTCCATCTCACTGCGGGGCTACCTCTACGCCGATGACTTCGCTTTCCGGTACTGGGCGGCCACCGACTCGCTGACCTTCGACTACCTCACCCGGTCCTACGGAGGGCATGTCAACCCCATCGGGCTGTTCAACCAGTGGATCCTGCAGGCGCTCTTCCCGGGATCACACACAGCTCTGGCTGTATTCACGCTTGTGCTTTGGGCCGCGACGCTTGTGCTCGCGGCCATGTTGGCGCTGCTTCTGACCGACCGGTGGCAGGGCAGCGTGATCATCGTTGCAATCGCCGGTTTGAGCCTCTTCGGCTTTGAGAACAGCACCTGGTGGGCGGCCGCCGTCTACGCAGCGCCCTACCAGCTCTTCCTCGTCGGGGGGGTCGTCAGTGTCGTCGCGTGCCAACGCCTGGGCGGCCGACTATGGGATTGGGTCGCTGTGGCATGTGCTGTCGGTGCCTGTTTCTCGTTCAGCCGTGGTTTCATGGCGCCGCTGTTCATGTTCGGTGTAGCCGCCCTTGTGCCACTGACGCCCGAAGGTCCCAGAGGTCTGCGGGCTGCCTGGCGCGGGCGGCAGAAGATCTGGATGTCCATGCTGATCGCTTCTGCCGCAGCCATGGTTTTGGTCATCACTCGCAGTGCAGAAATCGCGCGATCAGGTTTCAGTCTCACTGAGATACCCGGATACATGTGGATGCTGTTGGTCAACAACGTCTTGCCCGCCATCTGGGGCGGTCCTTGGCGCTGGTTTGAGATTCCTCCACCGAACTGGTCCCCGATCGTCACCAACCCGGCGCCAGCCACGTGGGCGATGTTCCTCTTTGCTGTTGCCACCGCCGCAGCAGCAGTCTGGATCTGGATCACCCGTCGCCATCTGCGGGCGCTTTTGGTTGGCACCGCCACATTCACCCTGATCATTTTGGTGATCGCGGCACTGGCCCGATCGGGAACCGTCGTTGAAAGCACTGCCTATCGATACACCTTTGACATCCTCTGGCCGGTGTCGCTGCTTCTGACGTTGGCGGTGGTTCCGATGCGGTGGCAACCCGCAAGGGTCAGTCGCGTTGGCGTCATCGTCGTGGCAGCGATCTGTGCCAGTGCCCTGGTGTCTACTGTGGTGCCGGCCCAGGACTGGGTGGGCAATCAGGCCCGCGGGTACATGGCGAACGCCGAGGCGACATTCTCGCGCATCCCGGCGGGGCAGCAGGTGCTGGACCAAGGCGTTCCCGACGACCTCATCCATCCTGCATTGATGGCCCCATACGCCAACGCCCGGACTGTGATGACCCCGGTCCCGGGGGCCCCGATCTTCGCAGATGTCGCTGCAGACACGATGTACGGTTTCAGTCCTGACGGCAACGTGGAGGAGCAGACCGTCGAAGGCCCGGCCGCACCGCCGGGTCCCGATCCGGACTGCGGATACAAGGTGACCGACCAAGCGCGCAGCATTCCCCTCGACGGCAAACTCATCGCATGGGACTTCTACGCGCGAGTGGCATACTTCACCGGCGTTGATACCACTCTCAATGTGGCTGTTGGGGGCAGGATTCACACCGTTCCGTTGCGCGGCCGTGGGCTCCACGCCGTTTTCTTCCGGGTCAGTGGCCCTGGCCAAGAAGTCCTGGTCTCCGCCGGCACGATCGGCGCCACGGTCTGCGTGACTGATCTGAGCATCGGGAACCGGGTGTCGGAGCAGACCCGAGAGCTCGTGCCATTCCCTGTGACGGAGTTGGCCCGGTGACCGTACGTACTGACCCGGAGCCACCTGCACTTGATACTGCGGCGTCCCCGAATCGGCGGGTCGCATCCCTTGACGGCATCCGCGCCGTCGCCGTGATAGCGGTGATGATGTTTCACTTCGGTCAGGGCTGGATTCCCGGTGGGTACATTGGCGTTGACGTCTTCTTCGTGCTTTCGGGCTTCTTGATCACCACCCTGCTGGTCCAGCGGGCGCCGCAGCCCTTTGCGGTGCGAAGGTTCTGGGAGCGACGCATCCGTCGGTTGTTCCCAGCGCTGTCACTGATGTTGGCGGTGGTATTCCTCTACGCCCTCACAGTGCCGGCGCTGGAACAGACCGCCATCCGGGGCCAGGGCATAGCCACCATCTTCTATGTCAACAACTGGTACTTGCTGTTCAGCGGATCGACGTACTTTGCGGCTTATCAGCAGCCCTCACCACTGCTGCACACGTGGACCCTGAGCGTGGAAGAGCAGTTCTACATCTTGCTGCCTGTGATCCTGCTCATCGTCATCGCCCTTCGTCGGTTCTCATGGCGACCGCTGCTGTGGCTGCTGGCGGCAATGACGGTCATGTCCTTCGGGTGGACAGCCTGGCTGGCCGAGCATGGCGCCAGTGTCGAGCGGCTGTATTTCGGTACCGACACGCGAGCCCAGCAGCTACTTCTCGGCAGTCTGCTGGCCGTCGTGGGTGCCAGATCCGTCGCGAGTGGGCGCCCGCGAATGGCATTCGCCGGGGCCCGCGGCGGCGTCGCCGGACTCTGCGGTCTGACCATGCTTCTGGCCATGTTCATTCTGTGGCCCGAAGGTCGTCTGGTCGCCGTCCAGCTACCTGTTGCCGCCCTCGGCAGCGTGTTGTTGATCGTCGGCGCGCTTGACCGAACCAGTCTGGTGGGCCGCTGGCTCTCCTGGACACCGCTCGCGGCGATCGGGGTGATCAGCTACGGGTTGTATCTGTGGCACTGGCCGATCGCGGTCATGATCGGTGCCGACCAGACAAACGCGACCACCCCTGTCCGCCTGCTGTTGACCGTCGGGATCGCCACTGCGTCTTACGTCTGGCTCGAGAAGCCCATCAGACAGGGACGGGTGCGACTGCGGTGGTTGATGCCGGTTCCGGTGATCCTGGTGATCATGGCTGTCGTTTGTACACCCCTGGCTTCCCAGGCGGTCTTCGCCAAGGCGCTGCCAGACCACGCCGCGCCGCCGTACAGCGGTACCGGGCCTACCGCGTTCTTCGTGGGAGACTCCGTCTCCGGATCGCTGTGGCTGCCGGCCACTGTGCCACCGCGCGATGACATAGCCATCACCGGATCGTTCCTGCTGGGGTGCCCACTCTTCGGTCTCACCGTGCAGGCAGCGGGAGCGCCGGTGTTGGCCGATGACCCCACGGCGTGTGATGCCTGGGAACAGCAGTGGCGCGCCGATATGCAGTCGATGAAGCCCGAACTTGGCGTGTTCGTTGGGACGAGCTCCTTCCAATTCGACGTCTATGACGACAACGGGGTGCTACAGCCGTTCGGCTCCCAGGGCTATGTCAACCGCATCCGGCAGGCACTGGACCAGACATTGCGCGACTTCACTTCGGAACGGGTCGTCATCACCAGCGTCCCGTGCACAGCCCTGCCCAGCAACGTCATCAACGACCCAAAGAACGACCGGACACGCACTCAATTCTTGAACGATCTCCTGCGCACATACGCCGAGGAGCATGGTCACTCATTCGTGGACCTTGATCGCGTGACGTGTGTGCCCGACCCCTCAGATCTCTACATCGATGGCCTGCACCTCTCACCGGAGGGCTCTGCCAAGGTTTGGGATACGTTGCGTCCTCGCCTGCAGCAGTTGACAGGTTGACGCATACGATGACGCCGTGACCCGCCCAGCGACGCTTGCCTACTCCCCGGCGCTGGACGGCATCCGGGCCCTCGCCGTGCTCGCCGTCATGTTCTACCACGGCGGGACGTCCTGGGCCGGTGGTGGCTTTCTGGGTGTCGACGTCTTCTTCGTCCTGTCGGGATTCCTGATCACCTCCCTACTGCTCATCGAGTTCGAGCAGGCCGGGCGGTTGGATCTGAAGGCCTTCTGGGGGCGTCGGGCCAGGCGGCTGTTGCCCGCCCTCTTCCTCGTGCTCGTCGCCGTACTGCTGTATGCGACCTTCCTCGTCGGGGAGGCAGCCTCGGCGGTGCGATCCGACGCGCTGGCCACCCTGTTCTACGTGAGCAACTGGTGGTTCATCGCATCGGGCAACTCCTACTTCGAACAGTTCCAGGACCCCTCTCCGCTGACCCACACCTGGAGTCTTGCGATCGAAGAGCAGTGGTACCTGCTGCTCCCACTGGTCCTTGTCCTGCTGTTGCCCAGGTGGCGCCGCAGCCGCCTTGCCTGGGCATTCGTTGGACTGGCTGTCCTGTCCGCCCTGGAGATGGCGTGGCTGGCCAGTCCGCAGACTGATGCCTCGCGGGTCTACTACGGGACGGACACTCGCCTGCAGGCGCTGCTCGTGGGCGCGACGCTCGCTGCGGTGCTGACGCCCGGCGTCCTACAGAAGGTGAGGGTGGCCGCCGCATGGGCGGGCCCCGCAGCGCTGGTCGGCCTGATCGGCTTCATGCTGTTGATCAGTGATCAGAGTGCCTGGATGTATGACGGGGGCTTCCTGGCTTTCGCCGGATCGAGTGCGCTCTTGCTGGCCAGTGTCCAAGCCCATCCTGAGGGCTTCGTCGCTCGCATCTTCAGCACTCGCCCTGTGGTGTGGATCGGTCGGATCTCCTACGGTCTGTACCTATGGCACTGGCCGGTCTACGTGGTCCTGAGCCCAGCGCGCACCGGTCTTTCCGGGATCGGCCTGTTGACCCTGCGGTTCGCCGTGACGTTCGCGATCGCCACGGCTTCCTACTACTGGGTCGAACTGCCCGTGCGTAGGGGAGCCCTCCAACATTTCACCTCACGCCAGCGGGTCGCGGTGGTGCTGGGCGCACCCCTGACCATCGTCGCGATGGTCGGACTCACCACGGCCTGTGCTCGCCCCGCCCCACCCGATTCCCTGGAGTCCATCGCCGCTTCGGCCACCCGCAGCCCACCGCCGATCAGCACATCGACGCCTGCACCCAGCGATGTGCGTGCCGTGCTGGTGGGCGACTCCATCGCGCTTTCCCTGTATGCCGCCTATCAGCCCGCATTGATCCCCGGGCTGAGTGTCTATCCCGGAACCGAATTCGGGTGCGGGCTCGTGCCCTACGACGTGGCGCTCAACGGTGCCCCCATCAAGGCCCGCGCGCAATGCCAGACGTGGGAACAGCAGCGCGCCCAGCGGATCGCTTCGGCCGGGGCGAATCTGGGGGTGATGTTTGTGGGGCCCTGGGAACAGTACGACCGGTGGATCGATGGGGAGGCCGTGCCGTACACCGATCGTCGGTGGCAGGAGGCCACGGTCAACGCCTACAGTCGGGTGATCGCCGAACTGGCCCAGCTGCCAGCGCAGGCGGTGGTTCTCGGTACCTGCCACGGAGCTCCGGCGCTGGATCTGCCCGACGCTGTGCTGTACCAAGCGGGCAGGTTCGCAGATGTCGTCAACGATCCCGCGCGGATCGCGGCTGTGAATGTCGCAGCCCGCGAGGCGGTGCGTCGCAGCGGTCGCGACATCACGATCATCGACCCCAACCCGTACCTTTGTGACGGCGGTGACTACCGGGCGACGATCGATGGAGTCCCGATGCACACCGACGGTGTGCATTTCACCGAAGAGGGCGCCCGACTGTATTGGCAGTGGCTTGGACCGCGGCTGCTCAGCGCCGGCCTGCCACCGTCGGCCACGCCGTCACCACCTGCCCAGTGAGGTCGTCGAGGCTCCCGGAGTTGTCGATGACGACGTCCGCGGCCGCCAGCCTGACGTCGCGTGGTGCCTGTGCGGCGATCCGCGCGGCGGCATCCTGCAGGGTGTGACCTCTGGCCACGAGCCGGTCCAATCGCACGTCATCGGGGGCGTCGACAACAACGACGAGATCGTAGGCGTCCTGCATTCCCAACTCCACCAAGAGCGGGACGTCGTGGATCAACACAGCGTCTGCGGGCAGCGCGCTGATGAGTTCGGCGGTCCGGGCGCCGATCCGGGGGTGGGTGATGGCGTTCAGTGTGGCGCGCGCCCCGGGATCAGCGAAGACGATGTCGGCCAGCCGCTGGCGATTGAGGCTGCCATCGGTGGCCAGGATGCCGGCACCGAATGCTTCCACGAGCGCGCGTAGGCCTTCACTGCCCACCGCAACGACCTCGCGGGCGATCGCGTCCGCATCGATGACGACCGCGCCCAGTTCGGCGAAAAGACTGGCCACCGTCGATTTTCCTGACCCGATCCCCCCGGTCAATCCGATCCGTCGCATGGCTCCCAGGCTAGCCCGCGCCAGGGCGGCCCCCCCTGCACGTCGCGGCGATGGCCCACATACTGAACAGGTGGATCAGGACGCACAGGGCACTCCGGTAGGTCGGCGCGTCGTGCTCGGCCTGCTCGGTCTGGCCGGCGTGGGGGTGCTGGTCGGTGCGCGTGCCAACTCCGCCCTGACCACCATCGCGGCCAAAGACCCGACGGGCCTCACGGGCCTGATCCCAGGCGGTGGGCGCTTCCGCTTCTACTCGGTCGTCAACAAGGTCGAGCGCATCCCGCCGGAGAAGTACTCGCTCACGGTCGACGGGCTGGTCGACCGCCCGCTACGGCTGTCCTTGACTGAGTTGTCGCGGCTTCCCCAACAGGAAATCACCAAGGATGTGCAGTGTGTCACGGGATGGCGCGTTCCCGACGTCGTCTGGGGCGGGGTGTTGTTGGCCGACGTGCTGGCCGCGGCGGGAGTGCATCCCGGCGCGGGCGCAGTGCAGTTCGGGTCCTCCGATGGGGTGTACACCGAATCGCTGACCATGGAGCAGGCCATGCGTGCCGACGTGCTCGTGGCCACCTCGATGAACTCAGAGCCGGTCAGTCACGACCACGGCGGGCCGGTCCGCCTGTACGTGGCGCCGATGTACTTCTACAAATCCAGCAAATGGCTCAACCGCATCACCGTGACCGACGACGTCATTCCCGGCTACTGGGAGGAGCGCGGATACGCCGTGGACGCGTGGGTGGGGAGGTCCAATGGCCGCGACGACACCCCCGTCGTCTGATCAGATCCGGCGGTTCAGCGCCGGGGAGCGCTGGGCCCACCTGGCCTTAGCGGCGTTCATGCTCGTGCTCATCACGAGCGCGGCGGTGCTGTACGTCGACCCGTTGAGCACATTGGTCGGCCGCCGGGCACTGCTGTCGACCGTGCACCTGTGGGCGGGCCTGCTGTTGCCGCTGCCACTCATCCTGGCAGTCGTGCTGTCACCGGCCTTCCGTGCCGATGCCTCTCGACTCAACAGGTTCGTGCCGGCCGACTGGGTCTGGCTGCGCCGGGCCTTGCGCGGTGATGTGTCGGGACCCTCCGGCAAGTTCAACGCGGGCCAGAAGCTCAATTCGGCGTTTGTCGTGGCGGCTGCGCTGATCATGTTCATCACCGGACTGATGATGCATTTCTTCGCCCTCGTTCCCGATGATCTGCGCACGGGCGCCACCTTCGTCCACGACGTCTTCGCGCTGTTCATCATGCTGGTGTCGGCCGGTCATATCTGGATGGCCTGGAACGACCCCCGGGCCCGGCGCGGGCTGCGCACCGGATACGTGTCCCGCGACTGGGCGCGCTCCAAGCACCCGCTATGGGATGGCGAGTTCGATGACAGCGCAACCGCACCTTCCCCCGATGTCAGGGGGTCGTCGTAGCGTAGAGCCCATGGCCCGTCCCATCACTGACCTGCAACGCACGGTGGCGCCGTTTGAGGTGATCAGCGAGTACCAACCGGCGGGGGACCAGCCGGCGGCCATCGAGGAGATCTCACGGCGGATCGCGGGCGGGTCCAAGGACGTCGTGCTGCTTGGCGCCACCGGTACGGGCAAGAGCGCCACCACGGCCTGGATCGTGGAGAAGTTGCAGCGCCCCACTCTGGTCATGGCCCCGAACAAGACCCTGGCGGCGCAGTTGGCCAACGAGTTCCGCGAGCTCATGCCGAACAACGCCGTCGAGTACTTCGTGTCGTATTACGACTACTACCAGCCCGAGGCCTACATCCCGCAGACGGACACCTTCATCGAGAAGGACTCCTCCATCAACCAGGAGGTGGAGCGGCTGCGCCACAGCGCCACAAATAGTCTGCTGACCCGCCGGGACGTGGTCGTGGTGGCGACCGTGAGCGCCATCTATGGCCTGGGCACCCCGCAGGAGTATGTCGACCGCATGGTGCGCCTGCGGGTCGGTGACGAGATCGACCGGGATGGCATGCTGCGGATGCTGGTGCAGATCCAGTACGCGCGCAATGACCTCTCCTTCGCCCGGGGGACATTCCGGGTTCGCGGTGACACGGTCGAGGTGTTCCCCGTCTACGAGGAGCACCCGGTGCGCATCGAGTTCTTCGGCGATGTGGTCGAACGGTTGATGACGCTGCACCCGGTCACCGGCGAGATCCTGACCGAGGACACCGAGTTGTACGTGTTCCCAGCCACCCACTACGTGGCGGGACCCGAACGCATGGGCCGCGCGATCGGCGCGATCGAGATTGAGCTGCAGCAGCGCCTGGCCGAGCTGGAGCGGGGCAAGCACCTGCTGGAGGCGCAGCGCCTACGCATGCGCACCCAGTACGACGTCGAGATGATGCAGCAGGTCGGTTTCTGCAACGGGATCGAGAACTACTCCCGGCACATCGACGGCCGGGCCCCGGGCTCGGCGCCGAACTGCCTGCTGGACTATTTCCCCGAGGACTTCCTGCTGGTCATCGACGAGTCCCACGTCACAGTGCCGCAGATCGGGGGGATGTACGAGGGGGACATGAGCCGCAAGCGCACCCTGGTCGAGCACGGCTTCCGGCTGCCCAGCGCCATGGACAACCGGCCGTTGCGCTGGGAGGAGTTCGTCGAGCGAATCGGGCAGACCGTGTACCTGTCCGCGACCCCCGGGCCGTATGAGTTGTCGCGTGTCGGTGGCGACGTCGTCGAGCAGGTGATCCGGCCCACCGGCTTGATCGACCCCGAGATCATCGTGAAGCCCACGCGCGGGCAGATCGACGATCTGATGGCCGAGATCAACGCGCGGGCGGAGCGCGATGAGCGAGTACTCGTCACCACACTGACCAAGAAGATGGCCGAGGACCTCACCGACTACCTGCTGGAGAACGGGGTGCGGGTGCGTTACCTGCATTCGGAGGTGGACACCTTGCGCCGGGTCGAGTTGCTGCGGGAACTGCGGCTGGGCGAGTTCGATGTCCTGGTCGGGATCAACCTGCTGCGCGAGGGTCTGGATCTGCCCGAGGTCAGTCTGGTCAGCATCCTCGACGCCGACAAGGAAGGGTTCCTGCGCTCCGAGCGGAGCCTCATCCAGACCATCGGCCGCGCCGCCCGCAACGTGTCTGGCCAGGTCCACATGTATGCGGACACAATCACCGCCTCGATGCGCACGGCCATTGAAGAGACGAACCGGCGCCGGGCGAAGCAGGTGGCCTACAACACCGAGCGCGGACTCGACCCGCAGCCGATTCGCAAGAAGATCGCCGACATCACGGATCTGTTGGCGCGCGAGGATGCCGATACCCAGGAGCTGCTGGCCGGATCCGGGCGCGGTCTGAGTCGTGGTGTCGGACCGAAGGCGCCGGCCGCGGATGTGGGCAGGCACGCCGCGTCCCTGGCCACGATGCCCGCCCAGGACCTGACCGACCTGATCGATCAGCTCACCCAGGCGATGCACACCGCAGCCGAGGAGCTGCAGTTTGAGGTGGCGGCCCGCTACCGCGACGAGATCCACGAATTGAAGAAGGAGTTGCGCGGCATGCGGGACGCGACGAAGTGACTGTGCCGGGCTGGCTGTGGGCCGCCACCATCGCACTGTTCCTGGTGCTGTTCACCCTGGACTTCCTGATAGTGGGTCGGCGCCCGCACGTGCCGAAGACCCCCGAACTGCTGCGATGGTTGGCCCTCTTCGTCGGCAGCGCGATCGCCTTCGGGCTGTTCCTCGGCTGGCAGTTCGGCGGGGACATTGCGGTGCAGTTCTACGCGGGCTGGCTGACCGAGTACAGCCTCAGTGTGGACAACCTTTTCGTCTTCGTGCTGATCATGGCCCGGTTCTACGTGCCCCGCGAGCTGCAGCAGTACGTGCTCATGTGGGGCATCATCGTCGCGCTGATCCTGCGCGGGATCTTCATCGCCCTGGGCGCCGCGATCCTGGCGCAGTTCTCGTGGGTGTTCTACCTGTTCGGGATATTCCTGATCGTCACCGCGGTGAAGCTGCTGACCCACGGCGAGGACGACGACGAGGAGTACAAGGAGAACGTGATCGTGCGCTTGGTGGGGCGTCTCGTCCCGGTTGCGCAGGATTTCGACGGCACGAAGATCCGCACCCTTGTCGATGGCAAGCGCCTGTTCACCCCCATGCTGGTCGTGCTGATCGCCATCGGCACCACGGATGTGCTGTTCGCCCTGGACAGCATCCCCGCCATCTTCGGGCTGACCAAGATCCCATTCATCGTGTTCACCGCCAATGTCTTCGCCCTGATGGGCCTGCGGCAGTTGTACTTCCTGCTGGGCAACCTCCTGGACCGCCTGGTGTTCCTGGGCATCGGGCTGGCCGCTGTTCTGGGCTTCATCGGGGTGAAGTTGATCCTGGAGGCCATGCACGAGAATTCGCTGCCGTTCCTCAACGGTGGGGAGCCGTTCGACGTGCCCGTGATCTCGAACTGGGTCAGCTTGGCGGTCATCATCTCGATCTTGACCATTACGGTGGTGGCCAGTCTGATCCATGAGCGGCGCCATCCTGAGGTCGGCCAGGACGCGTAACCGACATGTGGGTCACCCGCTCGGGGTTCGTCCGACGATTTGCCGGCCAGCGCGTCAGTACACTGCCGTGAGTGCCGACCGTTCCCGATCTTCCACCACCGGATGACAGTGGCCTGCCCGGTCTGCTGAGGTTGGCCCTCCTCACGGTGCTGGGCCCATCGTGACCGGCCTGCTCGGCGGGCTGTTCCGGCTCGCGCTGGCCGAGGCCGGCGCCGCCTGGGAAGCGCTGCTTGTGTGGGCGCGCGACCTCGGGGGATGGCGGCTCGCCCTGCCGGTGCTGGCAGCGGCGGTAGCTGTCGGCCTGGCCCGGCTCTCGGTCCGATGGAGTCCAGAAGCCGCCGGCAGTGGCGTGAAACGTGTGGAGGCGATTGTCCGCCACGAGGGCCACCCGGCATCCTGGCGGGCGATCCGGCGAAGTTCGTGGGTGGAACTCTCGTGCTCGGGGTGGGCATGGCGCTGGGCAGAGAAGGACCCGCGGTGCAGATGGGTGACGCAGTCGGGGGTGGACTGGCCCGCCGTACTCGGCTGACCGACCATGATGGCAGCACGATCCGGTCGGCGCTGGCAGGCGCCGGCCTCGGGGTGGCGTTCAGTGCGCCGTTGGGTGGGGCCATGTTCGTGATCGAAGAACTCGACAGAGCCATCCGGACCCGGCTACTCGTCACCGTGCTGATCGCGTCGAGTGTGTCGCTGGCGGTGGCCTACCCCATCGTCGGTCGTCAGCCGGTGCTTCCCATCGCGGCTGTTGAGCCCCCGCCCACGTGGCAACTCCCGATGTTCGTCGTGCTCGGCATCGTGGCGGGCTTTGCAGGCGTTTCCTACAACCGCTGATCATCTGGAGTTCGAACGTGGTGGCCCGGATTCGCCGGGCCCCGCCCGAGGCCACCGCAGCCGCCATCGGCGCTGTGGTGGGCCTGCTGGGCTTCGCCGCACCATGGTTGGTCGGCGGTCGGGAAGTCCTCGCCGACCGGGAGGTGATGACGCTGACCTACCCACTGAGTGCGCTGGCCGTGGTCATGGTGGTCCGCTGGTTCCTCGGACCCTTGTCGTACAGCGCAGGGACGCCGGCGGCCTGTTCGCACCATGCTGGTCGTTGGCGCGACCTTGGGCGCCGTGTTGGCGGGGGTCACGAACGCCCTGGTGCCGCAGATGCAGTTGCCGGTGGTCGCGTTCGCCGTCGCGGGGATGTCGGTGTTCTTTGCCGCGCCATGCTACGTGGCCAAGGCGCCGGCCTCACCATCCCCGCGCCTCCCACGTCGCCAGTGCGGGACGCTCGGCCCCCAGGGTCGTGTCGTTGCCGTGTCCTGGGTAGACCCAGGTCTCGTCGGGCAGACTGGCGAACACCCGGTCGCGCACGCCGCGGAACAAGGTCTCGAAGTCCTGCTCGGACCAGGTCTTGCCGACCCCGCCGGGAAACAGGCAGTCGCCGCTGAACAGGTGTGGGTGGCCCAATGGGTCCTCATACAGCAAGGCCATGGCTCCGGGAGTGTGTCCACCAAGGTGGATCACCTGCAGGCGACATTGGCCAACCGAAACCGTGTCGCCGTCATCGAGGGTGTCGTCGACCAGTGCGCCGAGGGTTTCGGCGTCGAGCCGGGGAGCCAGGCTGCGCGCTCCCGTGGCTTTGCGTACCGCCGCCAGAGCCTGCCAGTGATCGGCGTGGCCGTGGGTGGTCACGACCGTGATCAGGCCATCCGAGCCGATCAGGTCTAACAGGCGGGCCGGCTCTGCCGCCGCATCAATGAGCACCTGCACCCCAGTCGCCCGGCAGCGCAGCACGTACGCATTGTTGTCCATGGGGCCGACCGCGAGTTTGGAGATCACCAGATCGGGGAGTTCGCGCACGGACGCGGGTCCGCCGACGTGGGTCTTGCCGGTGT
>Ga0208938_1000415_pt1 | contig 33710 bp, 35 predicted proteins | sample AD_UKC125_MetaG_FD_184434 | JGI IMG/M metagenome (GOLD analysis project Ga0208938, IMG submission 184434) | Active sludge microbial communities of municipal wastewater-treating anaerobic digesters from USA - AD_UKC125_MetaG (SPAdes) (version 2) | ecosystem: Engineered > Bioreactor > Anaerobic >...
ACAGGGTGCGGGCGGGGTGCGCGGGTCAGCTCAGGTGCCCGCTCACGATGCCGGCCAGCTTGAACATGCCCACGCGGTCGGCGCCCAGCACCGGGCGCAGCTTGTCGTCGGCGACGATGCTGCGCTTGTCCTGCGGGTCCTGCAGGTTGTGCGCCTTGATGTAGTCCCACAGCTTCTTCATCACCTCGCCGCGGCCGAAGGGGCCGGCGCCGATGACGGCCGCCAGCGGCGCGCTGGGTTGCAGGTTGCCGGCGCGCGGCGCCTTGTCGGCCTGGCTGGCCGGGGCCTTCCTGGCCGCTGCTTTCTTGGCCACTTTCTTGATCGCGGCCCTGACCTGGTGTGCGCCGGCAGCTCCTGTTTTTGCAGTGGCCGCGGGCTTGCGCGGCGGATACTTGCGGGCGCCTTCGCGCGGCTCGAATTCGAAGATCACCTTGCCTTCGTCGGCGCTCCAGGCCAGGCGCGCCTTGAAGGGGCGGCGCGTGCGCATGCTGACGAACTTGTCGAGCACGTCGGTCTTGCCGCCTTCCAGCAGCTTGCGCATCTGCTCGGGCTCGATGGGCTGCTGCAGGATCACCTGGCCGCTCTTGAAGTCGCAGCTGGGCACGGGCTGGGCGGCGGTGGGCAGGCCGCGCTCGCACACGTAGCTCTTGCCGAAGGCCTTGACCGGGCCACCGCACTTGGGGCAGGCGCCCAGGTTGGGCTGCCCGGACAGATCGACGATCTCGCCGGTCTGCTCGGCGCGGGCCTCGTCGCCGAAGTCAAACTCCAGCTTCCAGTTGCCGGCGGCCTCGTCGCGCGCCAGCGCCAGCTCGGCCGTGAAGGGCCAGCCGGCCTTGCTGCGAAAGCCTTCCAGCGGGCCGATGCGGCGCTGGCGCAGGAACGCTTCGGCCTCGTCGGTGGCAAAGGTGCGCCCACCCGGCGTCTTGGTGAAGGAAAAGCCGCAGCCTTCGCCGCTGCCGCCGGCGGCCCCGGTGCAGGCGTAGCGGCGGTAGTTCTCCTTCACCACGCCGCCGCACTGCGGGCAGGGCGTGTGCAGGGTGGCGTAGTCGCCGGGCACGCTGTCGCGGTCGTATTCCTTGGCTTTCTTGACGATGCGCTCGGTCATGGCGGCGATGTCGCGCATGAAGGCATCGCGCGAGAGCTTGCCGTGCTCGATCTGCGCCAGCTTGTATTCCCATTCGCCGGTGAGCTGGGGCTTGGACAGCTCCTCCACCTCCAGCCCGCGCAGCAGCGTCATGAGCTGGAAGGCCTTGGCGGTGGGGATCAGCTCGCGGCCGTCGCGCAGCAGGTATTTTTCGCCGATCAGGCCCTCGATGATGGACGCGCGCGTGGCCGGTGTGCCCAGGCCCTTTTCCTGCATGGCTTCGCGCAGCTCGTCGTCCTCGATCCACTTGCCCGCGCCTTCCATGGCGCCCAGCAGCGTGGCTTCGGAGTAGCGCGCCGGCGGGCGCGTGGCCAGCGCCTTGATCTCGGTGTCCTGGTGCAGCACCTGCTCTTGCGGGCGCACCGGCACCAGCGATTTGCCGTCCTTGTCGTCGCCCGACTCGCCTTCGGCTTCCTTGCCGTAGATGGCCAGCCAGCCGGACTTGACCAGCACCTTGCCGTTGCTCTGGAAGTGGTGGGCGCGGCCCTGGTGCTCGGCCGTGGTGATGCGGGTGGTGACCTGGTATTCGGCGCTCGGATAGAACACCGCCATGAAGCGGCGCACCACCAGGTCGTACAGCTTGCGCTCGGCGTCGGACAGCTGGCCAGGCTCCTGCAGCGTGGGGATGATGGCGAAGTGGTCCGACACCTTGGCGTTGTCGAAGATGCGCTTGGAGGGCCGCACATAGCCGTCGTCCAGCGCCTTGCGGGCGTGCGGCGCCAGGTGCGGCTGGTGGCCGCCAGCCAGCATCTCGAAGGTCTGGCGCGCCACGCCCAGGTAGTCCTCGGGCAGGTGGCGCGAGTCGGTACGCGGGTAGGTCAGCGCCTTGTGGCGCTCGTACAGGCTCTGGGCCAGCGACAGCGTGGTCTTGGCCGAGAAGCCGAACTTGCCGTTGGCCTCGCGCTGCAGGCTGGTCAGGTCGAACAGCAGCGGGCTGGCCTGGGTGCTGGGCTTGCTTTCCTCGCGCACGCCGCAGCGCTGGCCGCGCACGGCCTCGGCGATGGCCAGCGCCTCGGCGTGCGTCCACAGGCGGTCGGCGCGCTTTTCGGCGTCGTCGGGGTCTCTCTTCCAGTCCGGGTCGAACCACTTGCCGGTGTACTGGCCCGCCTCGGCCAGGAAGTTGGCGTGCACTTCCCAGTAGTCGCGCGCGATGTGCCGGCGAATCTGCTCCTCGCGCTCGACCACCACGGCCAGCGTGGGCGTCTGCACGCGCCCGACGGTGGTCAGGAAGAAGCCACCGTCGCGCGAGTTGAAGGCCGTCATGGCGCGCGTGCCGTTGATGCCGACCAGCCAGTCGGCCTCGCTGCGGCTGCGCGCGGCGTCGGCCAGGCCCTGCATCTGCGCGTCGCTGCGCAGGCGCTCGAAGCCGTCGCGGATGGCCTGCGGCGTCATGCTTTGCAGCCACAGGCGCTGGACCGGCTTGCCCAGCGGCTGGCGGGTGCCGCCCTTGTCATGGCCGGCGTACTGCTCGATCAGGCGGAAGATCAGCTCGCCCTCGCGCCCGGCGTCGCAGGCGTTGATGAGCTGGCCGACGTCCTTGCGGCGCGCCTGCTTGACGACGGCGTTCAGGCGCGTCTTGGTCTTGTCGACCGGTTTCAGGTCGAAGTGCGGCGGGATCACCGGCAGGTGGGCGAAGCTCCACTTGCCGCGTTTCACGTCGTACTGCTCGGGCGCCTGGATCTCGACCAGGTGGCCGACGGCGCTGGTGACCACGTAGCGTTCGTTCTCGAAATGCTCGTCGTGCTTGTCGAACTTGCCCGCCACGGGCGTGAGTGCCCGCACGATGTCCTGAGCCACCGAAGGCTTCTCGGCTATGACCAGTGTCTTCATGTCGCTAGAATTTCCTGCTCTCGCGCGCGTGCGCCCACGCGCACCCGCTCGCGCACGCCCGCACATGCACGCGCGCGCCCACACCATTCAACATAGCAAATTTCCCGCCGTGGCCAGCAACACCCCTCGCAAGACCGCGGCGCCACGCCGCCTCCAGGTGCGCCGCTCGGGCGTGCACGGCAAGGGCGTGTTCGCGCTGGTCGACATTCCGCGCGGCGCGCGCATCATCGAATACGTGGGCGAGGTCATCAGCTGGGACGAGGCGCAGCGCCGCCACCCGCACGACCCGAGCGACCCCAACCACACCTTCTATTTCCACGTCGACGACCAGCACGTGATCGACGCCCTGCACGGCGGCAACGCGTCGCGCTGGATCAACCACTCGTGCAGCCCCAACTGCAAGGCCGACGAGCAGGACGGGCGCATCTTCATCACCGCGCGCCGCGCCATCCGCGCCGGCGAGGAGCTGAACTACGACTACGGCCTGGTGATCGACGAGCCGCTGACGCCCGAGCTCAAGGCCGACTACCCCTGTCGCTGCGGCAGCCGGCGCTGCCGCGGCACCCTGCTGTCGTCCGACCTGGACACGGCCGAAAGCGACGCCGGCAAGCCACGGCGATGAACCGCCCCGCCCTGTCCTGGCCGGTGGACGCGCTGCGCGGCGCGCTGGCGCCGCTGCTGCCGGGCATCGTGGTCGAGGTGGCCGGGCAGATCGACTCCACCAACAGCGAGCTGATGCGGCGCGCGCGCGCCGGCCGCCTGCCGCCCACCCTGCTGGTGGCCGAGCTGCAGACCGCCGGCCGCGGACGCCTGGGCCGCGGCTGGCAGTCGGGCGACGGCGAACCGGGCGGGGCACTGGCGTTTTCACTGGCGCTGTCGCTGGCGCCGCGCGACTGGTCGGGCCTGTCGCTGGCCGTGGGCCTGGCGGTGGCCGAGTCGCTGCACCCCGACATCCGCCTGAAGTGGCCCAACGACCTGTGGTGGCAGGGCCGCAAGCTGGCCGGCATCCTGGTGGAAACCGCCAGCGGCGGCGCGGCGGCGGCGGCCGACGCCACACGCACCGCCATCGTCGGCATCGGCGTCAACATCGCACCGCTCGACGGCGCTGGCTTTGCCACCCCGCCGGCCTGGCTGCAGGCGCTGCTGCCGGGGGTGGACGCGCCCGGCGCGCTGCTGCGCATCGCCGTGCCGCTGGTGCACGCGCTGCGCGCCTTCGAAGCCACCGGCTTCGCCCCGCTGGCCGAGCGCTTTGCCGCGCGCGACCTGCTGGCCGGCCAGCCGGTGCAGTTGTCGGACGGCAGCCAGGGCGTGGCCGAAGGCGTCGGCCCCGACGGCGCGCTGCGCGTGCGCGGCGCCACCGGCCTGCGCGAGGTGCGCAGCGCCGAAGTCAGCGTGCGCCCGGCGCCGCCTGGAGCCGCGGGGTGATCGGCCGGCTGGTGGTGTTGCTGCTGGCGGCCAACCTGGGCTGGCTGGCCTGGTCGCAGGGCTGGCTGCGCCCGCTGGGGCTGGCGCCGCGGCTGCAGGCCGAACCCGAGCGCCTGCGGCGCCAGGTGCAGCCCGAGGCGATCCGCCTACGCCCGCTGGAGCGCGCCGAGGCGCCGGTCCGCGAGGCGCCCACCCCGGCGCCGGCCACGCCCGCCGCGCCGCCCGCCCCGGCCAGCGCCGCCGCGCCCGCGCCCACGGCCTGCCTGCAGATCGGCACCTTCGACGCCACCCAGATCGAAGCCGTGCGCCGCGCCGCCACCAGCCTGCCCGCGGGCAGCTGGCGCATCGATCCGGTGCAGCTGCCGGGCCGCTGGATGCTCTACATCGGCAAGCTGCCCGACGCCGCCGCCGTGGCGGCGCGCCGGGCCGAGCTGCGCGCGGCGGGGGTGGACACCGACCGCCCCGGCGCGGCGCTGGAGCCGGGCCTGTCGCTGGGCCGTTTCTCCAGCGAGGAGGCGGCCGAACGCGGGCTGGAAGGCCTGGCGCGCAAGGGCGTGCGCGGCGCCCGCGTGGTGCGCGAACGGCGCGACACGCCGGCCTTCCTGCTGCGCCTGCCGCAGGCCGACGCCGCGCTGCGCCGGCAGGCACGCGGCCTGGGCAGCGTGCTCGGCGAGCACGACTGGCGCGCCTGCGAATGAGCCCCTGCGGCGCCGCGGCGCGCCGGCCCGTGCACTGGACGGCCGCGCTATGCTCGCGCTCTGCCCCCCGAAACACCCAGGAGACCCGACCCGTGACCCTCAAGCTCTACTACGCCCCCGGCGCCTGCTCCTTCGTGCCGCACGCCATGCTGGAGATCGCCGGCGCCACCTTCGAGCCGCTGGCCATCAAGCTGCACAAGAACGAGCAGAACAGCCCGGAATATCTGGCGCTGAACGCGCGCGGCCAGGTGCCGGTGCTGGTGGACGGCGGCGAGGCGATCACCCAGCTCATGGCCCTGGTGGCCTACATCGACGCGCGCTTTCCCGAAGCCGGCTTCGTGCCCAAGGACGCGCTGGCGCGCGCGCGCTTCGTCGAGGCGCTGGCCTGGATGAACAACACGGTGCACCCCACCTTCACCCACATCTTCATGCCGCACAAGTTCACCGAAGACGCGGCGGCGCAGCAGGCCATCAAGACGCAGGCGCTGGCGCAGTACCGCCAGCAGCTGGGCGAGCTGCAGGCGCTGGTGCAGCGGGCGCACGCGGCCGGCCAGGACTGGCTGGGCGGCGTGCACTGCGGCCCGCTGGACGCCTATGCCCTGACGCTGCTGCGCTGGGGCACCATCGCCGGCATCAACCCCGAGGACACGCCCGAGCTGTGGGCACACGCCCAGCGTACCGCCCAGGTGCCCGGCGTGGCGCGCGCCATGGCGCGCGAGAAGCTACAGCTGAGCCTTTACGCGCCGGCCTGACGCATGACGGCCCGGCCCGGCCGGGCGCATCGTTCATTTCAAGGCAAAACGATGGTTGGCGCCCGTCCAACGAGCGCCAGCAGCTATTTATTTTGCAGTGATCGGGGCGGCCCGACTTACCAGCCCGAACCCACCCCGAGGCTCCAGCCGCCGCGCCCCCCGTGCCGGCCGCCACCGATGACGCCGCCGATCGACAGGTTGACACCCACCGGCGTCACGTAGCGCACCGGCGGCGGCGCGTAGGCCGTCGGCGGGTAGGCGGGGTAGACCGGCGCCGGATACGCCTGCGAGTAGCCGGGCGGATACGGATAGGGCTGCGCATAACCGCCCGCATGGCCCCCGGGATACGCCGGCGCCGCATAGCCGCCGTAGCCCCCGGGATGCGCCGGCGCTGCATAGCCGCCGTAGCCCACGGGCGGCGCCATCACCACGCCGGAGGATTCGCCGGCCGCCCGGTAGGACGGCATCGGGTAGGCCGCCACCGGCGCCGGCGGCACCGGGTAGGTCTGCGCCTCGCCCACGGCGCCCCAGGCCGGCTGCTGGCCATGGTACGCGTCGGGCGCGGGCACCTGAATCCACTGGCCCGGCGCCTGCGCCGTGCGCGTCTGGTAGCTGCGGCCGCCGACGTCGTAGGTGACGTCGTAGCCCGTCACGCGCTGGCTGTAACCGGTGGCGCAGCCGCCATGGCCGCCGTACTGCGCGGCCTCGGCCGTGTTGCCCAGGAACGCGCCGCCCAGCGCCCCCAGCACAGCGCCGGCAATGTGGCCGCTGCCCTTGCCCAGCTGGCTGCCGATCAGCCCGCCGGTCAGCGCGCCCACCGCCGCCCCGGCGCCGGACGGCCGCGCGCCGTACGGCCCGCAGTCGGACGCCGGCACCTGCTCGACCACCGGCTGCGCCGACAGCACGCGCGCCGTCACCATGGACTGCGCGCTGGCGGCCGTGGCCGCCACGCCCAGTGCGCACAGCACGGCCAGACGAAAAGTGGTGACAGCAGACTGGTTCATTGCATCGATCCTCTGACGAAGTCCCGGCCACCCCCATGGGCCGGCACACCACCGACAACGCCGCCGGTCAACCCCGGGTCGACGCCCTTTACACAAGGACAACAATTTGACCGCGACAGGCGCCACTTCCGCACGGTTGGCGGCGTGCGCGGGTGGCCACTCAAGCGTCAAACGATATCAAAACAGTAGCTGCCGGCGCACACCAGACAAGCGCCAACGCCCAAAATCACCCATGAAAACAGCGCGACACCAACGCCCCGAGGGCGCCCGCCGGCCTGGGGCGGCGCCGGCGCGGTCACAATGGCGGGCCAAGCCCTCCCGCCCACTGTCCCACCGAGGCCCGCCATGAGCGAACGCTACCCCTACCCCGAGATCCACACCCTGCCGGCCGACATCCAGGAAAAGATCCTGGCCGTGCAGGACAAGCTGGGCTTCGTGCCCAACGTGTTCCTGGGGCTGGCGCGCCGGCCGGCCGAGTGGCGCGCCTTCTTCGCCTACCACGACGCGCTGATGGAGCCCGAAAGCTGCGGCCGCGCCAGCCGCCTGACCAAGGGCGACCGCGAGATGATCGTGGTCGCCGTCAGCAGCGCCAACGGCTGCATGAACTGCGTCGTCATGCACGGCGCCGCGCTGCGGCTGTACGAGAAAAAGCCCCTGGTGGCCGACCAGGTGGCCGTCAACTGGCGCAAGGCCGACATCAGCCCGCGCCAGCGCGCCATGCTGGAATTCGTGGCCAAGGTGATCGAGCGCTCCAACGCCCTGACCGACGAGGACTTCGCGCCGCTGCACCAGCACGGTCTGGACGACGAGGACATCTGGGACATCGCCAACATCACCGCCCTGTACTGCATGGCCAACCGCACCGCCAACTTCGCCAACGTGCTGCCCAACCCGCAGTACTACCTGATGGGACGCGTGCCGCGCGGCAGCTGATGCCCGCTGGCAGTGCGCCCCCACCGAAAGCCCCCCATGGAAATCACCTGTTTCGACGACCTGCTGAGCGCCGCGCGCGCCCAGGTCGAGCCCCAGCGCCTGCTGTTCGTGTTCGTGCAGGCCGAGCTGCCCGAGGCGCCCACGCCCGAGCAGCGCGCCGGCTTTGCGCGCGGCCAGGGCGGCGCGCTGGTGCCGCGCCTGTGCGTGGACAAGGCGCCCGACGAGCTCGGCACGTTCGACGCGCTGGCGCAGGAGGCGGTGCAGTTCGGCCAGCCGTGGACGCTGGTGTTCGCCGCCGCCCTGGGCGGCACGCTGAACCGCGCGCCCACCAGCGCCGACGCCGAGGCGCCGCTGCAGCGCATGGTCGAGGCCATCAAGGCCGGCCGGCACGAGGGCCTGATCCCGTTCGACCACCAGGGACAGGCCGTGCGGCTTTACTGATGGCCCGCGCTGGCGGCCGATGGCCGATCAGTGCGCGCCCAGGCCGATGAAGCGCTCGATGCGCTCGAACGGCATGTGATCGCCCGCGTCCTGGCCGTAATAGGCGTCGACCACGCGGCCGTTCTCGCCCACCAGGATGTCGGCGGGCATGACATTGGTGGTGCGCAGCCCGCCCATCGCCTTGACGGTGCGCTTGAACCCCAGGATCCGCATGCCGCGCATCCACAGCCCGGGCCGCCTGGCCACGCCCTTGACCTTGCGCGCCAGCGAGCGCTGGATCCCGTAGGCCTGATAGGCGCTCATCTTGGGGTCGGCAATGACGCGAAACGGCCGCGGGCGAATGCGCAGGAACTCGTCGACCTGCTCGTGCGTGGCCGAAAAGAACGCCACCACATCCAGGCCGGCGGCCGAGTATTCCTTGTAGCGGTGCGTCAGCATGAACAGGCGCGCGTTGCAGAACGGGCAGTTGGTGTCGCGAAAGAAGGACAGCAGCGTGCGCTTGCCCGTGTTCAACGAAATGGGGGCACCCTCCCTATCAAGCAGCCTGACGGGCGGCAAGGGCTGGTTGTGCTGGAGTTTGGTGGACATCTTCGGGATGAGCAAGAAGTCGGAATGGCCACAAGGAGCGGCAAGTCCCGCCCCACCAAGGCCCTCGAGGATCGACCGGTCGGGGGCGCGCGCGGCGTGCGCCAGAGGCAGGGCGTGCAGGCATGGCCGGTGCATGCCGCATCAGATGCGGTGACACGCCCTGGCGTTCCCGAATTCCAGGGTCGGCAACGCCCGCGCTTGGCCATGGCCCCACACAGCCGCGCAGCAGTCGGGGTCGATCACTATCGTAAAGATAGCTGATTGAGATTGCTGGTCGCGCGCTGGCACCTCAAAACGCCAGATTCGTGCGTGGGCTCAGGCGGCTCGCTGCCGGGCCAGGCTCACGTACCATTCCAGAGAGCCCGGGTTGGCCATCGCTTCCTTGTTGACCACCTTCTCCAGCGGCTGGCCCAGCAGCAGCTTCTTGATCGGCAGCTCCTGCTTCTTGCCCGACAGGGTGCGCGGGATCTCCGGCACCTGGAAGATCTCGTCGGGCACGAAGCGCGGGCTGAGGGCGCCGCGGATGGCGTCGCCGATGCGCTGTTTGAGCGCATCGTCCAGCACCACGCCAGGACGCAGCACCACGAACAGCGGCATGTAGCTGTCGCGGCCCAGGTATTCCAGATCGACCACCATGCTGTCCAGCACCTCGGGCAGGGCCTCGACGGCGCTGTAGATCTCGCTGGTGCCCATGCGCAGGCCGTGGCGGTTGATGGTGGCGTCCGAGCGGCCGAAGATGACGCACCACTCGCCCTCGCCGTGCTCGTCGCCGATGCGCAGCCAGTCGCCGTGGCGCCATACGCTGCCGGCCTCCGGTCCCAGGTCGCCGCCCCCCGGCTTGCGGCCGTGACCGGGCGGGTACATCTCGAAGTAGCTGGCCAGGTAGCGCGCGTGGCCCGGGTCGTTCCAGAAGTACAGCGGCATGGACGGGATGGGCTGGGTGCACACCAGCTCGCCGACCTGGCCGACCACCGGCTCGCCAGCGTCGTTCCAGGCCTCGACGGCCGAGCCCAGCATGCGGCACTGCATCACGCCAGGGCGCTGCGGCAACTCGGGCGTGCCGGCGATGAAGCCACCGGCAAAGTCGGTGCCGCCGGAAATGTTGAGCCACCAGATGTCCTGCTGCGCCGGGTTGCGCGCAATGGCGCGAAACTGGTCGCTGCCCCATTGCTGCACCTCGGCCGACAGCGGCGAGCCGGTGGTGCCCAGGGCGCGAATGCGCGACAGATCACCGCACTGCGACAGATCGACGCCGGCCTTCATGCAGCCGGCGTAAAACGCCGCGCCGGAGCCGAAGAAGGTGACGCCGTGGCGCGCGGCAAAGCGCCACAGCACGCCCCAGTCGGGCGCCTCGCGCGGGCCGCCCGGGCTGCCGTCGAAGATGACGCAGGTGGTGCCCGACAGCAGGCCCGCCACCTGGCAGTTCCACATCACCCAGCCGGTGGAGCTGTACCACAGGAAGCGCTCGCCAAAGTTGTTGGCGCCGATGCTGCCGCCCAGGTCCATGTGCAGGCTGGTGAGCATGGCCACCAGCACCATGCCGCCATGCGGGTGCACGATGGGCTTGGGCAGGCCGGTGGTGCCGCTGGAATAGACGATCCACAGCGGGTGGTCGAACGGCAGCCACAGCGGCTCGAAGGCCGCGGTTTGCGCATCATTTCGGCTGCAAACGTCCGTCAGATCAGCGGCGTCGGCTATGTTTATTGAAGTAATCAGGTGGTGCAGCACGATCAGGTGCCGCACGCTGGGCAGCTGGGCGCGCAGCTCCTGCACCACGTCGCCGCGCTCGATGTCGCGCCCGGCCCAGGTGATGCCGTCCACCGCGATCAGCACCTTGGGCTCGATCTGGCGGAAGCGGTCCAGCACCGCGTGGCTGCCCATGTCGGGCGCGCACACGCTCCACACCGCGCCGATGCTGGCGGCGGCCAGGAAGGCGACGATGGTCTCGGGCACGTTGGGCAGGTAGGCCGCCACGCGATCGCCCGGCTGCACGCCCTGCGCCCGCAGGTGCAGCGCCAGCGCGGCCACCTGGCGGCGCAGTTCGGGCCAGGACAGCTCACGCACCAGGCCCTTCTCGTTCTCGCTGATGATGGCCGGCAGGCCGGCGGCCTGCGCCGCCTCCACATGGCGCAGCACCTGCTGCGCGTAGTTGGCCTGCGCGCCCGGGAACCACTGCGCGCCCGGCATCACGTTCTTGCCCAGCACCGCCGTGTGCGGCGTCGGCGAGCGCAGGTCGAAGTAGTCCCACACGCTTTGCCAGAACGCGTCGAGCTCGGTGACCGACCAGCGCCACAGCGCGTGGTAGCTGTCGAAGCGGAGCCCGCGCTGCTCGCGCAGCCAGTTCTGGTACAGGCGGATCTGGGGGACGAAGGCGGGGGTGGGGGCAGCGGCGTTCATGGCCGAATTATTGGCAAGGACCGCGCCGTCCGTGCCCGCTTTCGGACTAGGGTTTGTACGGTTGTTCAAGTGGTTTGAACGATCGTTCAATCGCCCCATGCGCGCCGTGCTGTCCCGCCCTGCCCCGCTGCCGCCGGCTGCGGACGAGGCGCCGCGCCCCGACCGCAAGGCGGCCATCCTGCTGGCGGCCGAGAAGCTGTTTGCCCAGCACGGCTACCACGCGGTGTCGATCCGCCAGATCGCCGCCGAGGCCGGCGTGCCGCTGGCCCTGGTGGGCTATTACTACGGCGCCAAGCACGAGCTGTTTCACGCCATCTTCGCGCACTGGCAGGGCACCATCGACCAGCGGCTGGCGCTGCTGCGCCAGGCGCTGGCCGGCCGCCAGCCGCCGCCGCTGCGGCGCGTGGTGCAGGCCTTCGTCGAGCCGGTGCTGGCGCTGCGCGCCAGTGCCGAGGGCGAGTACTACGCTATGCTGGTGGCGCGCGAGCTGGCCTACCGCACGCCCGACACCGACCGCGTGCTGGCCGAGATGTTCGACCCCATGGCGCACGCCTTCATCGACGCGCTGCACCAGTTGCGCCCGCGCTGGCCGCGCGCGCGCGCCGCCTGGGCCTACCAGTTCGCCATGGGGGCGCTGCTGCACCACTTGATGGACCACCGCGTGCAGCGCCTGTCGCATGGCCAGAACGCGCCCCACGACGCGGCCGCCGCGCCGCTGCTGATCGATTTCATCACCGCCGGCATCGACGCCGTGCTGCCCGCCGCTTTCACCCCTTCGACACAGGAGACCTGAGCCATGATGACCCGCCGCCTGATCGCCACCGCCGCCCTGCTGGCCGCCGCCGGCCTGGGCGCCCCCGCCCACGCCCAGCAGAACATCCGCCTGACGGCCGCCGCCGGCCACCCGCCGGTGTTCCTGTGGGTGAAGCTGGTGGACGAGTTCTTCATCCCCGAGGTCGACAAGCGCCTGGCCGCCGGCGGCAAGCACAAGATCGAGTGGACCCGCGCCTGGGGCGGCACGCTGATCAAGCTGGGCGCCGAATCCAAGGGCATCGGCGACGGCGTGGCCGACCTGGGCTTCGTCAGCACCATCTTCGAGGCCGCCAAGTTCCCGATGCAGAACGTGAGCTACTACGCGCCCTTCGGCACCGACGACATCGGCATCGTCACCCGGGTGGTCAACGACATGCAGAACCGCATCCCGGCCATGGGCCAGGCCTGGAGCAAGAACAGCCTGGTCTACCTGGGCGGCGCGGCGCTGGACGCCTACCACCTGTGGACCAGCTTCCCCGTCAAGTCGGTGGACGACCTGAAGGGCCGCAAGATCACCGCGCCCGGCCCATCCGCCAACTGGATCAAGGGCACCGGCGCCGTGGCGGTGGCCGGCAACCTGAACACCTACTACGAGGACATCAAGTCCGGCGTCTCCAACGGCGTCATCACCTTCGCCACCGGCGCCTGGGGCGCCAAGGTGCACGAGGTGGCGCCCTACATCACCAAGGTCAACTTCGGCGCCCAGTACGCGGGCGGCATCGCCATCAACAAGCCGCGCTTCGACAAGCTGCCGCCCGAGGTGCAGAAGGTGCTGCGCGAGGTGGGCGCCGAGTACAGCCAGCGCTTTGCCGCCGCCCAGGCGCAGGCCGCCGCCGCGCTGCTGAAGAAGGCCGAGGAGGCCGGCGCCAAGCTCAGCGAGCTGCCGGCGGCCGAGCGCAAGCGCTGGGCCGACACGCTGCCGCCCATCGCCAAGACCTTCGCCGCCGACCTGCAGGGCAAGGGCCTGCCGGGCGATCAGGTGCTGCACGGCTTCATGGACGGGCTGAAGCAGGCCGGCGCGCAGCCGGCGCGCGACTGGGCCGGGAAGTGACGCTCCCCCCTGAGTCGCCTACGGCGCCTTCCCCCCTGAGGGGGGACGCCGCTGGTGGCCGGGGAGACCCCGTCCACGGCGGCTGCTGGCATGGCCTGCTCCGCGGCCCTTTGAACGGCAAGGCGCCGCCAACGGTGGATTCGGTGCGGGGCCGGCCATGGGGGCATTGGCATGGCCTGCTCCGCGGCCATTTGATGGGTGTTCAAGGGCATTGAATTTTCAAGCGATTTAGGCCTCCAACGCTTGCTGGGCAAGCGCAAGTAGCTATGAATTCAGAAGTACAAGACGCCTATGGCCAGCCCCTGCCGGGCCACTTCGAGCGGCTGACGCGCACGCTCAACGCGCTGGGCACGCTGTGGATCGTGGCGCTGATGCTGCTGATCAACAGCGACGTGCTGGGGCGCGAGCTGCTCAACGCGCCGGTGCGCGGCACCACCGAGCTGGTGTCGCTGTCGATCGTCGGCATCGTCTTCCTGCAGCTGGCCGACACCCTGGTCAGCGGCCGCATGACGCGCGCCGACGTGCTGCTGGACCGCCTCAAGCGCACCCGGCCGGCGCTGGCGGCGCTGCTGCAGGCGATCTACCACGCGGTCGGCGCGGCGCTGATGGGCGTGATCCTGTGGGCCGCGTGGGAGCCGCTGGTCGAGTCCATCCGCATCCAGGAATACGTCGGCGCGCTGGGCGACTTCACCGCGCCGGTGTGGCCGGTGCGCCTGATCATGCTGGTCGGCATGGTGGCCACGCTCATCACCTTCGTGCTGCTGACGTGGCTGGATCTGCGACGCATGGCGCGCCTGCGGGAGGCCCGGTCATGAGCCCGATCGCCGTGGCCAGCCTGTCGCTGCTGGCCATGCTGGGCCTGATCTGGGCCGGCATGCACGTGGCGGTGGTGCTGGCGGTGGTGTCCTTCGTCGGCGTGTGGCTGATCCGCGGCGACCCGTCGGTGGCCGCCAACCTGCTGGCGCAGGCCAGCCAGGACGCGATCGCCAGCCACATCTTCGGCGTGGTGCCGCTGTTCGTGCTGACGGGCTTTCTGGTGGCGATTGCCGACGTCGGCAAGGACGCCTTCGAGGTCGCCAACCAGCTGCTGCGCCGGCTGCGCGGTGGCCTGGGCATCGCCACCGTGGCCTCCAACGCGGTGTTCGCCGCCATCACCGGCATCTCCATCGCCTCGGCCGCCGTGTTCACCCGCGTGGCCGTGCCCGAGATGCTGCGCTTTGGCTACCACCCGCGCTTTGCCGTCGGCGTGGTGGCCGGCTCGTCGGTGCTGGGCATGCTGATCCCGCCCAGCCTGCTGATGATCCTGTACGGCTTTTTGGCCAATCAGTCGGTGGGCGATCTGTTCACCGCCGGCATCGTGCCCGGACTGGTGCTGGCGCTGGCGTATTCGCTGGGCATCGTGCTGATGGCCACGCTGTGGCCGCGCTCGGTGTATGCCGGCGGCCAGGCGCAGCCAGCGCAGGAGGCAGCGTTGCTGCCGGTGGGCACGCTGGCGCTCAAGCTGCTGCCCAGCGTGCTGCTGATCGCCTCGGTGCTGGGCGGGCTGTACGCGGGCTTCTTCACCGCCACCGAGGCCGGCGCCACCGGCGCGGCGGTGGCGCTGACCATCGCCCTGCTGCGGCGCAAGCTGAACCTGAAGTCGCTGTGGGGCGTGCTGACGGAGACCGGCCACGTCACGGTGTCGGTGAGCTTTTTGATCATCTGCGCCACCATCTACACGCGCATGCTGGCGATGTCGGGCATGCCGCAGTTCCTGGTCGAGTGGCTGACGCAGCTGGGCCTGGGGCCGACCGGTTTCCTGCTGATCTACATCGGCCTGGTGATCCTGCTGGGCATGATCATCGACTCCTCGTCGATCCTGCTGATCGTGCTGCCGCTGATGCTGCCGATGGCCGAGCAGTACGGCCTGAACCTGATCTGGTTCGGCGTGGTCACCGTGGTGGCGGTGGAAATCGGCCTGCTGACGCCGCCCTTCGGCCTGTCGGTGTACGTGATCAAGAGCACGCTGCAGGACCAGCGCATCACGCTGGGCGACATCTTCCGCGGCACGGCGCCCTTCACGCTGATGATGTTCGCCGTGCTGCTGCTGCTGATCTTCGTGCCGCAGCTCAGCCTGGTGCTGCTCAAGACCCCCGGAGGCTGACCATGACCGACAACCCCTTGCGCGGCTTCACCGTCGACCGGGCGCAAATCCGCACCATCGGCCACGCGCTGCAACGCCCCGAATGCATCCTGGCCGAACCCGACGGCACGCTGTGGTCGGCCGACGCGCGCGGTGGCGTGATGCGCATCGCGCCCGACGGCAGCCAGCGCTTCATCGGCCAGCGTGCCGACGCGCGTTTTGCCAGCGCGGCCGCGGCCAGCAGCGCCGAACTGGAGCACAAGTTCACCACCGGCACCCTGCCCAACGGCCTGGCCTTTGCCGCCAATGGCGACATTCTGATCAGCAATTTCGGCACCGACTGCCTGGAGGTGATGACCCGCGAGGGCGACAGCCGCGTGCTGGTCGACCGCATCGATGGCCAGCCCATCGGCAAGGTCAACTTCGTGCTGCGCGACCGCAAGGACCGCATCTGGATCACCGTCTCCACCCGCGTCAACCCGTGGACCACGGCGGCGGCCTCGCGCGTGCAGGACGGCTACATCGCGGTGCTCGAGCGCGGCGTGCTGCACGTGGTGGCCGAGGGTTTTTTCTTCACCAACGAGATCCGGCTGGATGCGCGGGAAGAGTGGCTGTACATCGTCGAGACCACCGGCCCGCACATCACGCGCATGCGCCTGCACGAGGGCGCGCAGGGCGTCGAGCTGCGCGAGCGCGAGGTCTTTGGCCCCACGCACCTGGGCGGCTTCCCGGACGGCATCGCCTTCGACGCCTTCGGCAACCTGTGGTGCACGCTGGTGATGGTCGATCAACTGATCGCCCTCACACCCGAGGGCGAGCGACTGCTGCTGCTGGACGATGGCAACCCAGCTGCCAGCAAGACCTTGCTCGATCACATGGCCGCCGCCGCCGTGACGCCCGAGGACATGATGGCCGCACGCGGCACCATCGCCCCGTGGATGGCGAGCATCACCTTCGGCGGGCCCGACCTGCGCACCGTCTACGTGGGCAGCCTGATGGGCACCACCATCCCGTTCTTCCGCAGCCCGGTGGCCGGGTTGCCCATGGTTCACTGGCAATAAGGAGTCTCGCCATGCCGCGCCAATTCATCGATCTGTCGATCTACCTCGAAAACGACGTCGTCTCCGACCCGCCCGCCTTCGCGCCGAAGATCCAGTACTTCAACCACCAGAACTCGTTCGAGCAGATGGCGCCCTTCTTTCCGGGCCTCAAGCAGTCCGACCTGCCCGACGGCGAGGTGTGGGCGGTGGAGATGGTGCAACTGTCCACCCACAACGGCACGCACCTGGACGCGCCCTATCACTTTCACAGCACCATGGACAAGGCGCTGGGCGGCAAGAAGCCGGCCTGGACCATCGACGAGGTGCCGCTGGAATGGTGCTTCCAGCCCGGCGTGAAGCTGGACTTTCGCCACTTCGCCGATGGCTACGTGGTGACGGCCGCCGATGTGGAGGCCGAGCTGAAACGCATTGGCCACACACTCAAACCGCTGGAGATCGTGGTCGTCAACACCCGCGCCGGCAGCCGCTACGGCCACGACGACTTCGTCAGCGCCGGCTGCGGCATGGGCTACGAGGCGACCATGTACCTGCTCGAGCGCGGCGTGCGCCTCACGGGCACCGACGCCTGGAGCTGGGACGCGCCCTTCGTCTACACCGCGCAGAAGTACGCTGAGTCCAAGGACGCCGGCCTGATCTGGGAAGGCCACAAGGCCGGGCGCGACATCGGCTACTGCCACCTGGAAAAGCTGCACAACCTGGAGGCGCTGCCGGCCGATGGCTTTTACATCAGCTGCTTCCCGCACAAGATCCGCGGTGCCTCGGCCGGCTGGACGCGGGCCGTGGCGATCTTCGACGACAGCCTGTAGACGAGCTGAGGATGCGCTTTCAACAGCCGGACGCGAAGGGCGCGAAAGTTGCGCGAAGGACGCGAAAAATTCAAAGAATGATTTCTGGTTTTCTTCGCGTCCTTCGCGCCTCCTTCGCGTCCTTCGCGTCCGGTATTCCTGCACCATCATGAACACCCTCGACCACACCCACGACCCCGCCGCGCGCAGCTGGCTGGCTGCCGCCAACGCGCCGGGCGGCGACTTTCCGATCCAGAACCTGCCGTTTGCCGTGCTGCGCCGACGCGGCAGCGACGAGGCCTTTCGCGGTGCGGTGGCGATTGGCGATCAGGCGCTGGACCTGGCGGCGCTGGCAGGTGCGAAGCTGCTGACGGGCGCCGCCGGCGAGGCGCTGACGCTGGCCGCGCAGCCTACGCTGAACGCCTTCATGGCTGCCGGGCCCGAGGCCTGGCGCACGCTGCGCCACGGCCTGTTCGCGCTGCTGCGCGAAGGCGCGGCGCAAGAGGCGGCGGTGCGCTCGGGCCTGCTGCCGCTGGCCGCCGTCGAATACACGCTGCCGGCGCGCGTGGGCGACTACACCGACTTCTACACCTCGCTCGACCACGCGCGCAACGCCATCCGCATCATCCTGCCCGACGCCGAAGTCACGCCCAACTTCCGCTGGCTGCCGCAGGCCTATCACGGGCGCGTATCCACGCTGGGGGTGAGCGGGCAGCGCTTTCACCGCCCGCGCGGGCAGCTCAAGCCGCCCGACGCCGCCGCGCCAGTGTTCGCGCCCTGCACGGCCATGGACTACGAGTGCGAGCTGGCGCTGTGGATCGGCCCCGGCAACGCGGCCGGCCAGCCGATACCGATCGCCCGGGCCGAGCGGCACCTGTTTGGCATCGGCCTGCTCAACGACTGGTCGGCGCGCGACATCCAGATGTGGGAGATGGCGCCGCTGGGGCCCTTCCACGCCAAGAACTTCGCCACCACCGTCTCGCCCTGGATCGTCACCCTGGATGCGCTGGCACCCTACCGCCTGCCCTGGACACGCGCGGCGGGCGAGCCGCAGCCGCTGCCCTACCTGGACGACCCCGCCGTGCGCGGCCAGGGCGCCTTCGACATCCGGCTCGAGGTCTGGCTGGAAAGCGAGGCAGCGCGCCTGCAGGGACGAGCGCCGGCGCGCCTGTCGGCCACCAGCTTTCGCCACCAGTACTGGAGCGCGGCGCAGATGATCGCCCACCACGCCGCCGGCGGCTGCAGCCTGCAGCCCGGCGACCTGCTGGGCAGCGGCACCATCTCGGGCCCCGGCCCGGGCGAGGCCGGCGCGCTGCTGGAGCTGGCCCACGGCGGCCGCCAGCCAGTCGACGTCGGCGGCGGCGAGCAGCGCGGCTTTCTGCACGACGGCGACAGCATCATCCTGCGCGGCTGGTGCGACAAGTCGGGCGCGGCGCGCATCGGCTTTGGCGAATGCCGTGGCACCGTGCTGCCGGCGGTTGATGCATGAAATGAGGCTGTGGCGCGCTTCTGGGCAGCGCCAAAAGCTATTGTTTTGATATTAAAAGCGGCGGTTCAGCCACTTCCAGACCAGGCTGATGCCGGTCAGCCACAGCTCGTCGACCACGTCGGGTGAACTGCCCTGCCAGCGCTCCTTCCGCGCCTCGCGACGGGCGCGCTCGCGGTCGCGCTCCAGCGTGATCAGCGCCTCGGCCAGGTCGGGCGCGCGCGGGCCTTCGGCCAGGCGCCGGGCCTTGGCGTCATAGCCGTCCAGCGCCTGTTCCACCGCCTGCGGGTCCAGCAGCGACGGCGCCGCGCGGCAGTAGGGGCAGGCACGGTCCTGGCGCAGGTCGAACGGCGCGCCGCAGCTGCCGCAGTGGATGACGCGCGTGCGCTCGGCCAGGGCGGTGATTTCCAGCTCGGTCAGCTGGCGCACGAAGCCCTTTTCGACCATGAAGGACGAGAAGGTGGCAAAGCGGCCATGCCGTCGCGGGCAGCGCCAGGTGAAGTAGCGCCCGCTGCGCACCACGTCGGTGCCTTCTTCCAGCGGGTCGCGGCAGCGCGGGCAGCTCAGGCGCTGCGCCAGCGGGGCCTGCGCGTCCTCGCGGTGCTCGTGCAGGTGACGAAACAGGCCCAGCACGCCTTCGGGCGCCATGCGCTGGTTCTCCTGCGGGTCGAACCAGATGCCGTGGCAGGCATGGCACAGGTCGAGCGTCAGCGTCGCGCCGTCATGGCCCGCCACCTGCCGCGACTGCATGGGGGCGCGGCAGGACGGGCAGGGCGTGACGACAGCGGACGACGGGGCCATGGGCGCCGATGCTACGGCATGGCGGCGGCCGGCGTACCATCGGCGGCTGCCATTTCCTGCGCCTGCGATGCCGAGATTCCACGTTCCCCTGCCCCTGGCCCCGGGCGCCCGCCTGCCGCTGCCGCCCGGCGCCGCGCGCCACGCCCAGGTGCTGCGCCTGCAGCCGGGCAGCGACATCACGCTGTTCAACGGCGAGGGTGGCGAGTGGACGGCGCGGATCGCCCGCATGGGGCGCAGCGACGTGGAGGTGGCGGTGGGCGCGCACCACGCGATCGAGCGCGAGGCCGCGCGCGCCGTGCACCTGGCCGTGGGCCTGATGGCGGCCGAGCGCATGGACTGGCTGGTTGAAAAAGCCACCGAGCTGGGCGCCGCCAGCCTGACGCCCGTCCTGATGGCGCGCAGCAGCCTGCGCCTGGCCGGCGAGCGCGCCGCCAAGAAGCGCGCCCACTGGCAGGCCGTGGCCACTGCTGCTTGCGAGCAAAGTGGCCGCAATCGATTGCTGGACGTGCGCGAACAGCTCACATTTCAGGAGTATCTGAGGCAGGCGCCGGACGGCCTGCGCTGGCTGCTGTCGCTCGACCCGGCGGCCCCTGCCCTGGGCGAGCGCGTCGCGGCGCAAGCCATGGCGCGCCCGGTTGCCCTGCTGTCCGGCCCCGAAGGCGGGCTGGACCCGACCGAAGAAGCGGCCGCCCGCCAGGCCGGCTTTGCCCCGGTCAGTCTCGGCCCGCGCGTGCTGCGCGCCGAAACCGCGCCGCTGGCGGCACTGGCGCTGCTGCTGGCCTGAGAGGTTGAGAGTCTTTTGCCCATGCCCGCCTTGCACGCCAAAACACCGCTGCTCGTCGTTGCAAATGCTCGCCATGGCCCGAGCCATGGCTGTGCTTTGCGCCTAGATGAGCGGCGTTTTGACGCGCCTTTCGGGCAAGTACAAAAAACTCTCAGCCTCTGAGCACCCGCCCAGGGTCTTTCATCCAGAATCGTTCACCATGCTTTTCAACGGTTTCTACATCAACCTGGACGAATCGCCGGCGCGCCATCACGCCCTGCAGGCGCGCCTGAAGGCGCTGGGGCTGGACGGCATGACCCGGCGTTTTGCCGGGCAGCGCGGCGATGGCCGCGCGGCCCGCATCTCGGCCTCGCAACTGGGCTGCTTTCTGTCGCATCAGGCGGTGCTGGAGCAAGCCCCCGCGGACCGCTTCACCCTGGTGCTCGAAGACGACGCCGCCCTGGCCGCCGCCCTGCCGCGGCGCCTGCCGGCGCTGCTGGAGCCGGCGCAGGCGCAGCCCTGGGACATCCTGTTCCTTGGCCAGACCGTGCCCTACGACAGCATTCACCCTCTGGACCGCCTGATCAAAGCCAGCCAGGAGCTGGGCGACATCGGCGCGCCCGACTTTGCGCGCTTTTTCATGATGGACGGGGCGATGCACTATGTCTGGGGCGCGTTTGGCTACGTGGTCCACCCGCGCGCACTGCCGCGGCTGCGCGCCTTGCTGCGGCAGTTCGCGGCCCACGGCTACCCGACCTCGTGGGACGGCACCCTGGCCACCTTGATCAAGCAGGGCCAGCTGACGGCCCGCTGCCTATTCCCGTATCTGGTCGGCGTCGACACCGGGCACGACAGCACCATCAGCGGCCGCGGCCCCCATCTGCAGCACCAGCTGCACGCCCTGCTGGTCAACCTGTTCCTGGCCGACGCCGACGAACAGCAGCGGCTGCGCGCGCAGGCCCTGGCCTTCTGCCCCTCGGCCACCGACTGGCAGGCCGCCTACGTCAGCTGGCTGACCTACCGCAAGCTGTCGGCGCCACCCGACGAGGGCTCCAGTGCTTTCACCTGAAGTCCTTGCCAAGCCGCCAGGGCCAAGCGCCACAAGCTCCTGTTTCAATAGTATCCGGACGACCACATGAATCGCCACCTGCTGCTGCTCACCCTGGTCCAGGGCCTGTTCCTGGTCAACAACGTCACCTTCATCGCCATCAACGGCCTGGTGGGGCTGCAACTGGCGCCCTATGGCTGGATGGCGACGCTGCCGGTGATGGGCTACGTGGTGGGCGGCGCGCTGTCGGCGCCGCTGGTAGCGCGCACGCAGGCGCGCTTTGGCCGCAAGGGGTCGTTTCAGATCGGGCTGGCGGTGGCGCTGGGCTCGGCGCTGCTGGCGGCCCATGCGGCGCAGTCGCGGCAGTTCTGGCTGCTGCTGGCGGCCACGGTGATCGCCGGCTACTACAACGCCAACGGCCAGCTGTACCGCTTTGCCGCCGCCGAACTGGTGGCGCCCGACTGGCGCGAAAAAGCCGTGTCGCTGGTGCTGGCCGGCGGCCTGCTGGGCGCGGTGGTCGGCCCCAACCTGGCGGCCTGGACGCGCACCGTGCTGCCCACGCCCTTCGTCGGCGCCTACCTGGCGCTGGCGCTGGTGGCACTGCTGGCCATGGCGGTGCTGGCGCTGATCCGCTTCCCGGCCGCGCCGGCCAGGGCCGCCGGGGCCGACACCGGCCGCCCGCTGGGGCAGATCATGCGGCAGCCGGCCTTCATCGTCGCCACCGTGGGCGCGGCGCTGGGCTACGGCGTGATGAACCTGCTGATGGCGGCCACGCCGCTGGCCATGCAGGTGTGCGGCTTCGAGTTCGGCGCCACGGCGCAGGTGCTGCAATGGCACGTGATCGGCATGTACGCGCCGGGCTTCTTCACCGGCCACCTGATCAAGCGCTTTGGCGCGCTGGCGGTGATGGGCGCCGGCGTGGTGCTGAACCTGCTGTGCGTGGCGGTGGCGCTGACGGGCGTGGAGCTGCTGCAGTTCCTGGTGGCGCTGACGCTGCTGGGCGTGGGCTGGAACTTCCTGTTCACCGGCAGCACCACGCTGGCGCTGACGGCCTACCGCCCCGAGGAAAAAGACCGCGCGCAGGCAGCCATCAACTTCTGGGTGTTCGCCACCATGGCCTTCACCTCGTTCGCCTCCGGGGCGCTGGTGACCACCCAGGGCTGGAGCTGGCTGAACCTGGGCTCGCTGCTGCCGCTGCTGGTCACCGGCGCCGCGCTGGCCTGGCTGGGCCTGCGCCGGCGCGCTGCCGCCACCGGCGCCTGATGCACCCGCCCCGGCGCCTCAGAACGGCGCCGCGCGCCCCAGGGCCACCGGGGCGAAGCGCGCCGTCAGCCAGTCGTGCAGCACCTGGAACACCTCGGCGCTGTCGAGGTCGTTGAACAGCTCGTGGTAGTGCAGCGGGAAGGGGTGCGCGCTCACCCATTCGGCGGGCGCGGCGCGGGCGAAGGCTGCGCTGCCGGCAGGCGCCACCGCGCGGTCCTGGCCGGCGTACAGCAGCAGCGTGGGCAGCTTCCAGCGCGGCGCGCGCTGCAGCACGGCCGGGCCGGCGGTGGCGATGAAGTGCGCCAGCCGGGCGCTGATGCGGTCATGCACCAGCGGGTCGGCCTGGTAGGCCTGCACCGCCGCCGGGTCGCGCGACAGCACGCGCGGGTCGATGCCGTTGGCCACCCGCGCGCGCGGCGCCAGCCGCCACAGCGAGGCGGCCAGCGCCTTTTGCATCACGCTCAGGCCGGCGTCCAGCGCGGGCGAGGACAGCACCAGCGCGTCCACCCGCCGCAGCTTCAGCGACACCAGCCGCGCCGCCACCAGCCCGCCCATCGAATGGCCCAGCAGGATCAGCGGCAGGCGGTCGTCCATGCGGGCGCGGGTGTCGTCGATGATGGACGCCAGGTCGGTCAGCAGGCGGTCGTCGGCCGGCAGATCGCCGCGCACGCCGGCCGATTCGCCATGGCCGTACTGGTCGTAGCCGCGCACCGAAAAGCCCCACTGGTTGAGCCGGTCGGCCACGTGCTGATAGCGCCCCACGTGCTCGCCCAGGCCGTGCACCAGCAGCACCACGCCGCGCGCCGTGCCGCCCGCCGACAACGGCCAGTCGTGCAGCGCCAGCGATTCGCCGTGCGTGCTGACGAACTGCGACCAAGTGGAGTCGCCGCGCATCACGGCATCCGGGCGATCACCTCGGCCACGGCGGCGGTCAACCGCTTGGCATAGGGCACGTGCAGGAACTCGTTGGGCCCGTGCGCGTTGCTGCGCGGGCCCAGCACGCCGCAGACCATCATCTGCGCGCTCGGAAAGCCCTGGGACAGCTGGTTCATCAGCGGAATGGTGCCGCCCTGGCCGATGTAGCCGCAGGGGGCGCCAAAGTGCGCGTGCGACGCCGCATCCAGTGCCTGCGCGAACCACGGCGCCGAGTCGGGCGCGTTCCAGCCCGTGGCGGCGCCCAGGCTCTCGAAGGTGACGCGCGCCTGGTAGGGCGCGTTGTCCTCCAGCAGCGCCTTGAGCTGCTGCACCGCCTGCGCCGCATCCACCAGCGGCGGCAGGCGCAGGCTGAGCTTGAAGGCGGTGTACGGGCGCAGCACGTTGCCGGCCTCGCGCGGCGGCGGCAGGCCCTCGGCGCCGGTGACGCTGAGCGTGGGCCGCCAAGTGCGCGCCAGCAGCGCGTCCACCGGGTCGTCGGTCATGGGCAGCACCGACTGCTCGCGCCCGCCGCAGTCGTAATGCACCCACGGAAAGCGCTTGAACAGGTCGTCGCCCAGGATGGCCGCCGTGGCGCGCGCCTGCGCCACGCGCTCGGCCGGGGTGTCGCAGTGCAGGCCCGGGGGCAGCAGGCGGCCGCTGGCCGAATCCTCCAGCCGCTCCAGCACCTGGCGCAGGATGCGGAAGCTGCTGGGCACCAGGCCCGAGGCGTCGCCCGAATGCACGCCCTCGGTCAGCACCTCGACCTTCAGCGTGCCGGTGATGTTGCCGCGCAGGCTGGTGGTGAGCCAGAACTGGTCGTAGTTGCCGGCGCCCGAGTCCAGGCACACCACCAGGCCGACGTCACCCAGGCGCGGGCGCAGGGCGTCGATGTAGGGCAGCAAATCGGGCGAGCCGCTTTCCTCGCTGGTCTCGATCAGCCCGACGATGCGCGGGTGCGGCAGGCCCTGCGCCTTCAGCGCCTGCACGGCGGCGATCGCCGCGTACACGGCATAACCGTCGTCGGCGCCGCCGCGGCCATACAGCTTGCCGTCCTCGTACTTGGGCGTCCACGGGCCCAGGTCGGCGCGCCAGCCGGTGAACTCGGGCTGCTTGTCCAGGTGGCCGTACAGCAGCGCCGTTTGCGTGCTGCCCGCCCTGGTGGACGGAATCTCGAAAAAGATCACCGGCGTGCGCCCCGGCAGGCGCACCACCTCCAGCGTCAGGCCCGGCACCTTCTGCGCCTGCACCCAGTCGGCGGCGTGGCGCACCACGGTGTCGATGAAGCCGTGCGCCGCCCAATCCGGGTCGAACACCGGCGACTTGGCGGGGATGGCGATGTAGTCGGTCAGCTGGCGCAGGATGTCGCCGTCCCACTGGGCGTCGATGCGCGCGCGCGCCTGGGCGGCGTCCAGCAGGGGGGTGGGCAGCTCGTGGTGCAGGGGGGCGTTCATGGCGGTACAAGCAGGTGGAAGATGATCGACGCACTTTACCCCTGCTGGCGCCAGCGCGCCAGCAAGCTGCGTATATTGGCGACCATGAACACGCTGAACGACTTCCCCATCACCCGCAAATGGCCGGCGCGCCACCCCGAGCGGCTGCAGCTGTATTCGCTGCCCACGCCCAACGGCGTCAAGGTGTCGATCGCGCTGGAGGAGCTGGGCCTGCCCTACGAGGCGCACCGTGTCGGCTTCGACACGCAGGACCAGCTGTCGCCCGAGTTCCTGTCGCTCAACCCGAACAACAAGATCCCCGCCATCCTGGACCCGCACGGCCCCGGCGGGCGGCCGCTGGCGCTGTGGGAATCGGGCGCCATCCTGCTGTACCTGGCCGACAAGACCGGCCAGCTGCTGCCGCAAGACCCCGCCACGCGCTGGCACGCCCTGCAATGGCTGATGTGGCAGATGGGCGGCGCCGGCCCCATGTTCGGCCAGCTCGGCTTCTTCCACAAATTTGCCGGCAAGGACTGGGACGACAAGCGCCCGCGTGACCGCTACGCGGCCGAGAGCGCGCGCCTGCTGGGCGTGCTGGACCGCCAGCTGCAGGGCCGCGACTGGGTGCTGGGCAGCGACTACAGCATCGCCGACATCGCCATCTTCCCCTGGGTGCGCAACCTGGTGGGCTTTTACGAGGCGGGCGAGCTGGTCGGCTTCGAGCGCTTCGCCCAGGTGCGCCGCGTGCTGGACGCCTTCGTCGCCCGACCGGCGGTGCAGCGGGGTTTGCAGGTGCCGGGGGTGTGAGGGGTCGCGATCATCAGGAAGTACGGATCAAGAAATGGGGCTCTAGGGAGCCTCTGCACAACCTCCTGCGCCGCAGGCATCTGCGGTCTCGGGCGGTCTGCGGTGTTGCAAATCCTCGCGTTGGCTGCGGCCATCGCTGCGGTTTGCGCCTTGCATCCCATCCCGATCCGCAGCGCCTGCTTGCCGCGAGAGCTTATGCAGAGGTTCCCTAGGTTGAAACCAAAACCTATCCACCGCCGCATGCTCCACTTGCCGCAAATCGGCACGCAGAAGCGCCACCCAGTCCTTGGTGGGGCTGCTGGCCAGCGTCAGCTAAAGCACGTGGGCCGGGCCGGCGCCGCTGGTCTGGGCGGCGTCTTGCGGGCGGCCGGTGACCAGCTCGGGCAGCGGTTTGGCGCGCGCCCGCAGCTCTCTTTTTGAATTTTGAACGCAGCCCGGACAAGCAAAGCGCATTTGGGCTATTTGGCCGCTACTGGACCCTCAGAAGCCGCGCGATCCAGCAACTCCAGCCCTCGCTGCGCCTGGCCGGCGCCCCGCGCAGCGCGCAACCGGAAGCGGGTCTCCGCATCAAACTCGGCCAGCATCAGCGTCGCCATCTCGTCGATCAGCCGGTTCAGCGGCGTGCCCCGGCTTTGTGCCAGAGCCTTGAGGCGGCGGTACTTGTCATCGGGCAAACGCACGGTCAACGCAGTCATGTCACAGCTCCTGCAAAAAATTCTCTGGTGCAACTACACGAAAGCCGGGAAAGCGCAAATCCATCGCCCGAAAGTCACGCACATTGCGCGTCACCACACAATGCGCCGCGCCAGCCACGGCCAGTTCGACCAGATGGTTGTCGGCCTCGTCCTGCAGATTGGGGCGCCACAGGTAATACACCCGCGTCCATTCGCAACAAGCCAGAAAGATGTCGAGCAACTCCTCGCGCTCACCTGCGCTCAGGCGGCAGGCGCGGAACAAGGCTTCGCGCTGCAAGACAGCCTCATATTCGGCAAACAGCGCCGTTCCCATCAAAGGCACGCAGCGCCGTTGAAGGCAGGCTTCGATAACTGTCCTGGCGGCACCAACCCCCATGCAAGCACCGATGAAAACATTCGTGTCAATGACAACGCGCATACGGTAGATGATAGCAAAAATGCCACCATTTGAGCTGGCGCAGTGGGCCGCAACATTCTGGACGCCCGGCCGCTGGACGAAGTGTTTGCCGCACGCTGACTGCAAAACCGCAGAAAATCAAAACCCATCCACCGGCGCCCGGCCCACCGGGTTCATCCGCCCGCCCAGCTCAGCCCAAGCGGAAGCGACCCTCATCTGACCCTGTACGTGCCCAGCAAACACCGCGCCAGTGCGAGGAGGCCGTAGGCCGACGCGGCCATCCAGACGGCGCCTGCCAGCCCATCGCCGCACTGGATCGCCACGGCCCGCCGCCTCGCGATGACGGCAGGACCATTCGAAACTCTATTTTGATAGCTGCCAGCGCTTGCCGGATGGGCGTTGAAGCCCGATTAGGCCTTCAATCAAAACCCATCCACCGGCGCCCAGCCCACCCTGTTCAGCTCGCCATCCAGCAGCACCACCCAGTCCGGCGTCTTGCTGCTCGTCAGCGGCAGGTCGCGCAGCCCGGCTCCGGCCACGCCGCTGGCGCGGATGGCCGCTTGCAGCGATTGATTTGCATCCGACCTCGATTCCCCCCGCAATTCCTGCGCCGGATGGAATACGTTCGACCCCCATTGAGCACGAATCTACGTGCTACACTTGGTCTCGTGTCCACATTTCGGCACCGCTCACCATGACCAACCTGACCATCACGCTCGACGAAGCCATCGTCAAGAAGGCGCGCGTGCGCGCTATCCACGAAGGCACCTCAGTCAGTGCCAAGGTGCGCGAATTTTTGGCCGCCTACGCGCAGGATGGCGAGGCACAACAGGCCGCCGCGCAGGCCTTCATCGCTGCCGCCCGACGCAGCCAGGCCAACCGGGACGGCGCCCGCTGGTCGCGCGAAGACGCTTACGACCGCCCCTACCGCGGCCACAGCGCCGGCGGCGCGTGATCTGCTTCTTCGACACCAACGTGCTGGTGTACGCCGTCGATGCCGGCGACCCCGCGCGGCGCGAACGCGCGCTGAACCGCCTGGCACGCGCCGCCAGTGAAGGCACCGTGGTTCTCAGCACCCAGGTGCTGCAAGAGTTCTACGCCATCACCACGCGCAAGCTGCAACCGCCCTTGCCCGCGCCCGAAGCCGCCGCGCAGGTGCAACGGCTGTGCGCCTTTCAGGTCATGGGCAGCACCGCGCAGAGCGTGCAGGCCGCCATCGCGCTGGCGCAGGAGCACCAGTTGCAGTGGTGGGATGCGCTGATCCTGGAAGCCGCGCTGCGCGCCGGCGCCGACGTGCTGATCAGCGAAGACGGCCAGGCCGGCCGCCGCTTCGGCCGGCTGGTGGTGGAAAACCCGTTTGCCGGGTAGCGCGTCTGTCGGATTGATTTTCATCCGACCCCAAATTCCTCTCAAAGCAAGGCAATTCTTTTTTTATAGCTGCCTGCGCTTACCTGACGGGCGCCAGAGGCCGATTTGGCTTGGAATCAGAACCCATCCACCGGCGCCCAGCCCACTGGGTTCGCCCGCTCATCCATCAGCGCCACCCAGTCCAGCGTCTTGCCGCCGGTGTTTTTATTTCTTTCCAGATTTTTCTCCAGTACTCCACTGGACAACCCTCGATCCAGGCCTTAAAGTATCGACATTTGTTGATACTTTAAGGCTGCATCATCATGGAAATACTGATCAAGAAATGGGGCAACAGCGCCTCGGTACGCATCCCTGCCGCCGTGATGGCAGCCAGCTGCCTGGCCATTGACCAGAAGGTGGACGTGCGCGAGGAAGGCGGGCGCATCGTGATCGAACCCTTGCGCGAGGACGAACTCGCCATGCTGGTGGATGCCATCACGCCAGCCAACCTGCACGGCGAGGTGAGTTTTGGCGCCTCGGTCGGCAAGGAGGCGTTTTAGGTGGCCACGCGCTACGTGCCCGAAGCGGGCGACATCGTCTGGCTGCACTTTGACCCGCAGGCGGGTCACGAGCAGGCCGGGCACCGCCCCGCGCTGGTGCTGAGCCCAGCCATCTACAACGGACGCACCGGCCTCATGCTGTGTTGCCCGATGACTACGCAGATCAAGGCATACCCGTTCGAAGTCGTGATCGCCGGCCGCAAACCCAGCGCGGTGTTGGCCGATCAGGTGAAAAGCCTGGACTGGATGGTGCGCCGGGCCACGCGCAAGGGAAAGGTCACGGCCGGGGAGTTGTCCGAAGTGCGACGCAAGGCCACTGTACTGATCGGCCAGCCCTAATCGTTTGCAGGCCGAAGCGTCAGCAGGTCTTTCTCTGGCCCCCAGGGCTCGCCTGGCGGGCGTTGGCAGCCAATTTGGCTTGCAATCAAAACCCATCCACCGGCGCCCAGCCCACCAGGTTCAGCTCGCCATCCAGCAAGGCCACCCAGTCCAGCGTCTTGCTGCTGGTCAGCGGCAGGTAGCGCAGGGCGTCGGTGGGCAGGTGCGCCGCGTGCTGGACGCCTTCGTCGCCCGGCCGGCGGTGCAGCGGGGTTTGCAGGTGCCGGAGGTGTGAGGGGTGGGGCGCCCGGTCACAGGCGCAGTCGCCCGTTGTTTACTATCAATAACGTAGCTGCTCGCGCTCGCCTGGCAAGCGGTAACCCCGATTTTTCATACAACTCACTGGGTGGTTCACGGCCGGCACTGCCGCTCACCACCCATCCAGCGGCAGAAACGCGCGCGGCTGGGCCGATGCACGCTCCACAATCACCACCCAGTCGGCCGGGTCGGCCTTTTGCGCGTCCAGCGGCAGATAGCCGGCGCTATCGTCAGTGAGCCCGTGCTTCTGCAGCGCCTGCTCGATGCTTGCCCCAGCCTGCGGGTGCTTGGCCTTGAGCGCGGCCATCGGCTTCAGCTCCGCCTGCAGGGCGGCCCGCTGAGACTCATAGGGCACCCAGCGTTCCGGGCGGAAGGACGGCGGCAGGCCCGACAGCGAGAGCATGACGCTCTCCTTGTAATCCGGGTCGCTCTCGTCCGCCAGCCGGGCACCGACCAGCCTGGGGCCGCCGTAGCCCGGCGCGCGGAACTGGGGCGGGGCGTCCGGCAGCTTGGCGGGATCGATATCGGCCATGCTGACCACGCGAAAGCGGTTGCCCTCGTAGGCCAGATAGATCGGCCGCGCCTGCGCCACGCTGTACAGGCCATAGGCGAGGGCGGCAAGCTGCAGCAGCGCGATGACGCCGATGTCGCGCACCAGCTCGCCACGCGGCTTGCGCCGGTCGTACACCACCAGGGTCAGCAGCGGCCCGCAGACCACATCCACCGACACCATCAGGCCAAAGAGGGCAAAGCCCCCCGCCAGCGCGCCGTAGGGTGACGGGTACCAGAGGCCAAACACCAGCGCCGCCGACAAGGCGGCCACCAGCGCGCTGAACACAAGATGGAGGAGCGCCGCGCGCAGCGCGGCTCGGATCCGTTCACCGATCGGCATGGAATTTCTGCATTTCGATCAAATGGAAACAAAAAAAAGACCGCCGAAGCGGTCTTTTTCGGCAAGAGCCGTTAGCTTACTTGCACTCGGACGGGGCAAAGCGGGCCGGAAGGGTTCCCGCAGTCTGACCGGTTGCGAGCGGCGCGGCACCAACGGCTGCGCAACGCCACTTCACCGAATCCGCCGGCGGCTGGAATGCAGCTGTACCGACCGGGAGCGCGGTGCCAGGCAGGGCCGCACCAGTATACGGAGCGAGCGTGAGCGTACCGTTACCCGCGTTCGCCGTCATCGTGACCGTGATGATGCCCGTGGCAGGCGCGATCGCCACCGAGGTTACGTTGCGCGATGCCGTCGGCGGGTTGAAGCCGAGGTTGTAACCCGCAACCGCTGCATTCGGGTTGCCGCTGGCCAGCACGTCAGCCACGTTGATCTTGGCGGCATCCGAGGCAACCAGGCCTTCCGTCACGCGCGCACGCACCGTGTAATCCTGATAAGCCGGCAGCGCAATCGCGGCCAGAATACCAATGATGGCAACCACGATCATCAATTCGATCAGGGTGAAGCCTTTTTGCAGTTTTTTCATGGTCATTTCCTTTGAAGAAGGGGTGGGTTGAACCTGGGAGACACTGGAGTGCGTCGCCGCACGCCCTGAAGGAATGCAGGGGGCGTGCCAGCTGAGGCCATAGCGGCGCAGCGTGCAGTGGTTCACGGTTTGGGGCCGGCCGGGGGCCGCAAGTGACAGTTTGTGACCCCTCTGGCGCCGCCGCGGACTGACAAATTTTGTCGGTCGGACGGTTCTTGACACCGTTTGTCACCGGCTTGGCGGGGCCGGCGGCCCTGGCCAGGGGGCCGGACTGACGGGCGCCGCGGCGGTGTCGTGGCTTGCCAGTTACAAGGCAAACCGAAGCCCGGCGCAGGCGCATACTGCGCGAGCAGCTATCTTTTTAATAGTATTCTGGAGGATGCGGATGCCGCAGGCGCCGCACGCCAGGCGGCGCCTGCGCCGGAGTGGGCCCGGGTGCCGGCCGCCATGGCGTCAAGGGAACCTCTGCATAAGCTCCTGCGCCGCAGGCATCTGCGCTCTCGGGCGGTCTGCGGCGTTGCAAATCCTCGCGATGGCTACGGCCATCGCTGCGGTTTGCGCCTTGCATCCCATCCCGATCCGCAGCGCCTGCTTACCGCGAGAGCTTATGCAGAGGTTCCCAAGCTGGCTTGAATTTTATATATACACTATATATATTTCCATGCGCCCAAAGGAGGCCATGACCATGCCCCAAGCACACACCGCCCCCAAGACCGCCAAGCTGTTCAGCAACGGCGCCAGCCAGGCCGTGCGGCTGCCGCAGGAGTTCCGCTTCGAGGGCAGCGAGGTCTATATCTGGCGCGACGCGCGCTCGGGCACCGTGGTGCTGTCCCAGCAGCGCCCGGTGACCTGGGATGATTTCCTGCGGCTGCGCGCCGAACTGGCCGATGACGATCTGCGGCGCTTCATGTCCGACCGCGCCCAGCCGCCGGCGCAGCGGCGTTCGCCGTTCGAGGACGTCTGAGCATGGCGCTGTACATGCTCGACACGAACGTGGCCAGCGCGGTCATCCGCGGCCATGAGCAGGCCGAACGGCGCCTGCGCGCGCTGCCGATGGATGGCTGGTGCATCTCGGCCATCACCCGCTCGGAGCTGCGCTTTGGCCTGGCCTTGAAGCCGGAGGCCACCAGGCTGGCCCGGATCGTCAACGCCTGGCTGGCCCTGGCCCCGGTGGCGCCATGGGACACGGCCGCGGCCGATGCCCATGCCCGGCTGCGCGCGCAATTGCAGTTGGCCGGCACCCCGATGGGCGTGTTCGACGAAATGATTGCCGCCCACGCCCTGGCGCTCGGCACGGTGGTGGTGACGAACAACGTCAGGCACTTCAGCCGGGCCACGGGGCTGGCCATCGAGGACTGGCTGGGCGCCTAGGGAACCTCTGCATAAGCTCCTGCGCCGCAGGCATCTGCGGTCTCGGGCGGTCTGCGGCGTTGCAAATCCTCGCGATGGCTACGGCCATCGCTGCGGTTTGCGCCTTGCATCCCATCCCGATCCGCAGCGCCTGCTTACCGCGAGAGCTTATGCAGAGGTTCCCTAGCGCGATGCGCAATCAATCCGCAGGGGATGGGCAGTTCTCGCCCGGTGTTCCGGGCGCGTCCAGCTGCCGCTTCCAGGCTCAAGCCGCCACGCCGGCCAGAAAGCGCTCGATCTCGGTGGCCAGGATGACGGGGGTTTCGTCCATCGGGTAGTGGCCGGCGTTGCGCAGCACGTGCAACTGCGCCTGCGGGTAGTGCTGCAGCCAGGTGGCGCGGCAGGCGGCTTCGCCCAGGGCGGGGTCGTGTTCGCCGGGCAGCACCAGCACGGGCAGCGGCTGGCCCTGCACCTTGTCGACGAAGGCGGTGTTGGCCCACGAGGGCAGGTAGCCGGCCACGGCCTCGGCGTCGGATTGGGCCTGGGTGCTGGCCACCATGGCGTCGAGCCAGGTGCCGGTCAGGCGGTTGCCGGTGGTGAAGTCGATGATGCCGCGGCGCGCCGCCGGGTCGCTGCCGGCGGCGGTGAAGAGTTGCCAGCCCTGCTCGTCAAACGGCACGCCGGCGGCCGACACAGGGGTGATGGCCACCAGCGCGCGCACGCGCCCGGGCGCGGCCACCAGCACCTGCTGGATGGCGCTGCCGCCCATGGAATGGCCGATGAGCGAAAAGCGCTGCCAGCCCAGGTGGTCGGCCAGGGCCAGCGCGTCCTGCGCGATCTGCTCGACGGTGTAGGGCCCGCCCGAGCGGCGCATGCCGCCGTAGCCGCGCTGGTCCATGAAGGCGTAGCTGAAGTCGCGGCCGTTCAGGTGCTGGGTCAGCGGCCCCCAGCCGCCGGCGTGGCCAAACCAGCCGTGCAGGGCGATGACGCGGTGCGCGCCGTGGCCGACGAGCAGGTGGGTGTTGGGCATGGGGTGTCTCCTGGTGTGGTGGGGTGCTGGTGCGGTGCGCGAAACACTGCACCAAGATCATACGGAGCCGCCGGGCGCGCCGCGCGCCGGGGCCACGTCGATGCGCAGGCCTTCGGGCAGCACGCGCAGCACGGGCGCGGCGCCGCCGCCGAGCTGGCGCAGCAGGGCCAGGCGCTCGGGCGGCAGGGTGTACAGGGGCAGCTCGTCCAGCAGCGGCTCGACCACGGCGGGGGCGTGGCGCGCCAGCAGGGCCTGGGCCGCGGGCGGCAACTGGTCGATGGCCAGGCGCTGCACGCGCACACCGCTCAGGCGCACGGCGCCGGCCTGCAGGTCCAGGCGCAGGGCGCTGTCCAGGTCGATGGCGCCGGTGTAGCGGCGCCCGCCCAGGCGCTCGGTCAGCACCAGCTCGAGCGCGGCGGCCACGCGGTTGGCGGCGGGCAGCAGGCTGAGGCGGGGCGATTGCAGGGTCAGATCGGCCAGGCCGGCCAGGCTGCGGGTGACGGGAAAGCGGCGCGCCAGCAGCTCGTGCAGCCGCGCCAGCGGCAGCGTGTAGCCCGTCGGCGCGCCGCCCGCGCAAGACAGCAGGCCGGGCAGCGCCGCCGACAGCAGGGCGGCGCCCAGCAGGCGGTGGCAGGCGCGGCGGCGGGGCGGGGGGTGGCGGCT
>Ga0208938_1000416_pt1 | contig 33573 bp, 25 predicted proteins | sample AD_UKC125_MetaG_FD_184434 | JGI IMG/M metagenome (GOLD analysis project Ga0208938, IMG submission 184434) | Active sludge microbial communities of municipal wastewater-treating anaerobic digesters from USA - AD_UKC125_MetaG (SPAdes) (version 2) | ecosystem: Engineered > Bioreactor > Anaerobic >...
GAGCGTTCGGCGAGCTTGCGGACTTCGGCGGCGACGACGGCGAAGCCCTTGCCGTGCTCGCCGGCGCGCGCGGCTTCGATCGCCGCGTTCAAGGCCAGCAGATTGGTCTGGTAGGCAATGTCGTCGATGATGCCGATCTTGTCGGCGATGCTCTTCATCGCCTCGACGGTCTTGGCGACGGCCTCGCCACCTTCGACGGCCTGCCGAGCGGCGGTCGAGGCCATGCCGTCGGTGATCTTGGCGTTTTCGGTGTTCTGCATGATCGAGGCGCTCATTTGCTCCATGCTCGAGGTCGTCTCCTCGACCGAAGCCGCCTGTTCACTGGACGATTGCGACAGTGACTGGGCGGTGGCCGAAATCTGGCCCGAGGCGTTCGACAGATTGTCGGCGGCGGTGCGTACTTCTCCGATCGTCTCGACGAGCTTGGCCACGGTCTGGTTGATGGCGTTCTTCAACTCGTCGAAATCGCCCTGGTAGGCGGTGGTGATGGTCTGCGTGAGGTCGCCGCTGGCCATCGCTGCCATGATCCGTCGCACTTCATTGATCGGGTCGACGACATTGTCGAGGGTGTCATTGACGCCGGCGACGACCTTGCGGAAGTCGCCCTGATGCCGGCTGGCGTCGGCACGCGTTTCGAGCTTGCCGGCGACGGCTGCCGTCGACAGCATCGCGGCGTCGGCGACGAGTGCATTGACCGCGTCGACGCAGGCGTTGAGGTTGTTCTTGATGATGTTGTAATCGCCACTGTAGCTGTCGGTGATCTTCGGCGGGATGTCGCCCTTGGAGATGCGGTCGACGTAGCTGGCGGTGACGTTGAGCGGGTTGACGATGTTGGTAATGGTGTCGTTGACCCCCTTGACGAGCTGGTTCCAGCCACCGACGAAGAGATCGGCGTTGGCGCGCTTGCCGAGTTGTCCCTCGGCCGCCGCCCGGATGATGATGTCGGTCTGGGCGAGCAGGTCGGTCATCATCCTGACCATGTTGTTGAGGTTGTTCTTGATGATGTTGTACTGGCCCTTGTACTCGGTGGTGATCACCGGCGGGATGATTCCCTTGGCGACCTTGTCGACGTAGTCGGCGGTGACGTTCATCGGGTCGACGATGTTGGTGATCGCTTCATTGACGCCCCTGACGAGCTGATTCCAGCCACCGACGAAGAGCTCGGCGTTGGCGCGCTTGTCGAGTTGTCCGTCGGCGGCGCCCCGGATGATGATGTCGGTCTGGGCGAGCAGGTCGGTCATCATCCTGACCATGTTGTTGAGGTTGTTCTTGATGATGTTGTACTGGCCCTTGTACTCGATGGTGATCACCGGCGGGATGATTCCCTTGGCGACCTTGTCGACGTAGTCGGCGGTGACGTTCATCGGATCGACGATGTTGGTGATCGCTTGATTGACGCCCCTGACGAGCTGATTCCAGCCACCGACGAAGAGCTCGGCGTTGGCGCGCTTGTCGAGTTCGCCGTCGGCGGCGCCCCGGATGATGATGTCGGTCTGGGCGAGCAGGTCGGTCATCATCCTGACCATGTTGTTGAGGTTGTTCTTGATGATGTTGAAGTCGCCGTTGTAGCTGTCGGTAATGACCGGCGGGATGACGCCCTTGGCGATGTCGTCCACGTAGCGGGCAGTGACGTTGAGCGGGTTGATGACCGCGTCGAGGGTGTTGTTGACCCCGGTGATCACCTTCTGGAAGTCCCCCTGATGCTTCGAGGCATCGGCGCGCGTCGCCAGTTTGCCATCGACGGCGGCCCGGGCCAGCAGGTCGGCGTCGTTGATCATGCGCTGTACCGACGCCTGGATCGCTTCGACCCCCTTCGCCAGTTGGCCGACTTCGTCCTTGCTGTCGATGTCGAGCTTGAAGTTGAAGTCGCCGGTGGCCATCTTGTTGGTGGCGGCGACCAGCTTGCTGGTTGGCCCGGTGATCGAGCGGGTGGTCAGGAAGGCGAGCACCAGGACGATCACTACCGCAGCGACGGCCAGGCCGATCAACAGCGTGCGCGTCGACGTGGCCAGTGCCTCGGCCTCGGCGCCGGCCTTTTCGGCCAACTCCGTCTGGAAGTCGATGAAGCCAGTGACAACTTTGGCGTAGTCGTTGAAGGCCGGGCGGTAGGCGCCTTCGAAGTGTTTCAGCGCCTCGTCCCATTGTTTGGCCTTGATCTGGTCCTCAAGTTTGCCCGCGGCGGCGAGGAAAGCCTTGCGTGCGTTCTTGCAGGCGTCGAGGGCGGCCTTGCCCTTGTCGCTGTAGCTGAACTTGTCGAGGGTTTCGAAGTTCTTGGTGACCCCCTCGCGAATCTCAACGATTTTGGCCATTTCCCGGTTCGTCGCTTCCTCATTCCTGGCGATCAGCATGTTGCGGTGAAAGCGGCCGACGGAATTGATGTTGTCGATGATGTCGTTGGCGACCTTGGTCTTGACGTTCTTGTCCTTGACCAGGTCGCTGATGTCGGCCTGCAGTTCACCGACGCGGGCAATGCCGATGATCGTGATCAGGAGCAGCAGCAACAGCACAATGGCAAAGCCAATGCTGAGGCGGATGCCGATCTTGAGATTGGAAAGCATGGGGTGACCTCTTGGGATAACGGGCAAAGGGTTGGTTAAGGGCGGGCAAGGGATGGCGGTCTGGTCTGGCCGGAATCAGGGCGGTCGATGGCGCTGCGGATCGTGCTTGCAGGGGCGCTCAGTGAAGCGATACGCTTTCATGCGCGCCTCCGGAGCGGGCGATCGTCGCCGCTGCGCTGGGCGCCAGCCGCTCGCCCTCGATGCTGATGGCGCGCTCGACGAGTGCCGGCACGTCGAGGATCAGGGCGACTTCGCCGGTGCCGAGGATGGTCGATCCGCCGATGCCGCGCAGGTGTTTGAAGAGGACACCGAGCGGTTTGATCACCGTCTGGAATTCGCCGAGCAGCGCATCGACGACCAGGCCGGCCTTCTCGCCGGCGTACTGGACAATGACCACGTTCTGGCGGCTGGGGATTTCGCCACCGATGCCGAACAACTCGCGTAGCCGGACGAAGGGCAGGACCTCGCCGCGCAGGTTGAGGTAGTTGCGCTGCTCGGGAACGCAGGCGAGTTCGATGCATTCGACAACCGAGTCCAGCGGCACGACGTAGGACGCCTTGCCGACACCGGTCAGGAAGCCATCGATGATCGCCAGCGTCAGCGGCAGGCGGATGGTGAAGGTCGAGCCTTCGCCCTCGGCGGTGAGCACCTCGACGCTGCCGCGCAGGCTCTGAATGTTGCGCCGGACGACATCCATGCCGACGCCGCGGCCGGAGATATTGGTCACCTGGTCGGCGGTCGAGAAACCGGCCTCGAAGATCAGGTTGATGATTTCGTGGTCGGAAAGCGTGGCTGCGGCGTCGATCAGCCCCTTGTCGATCGCTTTCTGACGAATCTTGTCCCGGGGCAGCCCGCCGCCATCGTCAATGACTTCGATGACGATACTGCCCGAGTCGTGGTAGGCGTTGAGCTGCAAGGTCCCGTTTTCAGGTTTGCCGCGGGCGGCACGCACTTCGGCCGACTCGATGCCGTGGTCGATGGCGTTGCGCACCAGGTGCATCAGCGGATCGCCGAGCTTCTCGACGACCGACTTGTCGAGTTCGGTTTCGGCACCGGTGATCACCAGGTCGATGGCCTTGCCCATCTCGCGCGCGTTGTCACGCACCACCCGGTTGAAGCGGTTGAAGGTCTCGCCGATCTGCACCATGCGCAGTTGCAGCGCCGAATCACGGATGTCCTCGACCAGACGCAGCAGCACCGAGGTCGATTCCATCAGGTCTGACTGTCCGCTGCGCTGCGCGAGCAGGTTGGCGCCGGCACCGGCGATCACCATCTCGCCGACCAGATCGATCAACTGGTCGAGTTTGTCGGCCTGCACGCGGATCATGCGCGCATCAAGCGCCTTCTTGTCGCTGAGCACGCTCTGGCGGTTGACCGCAGCCTCGACGAGTTCCTTGTGCACCACCTTCTGTTCGACGAGGATCTCTCCGATCGGTATCTGCTCGGGGCTGGCGCCCTCGACTTCTACCCTGGCGCTACGGTTCTGTTCGGCGAGACCCTCTTCGAGTTCGGCCTGCGTCAGGCCTCCCGAGCGAACCAGAATCTCGCCGAGGCGCAACGGATCTTCATGCGATTCGTTGATCAGCTTGATGTATTCGTTGATCTTCGAGTGTGGCGGCAGGATGTGCAGCGTGCATTCGTCACGGACGAACTCGAAGACCTGTTCGATCTGGGCTTTGGAGGCCCGCGTCTGGAAGTGGATCTCGAAACCGAGGTAGCAGGATTCAGGGTCCATTTCTGCCGCCGCTGGCATGGCGTCGGCGATCGTGCTGATGGTGGTGATCTCGCCGATCGAGGTGAGGAAATTGAGGAAGGACAGTGGGTCCATGCCTTTCCTCAGCACATCGGGGCCGAAGCGGACCGAAATGTGCCAGGCGTCGGTATTGACGACGCCGCCGCCGGAAACCTCCAGTTCGCTGCTGTGCTCGATCGGCAGCGCGTCGTCCCTGGTGCTGCCGCCTAGGAACTGCTCGGTCAGCGTCGCCAACAGCGCGTCGCCACGCGCCTGCACCTCGGGGTCAGGTTGCGGCGAGCCGGCGGCGAGCACGTCGAGCAGGGCGCCGAGGTGATCGCAACATTCGAGCATTACCGTCGACAGCTCGCCACTGACCGGGATCTCGCCATTGCGCAGCTTGTCGAGAACGTTCTCGACCTTGTGCGTGAAGGCTTCAATGAAGTGGCACTCGACAACCCCGGAGCCGCCCTTGATGGTATGCGCGGCGCGGAAGATGGCACCGAGATTGTCGGCGTCGTCGGGGTTCTGTTCGAGTCGCAGCAGGCCGTCTTCCATCGCGATCAACTGGTCGCGGCTTTCATTGACGAAGGTGCTGGTCAGTTCGTCCATCAGACTTCCTTGTTGGCGTTGGGTTCAGGGTTTCGCGGAGATCAGCATCGGGTCGCCGAAGACGCCGACCAGATTGCAGAAGTCGAAAATGCGCTGGACACTCGGGCTATGGCTGATGATCGTCAGTCGCTTGCCCTGCTGCAGGACTTCGCGCTTGAGCAGCAGCAGCAGTTGCAGGCCGGCGGTGTCCATTTCGCCAACCCCAGAGAGGTCGAGTTCGAGGTCCTCCGTGGCCGCCAGGGCGGCCAGCAGCTGTTCCTTCTGCGCCTGTGCCTGATAAATCGTCATGTCCTCGCGAAGGGCGAGGCGGCTGGCGGTGGGTACGTTCATGGTGACACCTGTGCGTGGGTTGTGGCGGCGGGTCAGAAGAGTTCGACGTTCGATGGCCTCTTGGGGGTTTCCGGGGGTACGGTACGGGCTGCCGCTCGCCCCTTGGCCGTGGGGACTACTGGTCCCCGCGGCGCGGCGGCGTTAGAGCCTGCCATCGCCTGCGTGTGCGCGTCGCGCTGCTGCGCCATCACGTAGGTGGAGTAAACCTGCTCGATCTGCGCGGCCAGCGGTTCGACGGCATCCTCGCGGCGGACGTCCTCGGCGCGCTCGAGCACGCCGGCCAGGGAACTGGCGTGGTTGTCGACCCGTTCGATGCCGCTGATGACGTGTTCGATCTGCTGGCGCGTGACGTCCTGAAACTGCACGCTGGCCAGCGTATCGATGAACATGGTGCCGAGTTTGCCGCTGCTGGCGGTAATCGTTTCGAGAATGCTGCGCTCGCGTGCGGTGAGGCTCTCGTAGCTGGCGCCGAGCGAGGCGAGTTGCTGCGCAAAGCATTCGAGGCTTTCACGTTCCTCGTTGATGTGCGAGTGCGCCAGCTTGTCCCTGAACTGCGTCTCGATGATGTTGGCGACGGCGATGATACCGTCGTTGATCTTCTTGACCGCGTTCTCGGTTTCGTGCGACAGCTTGCGGACTTCGTCGGCGACCACCGCAAACCCACGCCCGGCCTCGCCGGCACGCGCGGCCTCGATTGCCGCGTTGAGCGCCAGCAGATTGGTCTGCCCGGCGATATGCTTGATCAGATCGACCAGGGTCTGCAGCGACTTGGCTTCGCGCACCGCCTCGGCGCTGCGCGCCTGGTCCTGCTGCGTTTCGGCAATGCGCTGAGTGATAAAGGCTTCGAGCTTGCCGATCAACTGACGATTGCCGCCGATCTTGGCTTCGGAATCGAGGGCCATCGTTTCCGACTCGGCGGCGGCGCCGGCGACGAAGTGGTTCAGGTCGCTGACCACCTCGTCGATGGTTTGCAGGCGTGAAGTGACGTCGTAGGCCGCCTTTTCGGTCTGCTCGATGACGCTGCGCAACTGTCCGACGAGGACCTTGTTGAAACGCGGAATCTCCCGGAGTTCGGGCATCGCCACGCGCTGGCAGACCTTGTTCGACGGGCAACGCTGGCGTACGTCCTTGAGACCGGCTTCGATGCCCATGTGCACATCACGGTAGAGAAAACGCGAGACGGCATGTTGAACGGCGACGAAGATCAGCAGCCCGAACAGCGTGATCAGGGTGTCGGCACTGCGGTCGCCGAGCCCGAAGCGGGACTCCATGAATTCGTCGAAGAAATCATGTACCAGGAAGATCACGATGACCAGGACGATTGCCGCGGCGATGCCGGTGATCAGCGTGCGCTGGCGATACTGCTGGTAGGGCTGGCGGAGGGCAGTGGCCATGGGGTCGTCCTAGCGTATGACCAGCTTGATGGTGTTGAGCAGGTCGTCGGCGGTGGCGGGCTTGACGATCCAGCCCGACGCGCCGGCGGCTTTCGCTTCGAGCTTGCGGCTCTGCTGCGATTCGGTGGTCAGAAAGAGAATCGGCAGGAAGCGGTAGGCGGCCAGCGTGCGCACCTGTTTGATGAGTTCGATGCCGTTCATGCCGGGCATGTTGAGGTCGGTGATCAGCAGGTCGACCTTGACCCCGGCCTTGAACTTTCTGAGTGCCTCGTCGGCATTGGAGGCCTTTTCGACGGCGAATCCCGCCTTGCCGAGAATGCTCGAAACACTGAGTAGAATGGTCGCCGAATCATCGACCAGAAAAATTGTTTTTGCCATGTTGAGACTTCTCCTGTTCGGCATGTATCGCGCCGGCCGGCACGCTAATTGCCCAGATGACAATCTGACAGGAGAGAGAGTAGCGGCCCGGATGGCATGACGCTATCCGGTAATCCACGTGTCTCTAAGTGGAAATACTGAGGCCGGACGGCCGCAGGGTGCGCGCAGCAGGAACTGGGTGTGGCTTGAAGCGGGCTGGGTGGCCTATTTCCTGCCGATGACCATCCCGACCAGTTCGATGACGCTGCCGGCGCCGGCCTTGGCCATGATGTGGGCACGGTGGGTTTCGACTGTGCGCTCGCTGATGCCGAGGTCAGCGGCAATGACCTTGTTACGTTTGCCATCGACGATGGCGCCGAGGATTTCCAGTTCGCGCGGCGTCAGCGCCTGTCGCCAGTCGTCTTCGGAGGAAAGTCCGGTCGTGGCGTTACGTCTTTCGTCGGCAAGCTGCAAGGCGGCATTGACCCGTTCAAGGAGTTGTTGCACATTGAACGGTTTTTCCAGAAAGTCGAAAGCGCCGAGCCGCATGGCGCGTACGGCCGTGGGCACGTCGGCATAGCCGGAGAGAAAGATCACCGGCACCTCGGGATTTCGCTGCCGCAACCAGTCGTGCACCTCGGGCCCGGTGACGCGCGGCATGCGGATGTCGAGCAGCACACAGCCGGTGTTCCCGGCTCGCCAGCGGCGCATGAAGTCCTCTCCGGAGGGATACTCCTCGGCCGCGAGGCCAATACTGGCCAGCACCTCAACCAGGAAGCGGCGAACCTGTACGTCGTCATCGACGATGCAAACGCTCTGGTTCGTGGGTAAGGCCATACGCTTCCTTCAAGCTGGTTCGGCCAATGCCGACGATACGCGACAGCATATTCTACCGGTGATCGGTAAAAATACGGAGAATGACGGGAAAATCGCGATGCCACGGCCGGAACGTCATCCAGCGTGCGCCGGCGTGCTCGAAACCATGGAGCAGTCGATGGAGCCATTCAGTACCTGCCCTCTTTCCAGGGCGCCTGGCAGCACCAGCCGGCAAGCGCTCGCCGCCAAACCGGCGCTCGCCTGATGCCGGCGTCGTTGTCGCCGGAGCGTCGCTTCGGCTTCGAGTGGCTGCTGCTGAGTGCCGCACTGCTGTTCCTGGGGGGCGCCACCGCCTGGTGGTCTCTGTGGCTGCCCTACCAGCGCCTGGAGCAGGAGGAAAACGATCGCCTGCAGGCCATCGCGATGACCCTGGGCGACGCCATCGGTCACCGGCTGGGCGCCGCCGAGCACGCTTTGGCGGCCGTGGCCGGCGATGTCGGCTACTGGCGTGGCGGCACTGAGCGGGTGTCCCGCTTGCAGGCGTTGGTCAGTGTGCTCGATGGTATCCACACCTTGCTGGTCTTCGACGCAGCGGGGCGGGTGGTCGCCGCCAGCCAGGCGGATCTGATCGGCCAGGATTTTGGCGCACGAAAATTCTTCATTGGCGCTCGGGAGCAGCCCGGTGCCCGATGGCTGGAACTTGATGCCGAGGCCGACAACGGGCGCGCGCCGTATCACCTGGGTGTTTCGAGAGCGATCATCGATCGTCGTGGGGGCTTCGCCGGAGTTGTCGCGGCGGTTCTGGATGGCGACTTCATCGGGTCTCTGATGGAGTCCGGGCGCTACGCGCCGGACGTCCGGCTGTTGCTGGCCCACGCTGACGGCAGACCGTATGTGGCGGCACCGCACAATACTCAGGGATGGGACGTCACCGCAGCGGCATCCCTGTTCGCCCTGCATCGTGAAAGTGGGCAACGGGTTTCATCGATGAATCGCGCGACCCCTGCGCGCGGCGAAGACCTCGTGATCGCGATACATGCCTTGTACACCGACAGCAGCGCTGCCGATGCCGATCTCCTGCTGGCCGTTGCCAGAGAGCGGGCGCTGGTGCATGCCCAGTGGCGCCGCGATGTAGCCTGGCATGGCGGCCTGTTTCTGGCCACGCTGTTGTCGTCGGTCGTTGCCCTGCAGGCGGTACAGCAACGCCGGCGACGCCTCGATGCCCTGCGCGCTGCGCGCACCGCCGAGCTGCGGGCGGCTACCGAGCGTCTTCGCCTGGCGGCCGATACGGCAGGGTTGGGCATCTGGGAATACGAACCCGTCGGTAGGCGCGTGCATTGGGATGCGTCGATGTACGCGCTGTACGGCGTCGACGCCCTGCCACCGGTGACAACCTACGACGAGTGGAGGGAAACGGTCCTCCCGGAGGATCTGCCGGCGGTGGAAGCGGCGTTGCAAGCGTCGATTCGCGAGCGCAAGCAGTTCCGTGGCGATTTTCGCATTCGTCGCGGCGACGGGCAGATCCGCATGATCAGCGCGCTGGCGCGGCCACTTCTGCCAGCGGACGGGTCGACGGTACGCGTTGTGGGCATCAATCAGGACGTGACCGAGCGCTGGCAAGCCGAGGCTGCGGCACTTGCCAGCGAAGCGTACCTGAAAGCGATTTTCGACGTGGTTCCGATCGGCATATCGGTGCTGGACCAGACGGGCCGCATCGTTGACTGCAATGCCACCGCCGAGCGATTGCTGGGTGTCAGCCGCGAGCAGCCGTTCCCCGACCGTTCCGATTCGCCATTCTGGACCGTCCGGCGTTCCGACGGCAGCGTCATGCCCAGGGAAGAATATGCCTGGGTACGCGCTCTGGCGAGTGGTGTCGCGGTATTCGATCAGGATCTGCTTGTGGAAATGCCGACAGCGGGACACTGGTTGTCGGTGAGTGCCGTGCCTATCGCCACTTCCCCGCGCGGCCGCGCGGTTGCCGGTGGTGAGCTGGCGACTGAATGCGGTCGGGAATCTGGAGGGGTGGTGATTGCCTGCGTGGATGTCGGCGCCGCGCGCCGCAACGAAGCCGAGTTGCGCCAGCTCTCGCGGGCGGTGGAGCAATCAGCGGCGGCGGTGTTGATCACCGACATTGATGGCATCATCGAATACGTCAATCCGGCAGCCTGCGAGGCCTATGGTTACAGCAGCGCGGAACTGCTGGGCGCCAACCCGCGGCTCCTCGGGTCGGGATTGACACCAATCTCGACTTATCAGGCGATGTGGTCGACGATTCTCGCCGGCAAGGCCTGGCGCGGCGAGTTGGCCAACCGCCGGCGTGACGGTAGCCTGATCCACGAAGCGGTTTCGATTTCGCCAGTGTGTGATCGGGCAGGACAAATGACGCATTTTGTGTCCATCCAGGAGGATGTCTCGGCGCGGGTCGAGGCCGAGCGCCTCCAGGACGAGTTGAAGACCCGCCTGGGGCGGGTTGCGCGCATGGACGTGCTGGGGGTGATGGCCGGTGGCGTTGCGCATGACTTCAACAACATCCTGGTGGCGATTCTTGGCTTCTCGGGGCTGGGCAAGACCGTGCTGCGGGCTACCGGTGGTGCCGAGCGCCTGGTGTCGTATTTCGAGGAGATCGAAGCCGCCGGCGAGCGTGCCCGAGCCCTGGTGCAGCAATTGCTGGTCTTCTCGCGTGGTGGCGCACTCAAGCTGGCCGTGGTGCCCGTGGCCGCAGTGGTGGGCGAAGTGCTCAGTCTGCTTGCCCCAACGCTGCCCACTTCGGTGACCCTGTGTACCGACATGGACGATGACCTGCCGTTGCTCGATGTCGATCGTTCCCATCTGCGTCGCCTGCTTGTCAATCTCTGCCTGAACGCCCGCGACGCGATGGAAGGTCCGGGCGCGGTGGTGATTTCGGCGCGGCTCGTCTGCCAGCAGGCGGCAGCCGTCTGTGCCTCCTGCCATGGGGAGTTTTCCGGTGAGTTCCTGCGTCTCTCGGTCAGCGATCAGGGGCGTGGTATCCCGGAGGCGATCCGCGACCGCATTTTCGAGCCGTTCTTCACGACCAGAGAAGTGGGAGCAGGTTCGGGAATGGGGCTTGCGGTGGTGCACGGCCTGACCCATCTTTATGAGGGGCATCTGCAGGTATTCAGTGTGCCGGAGCAAGGCAGCGAAATGGTGATCCTGCTGCCACGCAGCATGTGGCACGTTGACGCGGCGGCCGCGTCTGCTGCGGGCGAATACTGAATGCGGCGCAAAAGTAGCAACGGCGTACAATGCGCCTTTCCAACCAGAAAGGGATGAGAATGACACTGACGAGGAAACGCGACGATGGAATTGACGGCACAACCGCCATGCGTGTCGGTGCGCCCGGGGCACACGCCCGTCACCTCATCGGCATCTGCGGCATGGCCGGGGCGTTGATGCTGGGTGGATGTGCCGAGATGACGGGAGCGGGGACCAACGTTACCGTCAGCGATCCGACACGGATCACTCATACCGGTTTTCTCAGCGACTACAGCCGGCTGACGCGCGCCCCTGGCGGCGACGGCGCGTTGTGCTGGCGGAACCCTGAACTCGACATGCGGCGCTACGACAAGGTACTGATCAATCGGATCATGGTGACCCTCAAGGCTGACCAGCAGGCGTCGGTGGATCCGACCGATCTCAAGACACTTGTCGATTACTTCCACAATTCGCTGGTCAAGGCGCTGAAGCCGCAGATGCAGGTGGTCGGTCAGCCCGGACCGGGGGTCGTGGTGTTGCGCATCGAACTCAGCAACCTGGTTCCGACGCAGGTCAGCAGGAGCCTGGTCGGCACGGCGGTGCCCTACGGTTTTGTGGCGGAAGCGGCTTCGGGTCCGGCATCGGGTCGGCCGGCCGGGTCGACACCGTATCTCGGCGAAACCGGCATCGAAATCCAGTTCCTCGATGGTGCCAGCAATGTGGTGCTCGCTGAATGCGCCGATACGCAGATTGGGCGGAAGTATGCCGCCGATGTCGATGCCGGTGCAGCAGGCGCCACGGATACCTGGATCAAGGGCTACATGAGCTCATTCCAGAGTTGGTCGTATGCTCGGGATGCGTTCGACAAGTGGTCGATGCAGATTGCCAACCGTTTCAGCGTGCTGCGCGGGAACCAGCCACCCCAGTAGGAGGAACCGCGCCTGTCGACCGGGGAGGACGCCACGCCAGGATCCGACAGCGTGGCGTTTGCCGTCAGCTTAGGTCAGGGCAGGCGTTCTGGTGGAGGCCAAGCGCCGTTCTTGCGGACGCGGCGATGGCGGAACGCCGGTCTCAACGGGTTTTCTCTTCTTCATCGTCTTCATCGCGCTCTGATCGAAGCGTTTCCTGCAGGCTGTCGAGGTCGCTTCGGTTCTGCCGCAGGAAGAACACGAGGCCCCACAGCATCGCTCCCGCGACGACGACAAACAGAGCCACAGCGCTCCAGTCGGTAGTGGCCAGTGATCCGGTGTTCATCGGTGTCCCCTGTGCAAGTCCGTTCCAATTATGCCATTGCCCGGGCGGGCCTGCGGGTTTGGTGATCTATCTTCCGGCGCTCTCGCGCAGCCGTGCAATCAGACCTGAATGGCGTTGGGTCGGGTTGGCGCAGGCCGCCGCCAGAACCTCGTCGCTACCGACCACACCGACCTTTCTTGATGCTCGCGTAAGGCCAGTGTACAGGAGTTCGCGGGTGAGTACGCGGTGTGGCTTCTCGGGGAGCAGCAACAGTACCGACTCGAATTCTGAGCCCTGCGACTTGTGCACGGTGATGGCGAAAGCCGTATCGTGCTCGGGCAGGCGGATTGGTGCGATCGGCCGAAAGGAACCCTGCTCGGGGAACCAGACCAGGAGTTCGCCGGTCGCGTCGGGCAGACAGATGCCGATGTCGCCGTTGAACAACCGGAGTACGTAATCGTTCTTGAGGACCATCACCGGCCGGCCGGCGTACCACACCGAACGGACCGGCGCCAGCGGGATTCCGGACAGGGCCTGCAGCGATTGTTCGACCATTTTGTTGACGGCGTCGACGCCGCGCGCCGTATCGCGCACTGCGCAGAGCACGCGGAAGCGATCGAAAGCGGCAAAGATCTCGCGACACTTTGCGGCGGGGTCGTCATGGTCGCGGGTGAGTGCCTCGACATACGGACGGTAGCCGTCCAGGATCGCCTCCCGAACCTGTGTGACCTGCTCCGCGATGGTGCCCGGCAACCAGTCGACCGAGGGATCCTCGGCACTGGCCAGGCCTGCGCAGACTTCGGCAGCACGGCCGGCATTGACCTCGGCGGCCAGTCTGCCGATACCGGATGTCGTCGCAAAGCGATGGCTTTCGGAGAGCCAGACCACACAATCCCTGAGCGGCGTCTCGGTAACCGGCGTTGCTGGCCGAATCTGCAGCAGTGGTGTCGAGGTCAGTGCCGCCAGTTCGGCGGTGCACGCGCTGCTCAAGGTCGGGTCGGCCGAGATCTCGGCAAAGACCGCACCCGCCTCGACTGCCGCCAACTGGTCTTTGTCACCGAGCAGGATCAGGCGGGCATCGGGCGGCATCGCGTCGACCAAATGGCAAGCCAGCGCCAGGTCGAGCATCGAGGCCTCATCGACGACCAGCACGTCGACCGGCAGCGGGTTTTCGGCATGGTGGCGAAAGCGGCCCGCTTCCTGCGTGACGCCGAGCAAACGATGCAGGGTGTACGACTCGTGCGGCAGTAGTGCCTGCAGTTCTGTCGGCAGGTCGCCGGCGCGTCGGCGCAGGGCTTCGAGCATTCGTGCCGCGGCCTTGCCGGTTGGCGCGGCGAGGGCGATGCGCAACTTTGGATTCTCGCTCAACAGGCAGGCCAGCAACGCGACGATGGTGGTCGTCTTGCCGGTTCCCGGGCCGCCACTGATGATCGTCAGTTTGCTTCGCCAGGCCACAGCCGTAGCGAGTTTCTGCCAGTCAGGCCGGCTCCCTGGCCGCTGCGCAGGGCTGGCGAAAAGTCGTTCGAGTTGGCGAAACAGGGCGGCGCTCGGCGTCGGCGATACGTGTTTCGCGCGCCGGCTCAGACTGGCGGCCAGGCGGCGTTCGTAAGCGAAGTAGCGGTACAGATACAGGCGCCCGTCGTCATCGAGAACCAGCGGCAGGACGCGTGCTTCATCAGCCGTGGCCACCATCCCACTGCTGAGCAGTCGCCGCGACAACTCGCCGGCTGCGCAATCGGGAAAGTCGGTGACGAGATCCTCGATTCGGGCGCAGACATGGCCGTCCTGCGTCGCCAGGCTGGCGTGGCGTGCAGCGGCGGCGAGCACCGCCAGGCTGTCGGTCGGCGCCTGGGCGTGCTCGGCCCATTCGACGATGTGCCTGGCGAAGCCATTGGCAAGGTCGCCGGCGTTTGCGCTCGCTGCCCGCGGATCTGCTGCAGCGTTGCGTGCGTTCATCGGGTACTCCCCTCCGGGCCGCCGCCAAGCAGCGCGTCCAGGGAAATAATGCTGCTCTTGAGTGGACGATGAAAATAGACTCCACAGGCGCTTGGTTGGCCATCGGCGGCAGGGCTCTGCCATTCGGGACGGACACCGCGCACAAAAAGGTAGTGAACGCCGCCGAAATGGCGATCGTAGTCGTAGTCGACGAGCCGGTGACGCAGGTAGCGGTGCACCGCGACGCAGTACAGCAGATATTGCAGGTGGTAGCCGTGTTCGCTCATCGCCACCGCCATTGGCGCGTGGTCATAGTCGGCTGGTGTGTAACCGAGATGGTTGGATTTCCAGTCGAGCACGTGGAAACGACCCGCGTGGCAGAAGACCAGATCGATGAAACCCCGGAGGTAGCCTGCCAGCGTCGGGAAAGCGAGTTCCGGCATGCGGTAGCCGTGTGCCTGCAGCCAGTTGTTCAGCGCCTGCGGCGTGATTCCTGCACTGGGCAGGGTAAAGCCGAGTTCCACCAGGCATTGCCGGCGTGCGACGCTGCGCAGGACGATGCCCCCTGGCAACGACGTCGCCAGCACATCGTCGAGCATGCTGTGCAGCATGCTCGCCAGACGGCCGGCCGCGTCGGCTGCCGGCAGCCCGGGCAGCGTTAGCGGGTGCGCCAGCAGCACCTGTTCGATGGCGCCCGGCCACTCACTGGAGTCGCTGAAGTCAATGCTCTCGAAAAGCGCATGGACGCAATCGCCGGCGGCTGGTCCGCGTGGGAAGCGCAGGATGTCGTCGGCGGCGATATCGGGCGGCGGTGCGACGCCATGCCTGAGCGCGAGCGGCGTGCTGCTGCTGCGGCCGTCGTGGTCGCTGGCCGAGCCTTCGCTGTCGGCGCCCTGGTGCAGGCTGCTGAAGCTGCCGAGGCGCCAGCCGACAGGAATCCTCACCGGTGGGGTGAGCGCCCGGAGACTCTCGACCGGGGGCGTGGCAGCGGCGAACGGCACCTCGACTGCTGCGGGCAAGTCGCTCAGTGACAGGGTCGGGCCAGCCGCCTCGGCCAAGGCGCGCCAGGCCGCCTCGATTTCCTCAGCCGTCCGCCGCTGGCCATGCCACGCGCCGTGGCTGATCCCGCTGCCGGCGACGAGCCAGTTGAGCAGGCTGTGGCTGCTCTGCGTCAGCGAACGTTTGCCGAAAGCCAGTGTTGCGTAACAGCCGGCGACGAGGTAACAGCGGTAGACCGCGCGGGTCAGGGCGACATAGATCAGGCGCATGAACTCGGCGTCCTGCTCCTGCCGTCGCCGCCACTTGATCTCCGCGCTTTCGCCGTCGCTGACCTCGGGCCGGAAGTCGATCACCGTCTGGCCGCTGTCATCGTGATATTCGCAGCCTTCGAGGTCAGTCGCGGCCGACGGGTGTCCGTCCCACAGGAAAGGGCAGAACACGATGCCATATTCGAGGCCCTTGGCCTTGTGGATGGTGACGATCTGTACCAGGTTGCGGTCGGACTCGAGCCGCAACTGGGCGACCTCATCGGCGCCATCCTCACGGCGTTTGCTGGTCAACCAGCGTAGCAGCGCATCCGGCGCCGGATACTCGGCGTCGGCCTGCTGCAGCAATTCGCCCAGGTGGAGCAGATTGGTCAGCCGTCGCTCGCCGTCAGCGCGCGCAAGCAGGCGGCAGGCAACCGACTCGTTGTCCAGCCAACTGCGGAACATGACACCGAAGCCGCGTCGTAGCCAGCTCTCGCGGTAGGCACTGAAACGTGACATGGCCTGCAGCAGGAGTGTTTCCTGTCCTGCCAGTGTCGCGACGGCGTCGGCGTCGAAGCCCATCAGCTCGGTCGCCAGGGCCCTGTAGAGCAGCGGTGGCCGAGCGGGTTCGAGAATGGCCAGCAGCACTTGTTCGAGATCGTCGGCGTCGGGAGTATGGAAGATGTTTTGCTGCGACAGCTCGACGCAGCCGACGCCGAATTGCAGCAGCGCATCCCTGGTCAGGCGGCCCTGGGTGTGACTCCTGACCAGGATGGCGATGTCGCCTGGGGCCAGTGGTCGCTCGCCGATCGTGATCAGGCCGGCCTGCGCCGCGCGCAGGAGGCGCGCGATCTCGCCGGCGATCGCCCGCACGACCGCATGCAGCGCTTGCGCGCGCAGCAGGTGTTGGCCGTCGCCGGGCAGTTGCCAGATGCGCAGCGCCGCCGCGCTCTCCTCGCGGCGGTCGATCAACTGCTCCCGCGGCTTGTCGCCGAGGGTCACCGGGACGTAGCGCAGCCCTTTGAGGATAAAGGCCTCGGGATTGATCGCGAACAGTCGATTGCAGGCTTCGATCAGGGCCGGGCTCGAACGTTGGTTATGGCGCAGCGTGTAGGGTCTGCCCGTCTGGCGTCGCGCCGCGAGGTAGGTCTGCAGGTCGGCGTTGCGGAAGCTGTAGATGGCCTGCTTGGGATCGCCGACGAGGAACACGGAGCCTCCGGGCAGTTCCGCCGTGCTGCCGTAGATGGCGTTGAAAATGGCGAATTGCACGGGGTCGGTATCCTGGAACTCGTCGATCAGCGCTACCGGATAACGGTTGCGCAGTGATCCGGCGAGCCAGGGGGCTTTGCCCGAAGTCAAAGCGGCTTCGACGTCGTTGAGTATGTCGTCGAAGGACAGCAGGCGCTGGCGGCGTTTCTGTTCGCGCAAGCCGGCACCGGCTTCGTCGAACATCTGCCGCAGCAGACACAGCCGCGCCAGCCGCAGCGCTCGTGTCGCCGACGCGTGCGCCGCCAGCAGTGCAGCGGCGGCGGCGAAGAAAGGATGCACCGGCGGCGTCTGGTTCTTCCTGGTCTTGCCGGCGATGAACTCGGCAGAAAACAGTCGTGTCTTGCCGGCTTCGGGATCGGGAGCGTGCAGGGCATCGTCGCCGGCGAGCCAGATGTTCCAGCCCCTGGCCGCCACCCGGATAGCCTCCGCCTTGTAGGAGTTGGCATTCAGCGCCGGCAGGCCCTCCAGCAAGGTTACGGTGGGTCGGGCACCATCGCCCCCCCACAGCCGCCGCGCCAGTTCGAAGGCGCTGGTCAGCGTGCTATCGTCGAGCTGTTGCGGGTCGCTGCACATGCCTTCCGGCCAGATGAGGCGCGCGTGCGACCTGGCCAGCCGGCGCGCGAGCAGCCTGGCCCAGCTTTCCGGCGAATCCTTGGCGGTGGACAGGTGGTTGGCGAGCATCGGCGAGGTACGCCCGCCGGCGATATGTCGTCGCCAGAAATCGCTGACTGCCTGCAGCCGCAGCGGCTGGTCATCGTGCAGCAATTCGAGCTTGAACGGCTGCCCGGCGGCAAACGGGGTATCCGACAGGGCACGTTGACAGAAGCCGTGAATGGTGAACACCGCGGCCTCGTCGAAGGTGTGCAGCGCCGCGTCGAGGCAGGCGCGCATGCGCTCACGATCCCCTCCGCCACGGCTCTCGACGGCAGCGACCAGACGGGCGGCGAACGGGTCACTCGCGGCGAAGTCGCGTCGCAGAAAGCCGAGGACGTCGACGATCCGGCTACGGATACGCTCGCGCAACTCGGCGGTGGCGGCATTGGTAAACGTCACCACCAGGATCTGTTGGACGGTGAAATCGCCTTCGAGCAGCAGGCGCAGGTACAGGCCACAGATGTTCCAGGTCTTGCCGGTACCAGCGGACGCTTCGATCAGATGCCGACCGTCGAGGGGGCAGGCGAAAACGTCGAGGTCGCCCGCTTCGTCTGCACTGGACGGCGTTGGCGAGTTCATGACCGGGAGTCTTCGAGGTAATCGAGCAGGGGACCGAGGATGGTGCTCGCGCAGTGTTCGAAATCGCTGTCAAGCGGGTCGGCGAGGCCGCGCAGCGCCAGCCGGAATGCCGGATCGGCGGCCTCGCCCCAGGCCGGATTACGGTTGTTGGTCCAGCGGGCACGCGCGGCGGCGAGACGGTTCTGATCCCTGACGTACGCCCAGGCGCTTTTCGGGAAGAAGTGCAGCGGCGCCGACAGGCCCCGTCGGTAGTACTCCATCAGCTGGTTGAGGTGCGCACGGGCGGCCTCCGGTGCACAGGGGGTCAGGCGGTAGCTGCCGTCGCGCGAGTGCCAGGTGGTTTGCCGCTGGACACCGGCGGGTGCGACGGCGCAAAGGAACAAGTGGTTGATCCAGCCGGCGAGGTAATCGGACGCGCGCACGTCGTCGTAGCGATATCGCAGCAGTCCGTCCGGGCGCAGGTCGCCGAACACGCCGCTGAGTTGCCAGGTTCCGTCGGCCAGCGGGTACTCGAAATGGCCCTGTACTGCCGGCAAGGGGGCGGCTGCGAGTTGCTGGCCGAGCGCCGTGGCGAAGCTCTGCAGTTGCGCTACTTCTTCGGCGATCAGCCGCTCGCCCAGCGGACCGGAGGGGAACTCGTTGCCCGCCAGGCCGAGTTGCAGGAGTTCGCTCTCTGCTGCACCGCCCAGCACGCTCGGCAGGAGGCGCCGGCAGAACGCCTGTCGACCAGGGTAGTCGGGCAGAAAGGGCTCGTCGTCCTGCAATTCCTGCGCAGCGACCGTCAGCGCCACGTTCAGTCGCCTGACGAGCAGGGTTCGGCAAGGGTTCCTGAAAAACTCCAGCAGTTGATCGATGTTGACCTGACGCCATTCCGCCGCGGGCGGTGCCAGCGCGCGGGTAAAGAAAACAGGGCTGGGGTCGCGGAAGCTTTCTTCGTCACTGTCCGGATCCTCTGACCAGGGTAGCGCGGGCTGCGCGGCGGGTGAGGTCAGCGCATTCCGCAGGGCCTGGCAGTATTCGGCGTTGAAGCTGCGGCGGCGGACGTCGCCGTCGTCCAGGAAGTAGTCCGGGGAGAAGGCCTGCAGCGGATGCTCGACCGTCAGCCGGCGCCGCACGGCACGCACGCTGGCGGGGTCGGCAGGGTCCTGCGCACAGGCGGTAGTGACGTAGTCGAACAATTCGGCGAGCAGCACCGACGCCGGAATGATGCTGTTGTCACGGATGCTGCGCCCGCTGTAGCTCAGACACAGGCGCTGCCGGGCAGCGAGCAGCAGGTCGAGGAACAGGTTGCGCTCGTCAAGGCGGCGTTGCCGGTCGCCCGGCTGCGGCCGCAGGGCCAGCAGGTCGAACTCGGCCTGCTGGTTGACGCTGGGAAATGCGCCGTCGCTCATTCCGAGCACGCAGACCATCCGATAGGGCAGGGCGCGCAGGCTGCTCAGCGAGGCAAAGGTGATGCCGCCGCCAGGGACGCCGCCGCGACTGGGGTCGTCGAGCAAGGCGGTCAGTGCCTGGTGGACCACCGCCAGCGGCAGCGGCGAGCGATTGCCGCCGCGCAGCATGTTGTGGTGCAGTTCCCTGATCGTCGCCTGCAGCGCGCGCAGATCGTCGACCAAATCGTCGTCGGCGCGGGTAAAGCGGTCCAGTGCGTCACCGAGCGAGCGTTGCCAGGCGCTGGCGTCGCGCGCTTGCGACCACTCGTCACGCAGTTCCCGCAGTGCTTCCAGGAAGCGCCAGGCGCGGCCCAGCGTGGCGGCGTCGCCGCCTGCGGGATTGCCGGCGGCGATGCGTCCGGCGATGACGGTATTGCGCGCCTGCAGTTCATCGCCGAGGGCGTAAGCGAGAAACAGTCGGTGCATGCCGTCGGCAAAGCTGTTGCGGTCGGTTGGCGGCAGGTCTTCACTGCTGCGGCTACCGGCATCGAGTCCCCAGCGGATGCCGGCGTCGTGGATCCAGTCACGGATGCACTCCAGTTCGTCGTTGCCAAGGGCGAACCTGGCCGCCACCGGCGGCTGTTGCAGCAGATCGAAGACGGCGCTGGCGGTGAACCGGCTGCTGCAGATGGTGAGCAGCAGATCGAGCACGCGGGCGATCGGGTTGATCCTGATCTGCGGCAGGCCCGTGATCTGGTAAGGAATGCGGCGTTCCGCCGGCGCCGTGCCAAACACCGCGTCGATCAACGGTGCAGCTGCCGGGAGGTCGGGAAGCAGTACCAGGATCTGGTCCGGGGTTGCCGGGTCTGCGCCCGCAAGTTCTGCCAACAACTGGTCATGCAGGACTTCCAGTTCGCGCGTCAGCGAGTGGCAGACATGCACTTCGATGCTGCGGTCGTCGGCGGCCAGCGTGATACTACCCGGCGCGAGTTCATCGAGGTCGAGGATGGCATTCTGGACGCGTGCCAGCAGGTGCTGGCCGGCCGCCGGCAGGAACAGACTGTCTTCCTCGACGATCGCGCCGGCATCCGAGAACAACAGGTCGATTTGCGCCTGGGTCTGCTTTCCCCAGGCGGCAAGCAGCGCGTTGCCGACCTCGTGATGCGCGGCACGGGCGCGTGCCGCGAGGTAGCTCAGGCGCTTGCGGTCGATAATCTCGAACCAGTACTCGCGGCACGGATTGAGCGTGTAGACCTGGATGTCGATCCAGAGCGACAACTGCCGCAGGATGTCCAGGTACAAGGGCGGCAGGGACGGCAGGCAGAAGATGCTCACCTGCGCCGGCAGGCTGGCTTGTGCTGGGGCATCGGCGCCGAGTTGGGCGATTCTCTGGAAGAAGACCGCTGCCGGGTGTTGTCGGCCGGTGCCGAGTTCGCCAGTGATGCGCCGCCAGAGCGCTGCCTGCCAGAGTTCATCCTCGGCGCTTGCCGGGCCCAGCGCCGGGATGTCGGCGTGCTTGCCGTCCGACCACGCGGCCAGCCACTGCGGGCGGTAGGTGATGTAGTGCTCGATCAACTGCGCGCTGCGCTCGGCGAGATCGAGACGCATCACTGGATCGGCGTTGCGCAGGTAACCGGCGAGGCGTGGGTATTCGCCCACGAAAGAGGTGTCGCCAAAAATCTCGAACACCCGCCAGGTCAACAGCGCCGGCGAGAACGGCGACACGTCCTGGACGTCGACCAGCCGGCCGATCTGCGTCCACAGCCATTGCCCAAGATAGGAAAAATCGACATGGGCAAAGATACCGTGGCGCTCGGCACCGGCGAGTTCGACGCGGCGCCTGACGGCGGCGCTCGGAACGATCACCTGCTGCGCGGTCAACGGTGGGCAGTTCTCGCTCGCGAGGCGTTCGAGGAGGTGTTCGAGAAGGAACTCGAAGCGGTTGGAGAGTGTGAGCCGAAACATTCCGGAGGCTAGTGGTCGGCGTTGAGGTCGCAGCCGCGACCCATGAAAAATCCCTTCGCGGATGCGGAAGAGAGCCCGGAAGAAGCGACGGGGCCGCATTCGATCGACGCGATGACGTCAAGACCAACGGTGCGTCTTGGCCGATGCTGATTATCGCATGTCGGCGGGTCGATCCCGGCAGACCGACTCGGTGCGTTCGAAATCCAGGCGAGAATACCAAACCAGAGGTTCACCAGCCATGAATAATGCGTGACTTCTGCTCGGTCGGCATGCGATCTGCTGTCTTGATGTGGCACACGACAGAAAAATCAATTATCCTCAGGGATCCAGACGGTCATGGCGGTCCAGGCGCAGCCGGTGATGAAAGGCATGACCGTTTCCTTGGCCCATAGCCTCTCTCCAGCAGTCGAGCGAGGGGAGGCGCGGAAGTCGCTGACGCGGCTTTCATGGCAAAAACATAACCAGTGATGGAGTTTGACGGATGACCAACAAAGGGCAACTCTTACAAGACCCGTTTCTCAATACGTTGCGGCGCGAGCGCGTGCCGGTGTCGATCTATCTGGTGAACGGCATCAAGCTCCAGGGTCAGATCGACTCCTTCGACCAGTATGTCGTGCTGCTCAAGAACTCCGTCACCCAGATGGTATACAAGCACGCCATCTCGACGGTGGTGCCATCGCGTCCGGTCACGATACAGCAGGAAACCGGCAGCGAGGGATGACGCGCATCGTTGGTTTTTCGCGCGTGCTGATGCTGCAGGTCCGCCGCGCGTCAAGCATCACTGGCTGCCCGATCCTGACTGCGTCAGTTTGCTGCAACTTCTCCTAGATCGCCGGCATGGGTGAGCGCGTGTCGTTCGAGGAGCGCGCCGTGATCGTGCAGCTCGACTTCGGATGCCAGGATCTCAACGAGCAGCTTGAAGAAGTGCGTCTGCTGACCAGCTCGGCTGGAGCTGAGATCTGTGCCGTGGTCCAGGGGCGCCGCCACAGTCCGGATGCCGCGACGTTCGCCGGCAAAGGCAAAGTGCAGGAAGTGGCCGCCGAGGTCGCTGCGCACGAGGCGGATCTGGTGATCTTCAACCACGAATTGAGCGCCGGCCAGGAGCGCAATCTGGAGCGGGTATTGCAGTGCCGGGTGATTGACCGAACCAGTCTGATCCTCGACATCTTTGCGCAACGGGCACAGAGTTCCGAGGGCAAGCTGCAGGTCGAACTGGCGCAACTCGAACACCTGGCCACGCGGTTGGTTCGCGGCTGGACGCACCTCGAGCGGCAGAAGGGCGGTATCGGTCTGCGAGGGCCCGGTGAGACACAGCTCGAGACCGACCGCCGCCTGCTGGGTATTCGCGTCAAATTGCTGAAAGCGCGCCTGAGCCGACTCGAACGCCAGCGCGGCGTGCAGCGCAAGGCGCGTGGTCGCGGGGAGTTGTTGAACGTTTCGCTGGTGGGTTACACCAATGCCGGCAAGTCGACACTCTTCAATGCGTTGACCCATGCCGGCGTTTTTGCTGCCGACCAGCTGTTTGCGACCCTGGATACCACCACGCGCAAGTTGTGGCTGCCGGATGCCGGCCATATCGTGCTTTCCGATACCGTGGGTTTCATCCGCGATCTGCCGCATTCGCTGGTGGCCGCCTTCCATGCCACGCTCGAAGCCACGGCCGAGGCGGACGTGCTGCTGCACGTCGTCGATTCGGCGAGTTCGGCACGTGCGGATCAGGTTGCCGACGTCAACAAGGTACTGGCCGAGATCGGCGCGGCAGCGGTTCCGCAGCTTATGGTCCTCAACAAGCTTGATCTTACCGGTCTGCCGCCGGCGGTCGAGCGGGACGAGTATGGTAGAATCTCGCGCGTTCGCCTGAGCGCCAGGTGTGGTGATGGTTTGCCCCTGCTGCGCGAGGCACTGGCCGAGATGGCTCTGGCGAAGACAGCCAACCTGCGCGAACGCTCGCCGGGCGCGGTGGACTTGCCGGATAACGATATGGTTTTTGATTCAGATTGCTCCCCATAATTTCAAGCCTTGGAGTACTTATGTCGCTCAATGACCCCCAATGGGGCAATCGCGGCAACGATGACGGCGGTGGCAGACGGCCCAATCAGGGGCCGCCTGACCTCGAACAGTTGTGGCGCGATCTCAATCGTCGACTCTCCAGCATCTTCGACAAGAAGCGGGGCGGTGGCGGTGGCGACCGCGGCGGCGACCGGCCGCCGGTACAGTTCAACAGCAGGTTTCTCGGCGGCGGCATTGGCCTGTTGCTGGCGCTGGTCGTCGTGGTCTGGCTGGCCAGCGGGTTCTATATCGTCGACGCTTCGCAGGTGGGCCTCGTGCTCCAGTTCGGGCGCTACAAGGAGAGCACCGACTCGGGTTTGCGCTGGCGACTGCCGTACCCGATTCAGGCTCACGAACTGGTCAATGTCTCGGGTGTCCGTACCCTGGAGATCGGTTATCGCGGCAGCGAGAAGAACAAGGTGCTCAAGGAAGCGCTGATGCTGACTGATGACGAGAACATCATCAACATCCAGTTTGCCGTGCAGTACATCCTCAAGGATCCGGTGGAATACATCTTCAATAACCGGCATCCCGACGACGCCGTGATGCAGGTCGCCGAGACGGCGATTCGCCAGATCGTCGGCAAGAACAAGATGGACTTCGTCCTCTACGAAGGACGCGAACAGATCGCGGTCGATGCCTCGAAGCTGATGCAGGACATTCTCGATCGTTACAAGACCGGCATCCTGATTTCCAAGGTCACGATGCAGAACGCGCAGCCGCCGGAACAGGTGCAGGCGGCGTTTGACGACGCCGTCAAGGCCTCGCAGGATCGCGAGCGCCAGAAGAACGAGGGGCAGGCCTACGCCAATGACGTGATCCCGAAGGCCCGCGGCACCGCCGCGCGCCTGACCGAGGAGGCCGAGGGCTACAAGAAACGAGTGATCGCCACTTCCGAGGGTGACGCCAGTCGTTTCAAGCAGATCCAGACCGAGTACGCCAAGGCGCCTGAAGTGACGCGCAGTCGCATGTATCTGGACACCATGCAGCAGGTCTATTCGAATACCAGCAAGGTGCTGGTCGATACCAAGGGGCAGGGGAACCTGCTCTATCTGCCGCTGGACAAGCTGTTGCAGGCCGCTGGGGCAGTAGCGGCGGCGCCGGCTGCCTCCGAGGTGCCGGTCGCCTCCCGGCCGGCAGCGGCGATCTCGAACGAGGTGCCGCCGCAGGTGGTCGAGAAGAACGAGGCGCGTTCGCGCGAGACGCTGCGGCAGCGTGATCGGGAGGCACGCTGATGAGAGCGGGCATGAATGTCTTTGCCGCGGTTTTTGTGGCCGTGCTGGTGGTGCTTGGGGCAACGATCTTTACGGTTGATCAGCGTCAATACGCGATCGTCTTCCAGCTCGGCGAGGTGCGCAGTGTGATCGAGGAGCCGGGCCTGTACCTCAAGTGGCCGCTGATCCAGAACGTTCGCTATTTCGACAAGCGGATTCTGACCCTCGATAGTGCCGAGCCGGAACGCTTCATCACTTCCGAGAAGAAGAACGTGCTGGTCGACTCATTCACCAAGTGGCGGATCATTGATCCGAAGCTGTATTACATCTCGGTGGCTGGCGACGAATCGCGTGCCAAGACGCGTCTCACGCAGACCGTGAATGCCGGCCTGCGTGAGGAGTTCGGTAAGCGCACCGTGCACGATGTGGTCTCGGGAGAACGTGACAAGGTGATGGAGCAGATGCGCGAGAAGGCTGACCTTGACGCGCGCAAGATCGGCGTGCAGATCGTCGACGTGCGGGTCAAGCGCGTCGAACTGCCTAATGACGTCAGTGAGTCGGTGTATCGCCGCATGGACGCGGAACGCAAGCGGGTGGCCAACGAACTGCGCTCGCAGGGCGCTGCCGATGCCGAGAAGATTCGCGCCGACGCCGACAAGCAGCGTGAGGTGATCGTCGCCGAGGCCTATCGCGACGCACAGAAGATGAAGGGCGAGGGCGACGCCAGGGCCACCGCCATTTACGCCCAGGCCTTCGAAGGCAATGCCGAATTCTATGCCTTCTATCGTAGCCTGGAGGCCTATCGCGGCAGCTTCAAGGGCAAGACCGACGTGATCGTCGTCGAACCCAATTCGGACTTTTTCAAGTACATGAAGAGCATCGGCCGGGGTGGTGGCGGCGACAAAGCCGGCAAATGACTGATCACCTGTTGCTTGCGTTTGCGCTGATGCTGGTGCTCGAGGGGCTGTTGCCGTTCGTCGCCCCGAACGCCTGGCGGGAGACATTCAAGCGCTTGATCCGCTTCTCTGATGGACAGATCCGTTTCATCGGCCTGACGTCGATGTTGGTCGGGCTGGTCCTGTTGATGATTTTCCGATGAACTGGCTTTTGCCCGAACACTTCGCTGATGCACTACCCGCTGAAGCCGCAAGGATAGAGTCTCTGCGCCGCAGGCTACTCGATCTGTTCCGGGTGCATGGCTACGAACTGGTCATGCCACCGCTGCTCGAATACCTCGAGTCGCTGCTTACCGGTTCCGGACACGACCTGAGACTGCGTACTTTCAAGCTCGTCGATCAATTATCGGGTCGCACTCTCGGCGTACGACCCGATATCACGCCGCAGGTTGCCCGGATCGATGCCCACCTGCTCAATCGCCAGGGGGTGACGCGACTCTGCTATAGCGGCAGCGTACTGCATACCCTGCCGGCTTCACTGACGGCGAGCCGTGAACCCCTGCAGCTCGGTGCGGAGTTGTATGGATATGCCGGAGTGGCCGCAGACGGTGAGGTCATCCGTCTGATGGCCGGCGCATTGCGTGCAGCCGGAGTCCCGGCAGCGCGTATCGACCTCGGTCATGTCGGCGTGTTTCGCGCACTGGCGGCGGCGGCAGACCTCAATGCCGAACTCGAGGGGGCGTTGCTGCTGTTGCTGCAGGGCAAGGATGTGCCGAGTCTGCGCGAGCTTTGCGCCAGAATGGACGAGCCTTTGCGCTCGGCGCTGCTGAGCTTGCCGGCACTCTACGGAGGCGTCGAAACACTTGCCGCGGCGACGAAGGCCTTGCCCGCCTGGCCGCAGGTCACGGCCGCTTTGGAGACCTTGCGGCAGTTGCAGGCGTCGTTGCCCGATCTGCCGCTATCGTTCGACCTCGCTGATCTACGTGGTTACCATTATCACAACGGTGTCGTTTTTGCGGCTTACTGTACTGATTTTGCGAGTGCCGTTGCCCGTGGCGGGCGTTATGACGGCGTTGGCAGAGCCTTCGGTCGCGACCGTCCAGCGACGGGCTTCTCGATGGACCTGCGGGATCTGGCAGGGCTTGCGGCCAGTGGCAGGGCGCCAGGGGCGATTCTGGCGCCCTGTTCGGCAAACAGCGCCCCTCTGGCAGACACGATTGCGGTATTGCGTGCGCGGGGCGAGGTCGTCGTTGAACTCCTGCCGTCCGAAACACGTAGCGAAGGGCCGCGGTGTGACCGCCAATTGCTTGAACGTGACGGGCAATGGCTAATTGAGGCAATCACAGGAACGGATCACAGGAATGGCTAGGAACGTCGTGGTGGTGGGCACCCAATGGGGCGATGAGGGTAAGGGCAAGATCGTAGACTGGCTGACCGATCATGCCAGGGGTGTCGTTCGTTTTCAGGGCGGTCACAACGCCGGTCACACGCTGGTGGTCGGCGACAAGGTGTACAAGCTCAATCTGGTCCCCTCCGGGATCGTTCGCGAGGGGGTGGCCTGCTTCATCGGCAACGGGGTCGTGCTGGATATTCATCACTTGATCAGCGAAATCAGGGTGCTCGAGTCGGGGGGCATCGACGTCCGCTCGCGCCTCCGGATCAGTCCGGGTTGTCCGATCATCCTGCCCTACCACGCTGCTCTCGATCACGCCCGCGAAGCAGCGAAGTGCTCGGATTTGCGCATCGGCACCACCGGCAAGGGCATTGGCCCAGCTTATGAAGACAAGGTGGCGAGGCGGGCGCTGCGCGTCTATGATCTGTTCCATCCCACTCGTTTTGCCGACAAGCTGAAGGAAAACCTCGACTACCACAACTTCGTGCTGACCCGCTATCTGGGCGCCGAAGCGGTCGATTTTGACGCTGTCCTGGCCCAGGCGATGGCCGATGCCGAAGAGATCAAGCCGTTGGTCGCCGATGTTTCGGCGGCACTGCATGCGATCAATCAGGCCGGACACAGTCTGCTGTTCGAGGGCGCACAGGGCGCGCTGCTCGACATTGATCACGGCACGTACCCTTTTGTCACCTCCTCGAATTGTGTCGCGGGTCAGGCCGCAGCCGGTTCGGGCATTGGTCCGGGCATGCTGCATTACGTGCTGGGAATCACCAAGGCGTACTGTACGCGCGTCGGTGGCGGACCTTTCCCGAGTGAACTCGATATCGAGACGGCAGGACTGCCGGGCTATCAGATGTCGCAAAAGGGGCGTGAATTCGGTACCGTTACCGGGCGCAAGCGTCGCTGCGGCTGGCTCGATGCGGCAGCGCTCAAACGCTCGATCCAGATCAACGGTGTCACCGGTCTGTGCATCACCAAACTCGACGTTCTCGATGGATTGCCGGAGCTGAAGATCTGCCGCGCCTATCAGCTTGATGGCAAGACAATCGACCTGCTGCCGATGGGGTCCGACGAGGTTGCCGCTTGCCAGCCGATACTGGAAACCTGGCCGGGTTGGGACGAGTCTACGGTCGGTGTCAGTACGATGCAGGGTTTGCCGGCAGCGGCGCGTGCTTATCTGGAGCGTATCGAGGAACTATGCGGGATTCCCGTCGACATCGTCTCGACTGGACCCGAGCGCGGAGAGACGGTGGTCCGTCGCCACCCATTGGGGTGATCGGGAAAGTTCCAGGTCACGGCACTGCCCGCCACGGCCAGCTGGTCGCCAGTAACCATCGTGGCGGTTGCGAAGTGATGTTCAGGGCCTTCGGAGGGTTCTGACCTGTCGCGTGGTGCACCCTCAGGGTTGTCGCGAAGGATGCTGTGCGGGCTTTAACGTGGGAGGTGGACACATGGGCATTCTTGACTGGTTCAAGAACCGGCCGGCTCAGTTTGATCCGGATCGGGTTTCGGACGAAATGATTCGTGCGGCTGCAGACAAGGCGATCACCCTGACCAATCCGCGTTTGAACGTGCTGCCAGGTTGCCAACGGCGCCTTGCGCCGGCGGTCGAGACGGCCGTCGAGTTTCTGCGCGCGATGGTCCAGTCGTTGCCCGGCGCGCGCGCACTGTCGCCCGCAACGTGGTCCCGAGACCCCGCCTTGCGCGCGTTTTTCGTTGCCCCCACGGATATTCCTGCCGTGCTCGGACGTTCCGACAATCTGCGTACCTTGTTTGACAAGTTCCCGGAACTGGATGAGGCTTGCCTGATCCTGGGAATGGCCTACAACGAGCAGCGCGTGTTCGGAATGGCCCTGCACGGCGACATGGTGCAGCGCGATGTGGTGCAGACCAGCGTCAGCTTCTCGGATCATCGGGCGCAGATCTGCGGTCGTGACGAGTCGCGCTTGCGCCGTGTGGTGGGGACTCAGGCCTTCGAGTATCTGTTGGCCCAGGCGCTGGCCGAAATTGGCGAGGAGCGCGTCGAAAGGCAGGGGCTGGAGGGTAACCGGGCACTGATCCGGGCTCGCCTGCGCCTGCTGCAGCAACAGGGCCCCGGTTTGGGATCGATGTTCGGTGCACCTCCGGCAGCGCGTAGCGAGCAGGCCCGGCTGGAAACGGAACTGCTCGAAAACGAGCGACAACTGGCGGCGATAGGTGGCAGCGAGTCGGCACTGGAAGCGGAGTTCGCATGCCTCACGGAGGTTCTCGGGCACCCCGAACGCTATCTGCGCGTCGAACAAAAGCAGTTGCGACTCAACACGATGAACGTCGTCGCCGACAAGGCGAGTACGGATCCGGCGGCCGAGGTCGATTTCGCCATCGCCGATCTGACGGGGGCGCAGGCTGTGCGGCGGGCGTTTGTGGTGGCAAGCGTTGCCCGCGGCGAAGTGCCATCGACGCCAAGAATCAATTTTGACGATGCGGCGCGTCTCCTCTGATGCAGCCACTGGGGGATTGCCCGGTACTGGCGTTTTCGAAGATGGCTGCCGGGCGAGCTATCGTCAGCGGCAATACGCACCAAACGGATGTGTGTTCGCATGTCCGTCATATTCCCGAGGAGAATCAGGCATGAATCGAGAAGAACTCCGTGACCAGTTGCTGGCGCCGGTCCTGCAATGGACGGCGCTGGGCCGACAGAGTAGCGAGTTGATGACCGGCTCCCTGGCGGTAATCCATCAGCGCAGCAATCGCCTGCTGCGTGGCGCTACCCTGCGCGAAGCGCACGACTGGGCCGAAATGGGTGCCATGACCCACGAGAAGGTCACTGTTCCGCTGGAGTCGGCTGTGGCCATGGCCACAGCGCTGCAGAACGAAGCGCAGCAGTTCGTGACCCAGACCGCAGAGGCGTCATTGGCCGTCACCGGCAGCGCGATGGCCCTGTTTGGCAGTCGCAGTGCCGACGAGTTTGGCGCCCGGCAGATGGCACTGGGCCAGGCATTGGCGAATGTCGCGTGGTGTTGGTATCAACTCTACGGACGGGTTGCCACGGTGGCGGAGCAGGGCATGCGGCCGATTCTTCGTCAGGTGAAGGATAACGCGCAACGGCTGAGTTAAGCCTGGCGGTCGCCCGATGGATGGGGTGACAGGGTCTGTCGTTTGATCGACCTTCACCGGGCCAGCGTGCGGAATTGCCGATGTATCACACTCCGGATTGCTAGAATCACGCTTTTTTCAACCCTGACGAGATGCACGACATGAAACCATCAATCGCTAAGCTGTTCATCAGCGCTGCCTTTTTCCTGAGCCTTGGGCCTGTTGCTGCAGCCGACCTCGATCTGGCCGGCGACATCAAGGCACAAGCGGCAAAGCTCGTCAAGGTCGAAAACCCCGAAGTCCTGCCGACGATCAAGCGCGTGGTCATTACCAGCTTCATGGTCGATTTCGTCAGCGAGTTGAAGTACAGCAAGTCGCTGAATGGTCTCGAAGCCATGATCGGTGCGGATTCCGATGTGTCGATCAAGCTCGTTGGCAGCAGTAACGAGCAGTTCCAGTCGATCGCCGACCGTTTTTACGACCAGACCGTGGAATTGCTCAAGGCGCGTGGCATCGAGGTCGTCAGTCAGGATGAATTGACCGTCTTGCCCGAGTTTGCCGAACTCGCTGCCTCCGGGGTCACGCCGTTGCCTAGTGAGCAGGACGCCAAGGCCGGCAAGGGTCTGTTCTTCAGTGCGCACGGACTGCCACTGCACCTGATCGACGAAACCCAGTTCATCAGCAGGATTTCTTTCGGCAAGAAGCAGGAGGATGATTTCCTGACCTTCGGTGCGCGTTTCTCCGGCGGCTTTGCGGCAGCGCAGGCGCAGCAGATCGAAAGCAGGATCGCCAGGAAGCTCGACGCGACGATCCTGAAGGTGCGCCTGACCGTGCTGGGTGGCCAACTCACTCCTGACGCGGGTTTCTGGACCAGTGGCAAGGTCACGACGCGAGCTGCTGCGAGTTTCGTGAACTTCGTCACCCGCTATGCGTTCATTGATGTGGAAGGCAACAAGGCGCGGGTGTCGCTCCAGGAGACGGTGTCTACCGATGAAATCGGCGAACTGGTGAATACCACCAGCGGCGGTACCAAGACCGTCGATACGGCGAAGAACGTGGCGCTGGTGGCGCTCAACGTGGCAAGTTTTGCCGCCCGCATCGGTGGCATGCGGACCGGCTACACCGGCGGCTTCGCCTCGACCAGCGAGTACGAGTGTCGTGTTCAGGCGGAACCCTTCGAAAAGACTCTCCTGAGCCACCACGACGTGATTGTCCGGATGTTCGGCGAGAGGATGCAAAATCCCGGGCAGTGAATAATAGGCTGGTAGCGCTCTGCGTCACCTACTCGCCGGCCGACCAACGCACGCGCAACCCTTCGCGGTGGCGCGCAAACCAGAAGAGGGCTATCAGTGGCCAGGCCGAGTCGATATCTCCCGACTCGGCCAGGGCGATCGCTTGCGTGGCCGGCAGGCACACGACACGGATATCCTCTCCCTCGTGGGCCAGGCCGTGAACGCCGCCGGTGCTGGAGCAGTCGACGCGACCCAGGTAGAGGTGGGTGCGCTGGGAGGTCTTCGCCGGGCTGGTGTAAAAAGTGCTGATCGGGAGCAGGTCGATCAGCGCGCAACCCGCCTCTTCCATCGCCTCGCGTCGTGCCACATCCGCCGGGGTTTCGCCGGCTTCGATGAGCCCGGCGACGATCTCGAGCAGCCAGGGACCGCAGGGGTTGTCGCGGGCGCCAATCCGGAACTGTTCGATCATCACCACCGCATCACGCTGCGGGTCATAGAGCAGGACGGCGGCGACATCGCTCTTCTCGATGACCTCGCGCACGATCGCTGGACTCATGCCGCCGGCGAACAGGCGATGACGCAGCCGCAGGCGCTCAAGTCGGTAGAACCCCTGGTAGCAGACCTCGCTGTCGAGTATCTCGAAATCGTTCCTGTTCATGCCGACCTCCGCTGACTTGTCGCGCCGAGTTTAAGCTTAAAATCGCTGCAGCGGCCGTCCAGGCCTTCTCGGGCGGGCGTGGTGGCCGGCGCGAAGGAGAGCGACATCGACGATCGGCATGTTGCTGCTGCTTTCGCTGTTGCTCAGCACGCTGTTGACCCTGACGGTGACCGGGGCCCTGGTGATGCGGCTTTGCACACGCCTTGCGGCGACCGGAGAATGACGTGGTGGCGCCACAGATCAACGATCTCTGGGGTTTACCTCTCGACGACGCCGCTGCTTGGCCTGACTGTGATCATGCTGGCCTGTCAGGCGGCGTGGTGGGTTCATCGTCGCAGCGGCAGCAGCCCGCTCGCCAACCCGGTCAAGATCGCCGTCGCGGCCTTGGCCATGGGCATGAAGGGCCTGGTCACGGCGCTGCTGTTGCCGGTGTTCTTGCCACTGCTGCAGTGATACTCTTCAGATCATGGAAATTCTGATCGAAGTCATTCTCAAGGCGGGCCGCTCGGGCGTCGAATTGGCCCTCTTCATCCTGTTGCCGATCACCGTCGTGATGCTGTCGTGCATGCGCCTGCTGGAGGCACGTGGAGTCCTCGACTGGCTGGTGACGCACCTGGCTCCTTTGCTGCGCCCGTTCGGACTCAACGGCCTGGGTGTCTTTGCCGCCCTGCAGATCAGTTTTGTCAGCTTTGCCGCGCCGGTAGCGACCCTGGCGATGATGGATCAGCGCGGCGTCTCCAAGCGTCATCTGGCGGCCACGCTGGCGATGGTGCTGGCGATGGCGCAGGCCAATGTATCCCTGCCGATGGCGGCGATGGGACTGTCGTTCGGACCCTTGATCCTGCTCTCTCTGGGCGGTGGGCTGGTTGCCGCCGCGGTAACCTGGTACGGTTTCGCGCGGCGGCTGGATGCGCGCGAGGAGGCGGTCGACGAATCGCTGAAACACCCTTTGGCAGAAGGCGCCAAAGGGGTACTCGACGTCATCAACCGCGCTGGTGCCGAGGCCTTCCGCATCTCGGTCGGCGCCATTCCCATGCTGGTGCTGTCGCTGGTGGTGGTACACGGGCTGCGCTCCGTTGGCGCTGTCGACGCGCTGACGCGCGCCCTGGCGCCGTTGTTCGGCATCCTGGCGGTCGACCCGATCTTCGTGCTCCCGGCGCTGACCAAAGTACTCGCCGGCGGCACGGCGATGATGGGCGTGGTGGACGAACTGACCCGTGCCGGGCAGGTTTCGGCTCCCTTCATCAACCACAGCGCGGGGTTGTTGATCAACCCGCTGGACATTCCCGGCGTGGCGATCCTGATCAGCGCCGGGCGTCGGGTGGCCGACGTCTGGAAGCCGGCGGCACTGGGGTCCGCTGTCGGAATCCTGGCACGCGCTGTGGGACACACCTTGATCAGCTGATACCTCAAGGCCGCTGCGTAGAATGTGGACCGGCGACGCTCTCCGGTGGACGCTGCGGGAGATCTGTCGAAAATTTTTACATGTGCCTGCCCTGGTCGCCCTGACGGTCATAATTCGCGGCTTCCTGGTACCGGAGCCGGCGATGATCAGTCTGCTCACTCTGGGGCTTGGTCTCGGTTTCGTTTCGCTGCGCCGCAAGAACTGCGGAGAGATCTGTGGAGGTCAGGGCGTTCCGAGAAACAGGTAGAGATTGGAATAACCGCCGGTCGAACCCGAACTGGAGTAGCCGTATCCCAGGTAGACCGGCCCCAGGGGAGTCTCGCCACCGAGATAAATGGCGGTGGAGTTGATCCAGCCTTTCAGGTTGGTTTCCGTGTATGGGGTGCC
>Ga0208938_1000417_pt1 | contig 33406 bp, 27 predicted proteins | sample AD_UKC125_MetaG_FD_184434 | JGI IMG/M metagenome (GOLD analysis project Ga0208938, IMG submission 184434) | Active sludge microbial communities of municipal wastewater-treating anaerobic digesters from USA - AD_UKC125_MetaG (SPAdes) (version 2) | ecosystem: Engineered > Bioreactor > Anaerobic >...
AATAAGTCGGTTTTTTAAACCAATGTGTATCGCTATGCCTTAGTTAGAGCAGAAAAAAAGATTTATAAGAGAAATAAGAAGAAAATAGAAAAAGTATTAGAGAGCATAGATTTTGAAGCTGATAAACCATAGTATAATATTATATAGGTATTGGGTACATGTGGAATAATTATGGAATGAAAAATATACCTTGGGGTGAGAAGATGAAAAATCAAATATGTGCAATTTGGACTCTTGATAAGGAGGCTAATGATAAACTAGAATATACTAGGAAAGCCCTTACAGATTTTAGTATTGATTATGAACCAATCTATGGGCATATTACTATGGCGCATTTTTATGATATTGATATTGATGATATTGTGGAATATACAAGGGAATTTGTACAAGATAAATCTACATTTCATGTGAGATATAGCATTATAGGATTGCTAAGTCCAAATTGTATAGCCTGTATCCCAACGACTTCAGGAAAACTGCTAGAATATTACTATGAATATCATGAACAGTTTGATGCACATTGTGACGATTGGACAAAAATAGAAAAGGGCTTATGGTTACCTCATTCCACTTTGTATTTTAATCCAGATATAGATTTAGGACCAATTATTATGGGAATGGCGAGAAGATTTGAGCCTTTTGAAGGTAAAATTGTCCGTTTAGAATTATCTGAGATAGATGATGATGGAATTGAAGTTATTTATACTCATAAGTTGGCAGAAAGCAGTAATTTTTAATACGAGGTGGTACTATGTATAAGATACTCATAGTAGAGGATGATAAGGCTCTTTGTAATAACATAGGGGAAGGGATTATTAGATGGGGTTTTGATGTGATTTCTATAGAAAATTTTGAAAATGTATTAGAGGAGTTTGCAAAACATAATCCCCATTTAGTAATCATGGATATAAATTTACCTTGTTTTGATGGATTTTATTGGTGTAGAAAGATAAGGGATATATCCAAAGTTCCCATTATATTTTTGTCTTCAAGGGATAGCAATATGGATATAGTAATGGCGGTTAATATGGGTGGAGATGATTATGTTACAAAGCCATTTTCTATGGATATCTTATTAGTAAAAATACAGGCACTCCTTAGAAGGGCTTATTCCTATGGGCAAGGGGAGGGGCAGATAATAGAATGTAATGGAGCTATTTTGAATTTAAATGATGGGATATTAACTTATAATGATAAAAGCATAGAGCTTACTAGAAATGAGTTTAAAATACTCCAATTACTTATGAGAAATCAAGGCAAGATAGTAGCAAGAGATAGGATTATGCGAGTTCTTTGGGAAAGTGAATATTTTATTAGTGAAAACACTTTAACAGTAAACGTAAATAGACTTAGAAAAAGGCTAGAGGATATAGAACTAAAAGACTTTATAGTAACTAAAAAATCACAAGGATATATGATACCATGAGCTTATTTAAATATTTAAAAGATTCATTGAGGACAATTTCGTGCTTTTTATTAATAATATTAATAATCAATCTAATGTTGATAACAAGCACTGATTTAGACAAATCAATGTTAGATATTTTGTATATGAATATACTCTTTGTTTCTATTTTTATTGTATTTTTTATCATAGGTTATATGAGATGGAAAAACGCCTATAAGAAGCTTGAAAATGCCCTAAATGTTCAAAGAGAAATAGATCCTTATCTTCCAGAGGGAGAAAAACTAGAACAATTATTAATGAGAAAAATAGTAGATTTTAAAAACAAGGAAAAGTTAGAGGAAGTAAAAATTTTTAAAAGAGATCTATATGAAATAAATGATTATATAACAAAATGGGTTCATGAAATAAAAATACCTTTATCTATATGTGAGCTTATAGCTGATAAAATGGAAGATGAAGGATTATATGATACATCAAAGGAATTAAGGCAAGAGATAGAAAGAATAAATTTTCTCATAAATCAAGTACTATATACTAGTCGAGCTTCAACCTATTCCCAAGATTTTATAGTCGAAGAGTTCAATTTAGGAACACTAGTAAAAAGTATAATCAAGAATAACGTCAATTCTTTTTTATATAAAAAGATAGAAGTAGAAATTGGGGATTTGGATTTTAATATATTTACAGATAGCAAATGGGCTTGTTATGTATTGGAACAGATAATCAACAATGCTTGTAAATATGTAGATGTCTGTGGGAAAATTGAGATTTCTGCAATAGAAAATGATGAAAGTATAATACTTTCCATCAGGGATAATGGAATGGGCATCCCTGCTAAAGATATAGATAGAATTTTTGATAGAGGATTTACAGGGGTCAATGGAAGAAAAACAGGGAAATCCACAGGTATGGGGCTTTATATTTGTAAAAAGGTTGCAGATAAGCTGAATATTAATATTAAGGTATCTTCTCAGGTATCAAAATTTACAGAATTTCGAATAATTTTTTATAAACTATCTGATTATTTAAATGTGACATAGATGTAATGTTTATATTCATATTGTCACCTTAAGTGATGGAATAAAGGTGTTTAAAACATTAGAATATATATGAAAGTTAAAGATTATTCTCTCTTTTATTAAGGGAGAATTTTTTCTAATGAAAGTAAAATTGGAGGGGACAATATGGAAATAGTACTTGAAACAAAAAAGTTGAAAAAAGAATATGGTACAAAAGGAGCAATTTTTACAGCTATAGAAGATATTGACTTAAAGGTATATAAGGGAGAATTTCTTGGGATAATGGGGCCATCAGGGGCAGGGAAAACTACTCTTTTAAATATTTTATCTACCATTGACAAACCTACTTCTGGAGAAATATATTATGAAAGTAAAAATATATTAAATATGAAGAATAGGGAGCTTTCGATATTTAGAAGGAATAATATTGGATTTATATTTCAGGATTTCAATCTATTGGATAGCATGTCTGTTGAAGATAATATGGCATTGCCTTTAGCTCTTTCAAAGGTAAATCCAAAAGAAATAAAAGAAAAAATAGAAAAATTGAGTAAGTTCTTTGGATTAAAAGACCAATTAAAAAAATATCCATATCAATTATCAGGAGGGCAAAAACAAAGAGTAGCTGCAGCCAGAGCTCTTATTACTTCTCCTTCTATAGTTTTTGCAGATGAACCAACTGGTGCATTGGACTCGAAATCTTCACAGGAATTGTTGCAATGCTTATCTCAAATGAATGAAGAGTTTAATACAACTATAATCATGGTAACCCATGATGCTTTTGCAGCTAGTTATTGTAAAAGGATTTTATTTTTAAAAGACGGGAAAATTCATGCTAGGATAGACAAGGATTCTACTAGGAAAGAGTTTTTTAAGCGAATTATTGATTTCCTTGGAGCTATGGGAGGTGGAGTAGATGAACTTTTTTAAGATAGCTATTATTAATTTCAAAAGAAATATAAGGACTTATGGTTTGTACCTTATGGCAATGGTTTTTTCCGTAGCTACTTATTATAATTTTGTATCTATGCGATATAATCCTCAATTTTTAGAGGCTAAAGAAATATCAGCTTATATTGAAGGCTCATCTATGACGGCTTCTATACTTATGATAATATTTTTGATGTTTTTTATAGTATATTCAAGCAACTTTTTTTTAAACCAAAGGAAAAGGGAAATAGGTGTATATGCTTTCATGGGAATTGACAATTATAAAATAGCTTTTATATTTGCTTCAGAAGGATTACTGTTGGGAATAATGTCTTTAGTCATTGGATTAATGCTTGGAATTTTATTTAGTAAATTGTTTATGATGATGCTTGCAAAAGTAGCTCTATTAAATATAAGGATAGATTTCTTCGTATCCAAGAAAGCTATTCTTGAGACAATAATTCTTTATTCAATTATTTTAGGTATTACATTTTTAAAAGGATATTTAGATATTATTAGAACTAATTTAATAGATTTGATGAATTCATTAAAAAGGGAAGAAGAGCTTCCCAAAGTTAATTATTTTAAGGGAATAGTATCAATAATAATCATAGGAGTAGCTTATTATATTGCAATTAACTATGAAAGATTTGGATTTGGCACTGCACTTATGATTACAGTACTTCTCATCATATGGGGTACCTATTGGCTATTTGGTTCTTTTTTCTCTATGATTATAAGATATTATATAAATAAAAAAAGCTTTCTATATAATGGAACAAATATCATAAGCATTTCAAATATAGCTTTTAGAATAAAAGACAATTATAGAACTCTTACAGCAGTAGCAGTACTAGTGACAACTTGTATAACTTCTTTTGGTACTGTAAGTTCTCTAAAATATTATGTAGATGAAAATCACAAAATAGAGGTTCCTTATACTGTTTCTTATATTTCTGATAATCAAGAAGAAATAGCAAAGGTGGATGAAATTATTGAAAATTCAAATCATAAAGTGAAATTAAAAGAGAAGGCAAATTTCTTGTACGCACCTGATCATGAGGTTGTAATAGTCAATCTATCAACTTTTAGAAATATAATATCGGACTTAAAAGTTAAAAATAGTGAAAATATAATATCAAAGTTTAATTTATCAAAAGATGAAGTAGGATATATAGAAAGACCAGGGGTTATGATGAGCATCATAGCAAAAGATGATATTGTTTTAGGGGATAAAAAATATAATATAAAAATTGATACCAAGGTTCCTTTTTTTGGTAGGGGAGTGCCTTTTCCTTGTTTAGTTGTTGATGATGATGAATATGAAATATTAAAATCTAATTTCAGTGAGAAACAGTTCAATGGAATCATACTCGACAATCCAGAAAACACGAAGGATTTAACATTTAAACTGGTAAAGGTATTATCAGAGGAATCATGGTTATATACTTACTTTGTAGCTGGGGCAACATTTTATGATTTTACTGGAATAGTCTATTTCCTTGGTGCATTTTTGTTTCTAGTATTTGTATTTGCTACTGGAAGTATAATCTATTTTAAAATATTGAGTGAGTCTTTTGGAGACAAAAACAAATATGAAATACTTAAGAAACTAGGAACTACAGATCTAGAAATACACGAATCCATTTCAAAACAGATAGGTATGTTTTTTATATTACCCCTAGTGGTTGGCATAATTCATAGTATGGTGGCTATTTCCGTATTAAGCGATATTATGAAGTGCAACTTAATTAAACCTACAATCGTAAGCATAGGAGTATTTGCATTAATGTATGGTATATTTTATGTATTCACTAGGAGGAAGTATATAGATATTGTATCAACAACATAAAACCATCCACATAAAATAACAAAAGTTCTTTTTTGTTTGACCTTCAAACAGAGAGAACTTTTTTATTTTTTGGTAAAATGTAGAATAAAGAGTTTCAATTATCTTGCAGTCAATCTTAATTATTTAAATAATATGATATAATATTATTATCAATAATCGGTGGTGAAAACAATGCGTATAGCTATTTGTGATGATGAAATTTTACAATTAGAACTACTTAAACATTATGTACAACAATGGGCAAAGGAAAAAGGAATTAATTGCAATATAGAATTATTCCAATCTGCTGAAGCGTTTCATTTTGAATGGCTAGAGGACTTTTCCTATGATATTATTCTCCTGGATATTCAAATGGCAGAGCTTAGTGGTATAGAACTGGCTAAGTTAATACGTGAAAAAGATGAACATATACAAATTATATTTGTCACTGCCATACCAGATTATATAGGTGAAGGTTATGATGTAGATGCTATAAACTATTTAATAAAACCTATTAGTGAGGAAAAATTAAGAGAATGTTTAAATAAGGCTATAAATAAGAAAGAAATCCAGCCAAAATCTATTCTCATTGAAATAGATGGAGGAGTACATAGAATATATGAGGATTCTATAATGTATTTGGAGATTGAAGGTCATGAATTATTTATCCATCAAGAAGATAAAACTATTAGCATAAGAAAACCTTTAAGTGAAATGGAAGATCTTCTAACAATAGAAGAATTTATAAAGCCTCATAGATCTTATTTAGTAGCATTAAAATATATAAAATACATAGATTCAAAGAAAATTACTTTAAAAAACAGAACTACTATTCCCATAAGCCGAGGAAATTCAAAAGAAGTTCAGAGGAAATTTTTTGATTATTTTAAGAGGGATGTAAAATGACTATTACTATTAGTTTATATACGCTTGTTTTGATAATTATCATCATTGGATTCATTCTTTATGTTTTATATAGAATTTTCTTACCTAAAGTAGTAGATAGACGAATCTCAACATATCAAAATGAGTTATTAGAAAATCATATATCAGAAATAGATGAACTATATCATAAAATTAGGGGCTGGAGACATGATTATCATAATCATATTCAAATTATGATTGCCTATTTAGAATTAGGAAAAACTGAAGAGATGATGAAGTATTTAAGGGATTTAGACAAAGATTTATCTACTATAGACCAGGTTATAAAAACTGGCAATATTATGGTGGATTCAATACTAAATACTAAGATTTCCATAGCAGAAAAAAATAATATTAAAGTGACTGCTGATGCAGTTGTTTCTGACAAAGTAGCTATTTCAGATATAGATTTATGTGTAATAATAGGAAATTTACTGGACAATGCCATAGAAGCCTCTATGACAGTAGAAAATGAAGAAGAAAGATTTATTAGGATATATATTGCAGAAAAAATGGATCAATTTTATATTTATGTTTCCAATTCTTTTGAGGGGAAAATTAAGAAAAAAGGTAGTAAATATTTTACTACTAAAGATGAAAGACAACGGGGCTATGGTATTATTAGAATAGATGGAATTGTAGAGAAAAATCAAGGTATGATTAATAGGCAAAGTGAGAGGGATATTTTTGCAACGGAGATAATATTGCCTTTGTCATATTAAAAATGAGATAGTGGGGACGGTTCTCACTATCTCATTTTGCATTTCACGATAAAAATCTTACATTCTGCGATAAATCCAAGTATAAATAATATATTCTACTATAATGGTAATTGAAAGGAGCTGAGAATATGGGGAAAAGCAAAACTAATAAATATTCTACATTACAAAACAGTATTTATATGTTAAAAACCATAAAAAAAGTAATACCCCTTGGATTTTGGCTAATGTTTTTAACTGTCCCTTTTGGGGTATTAGGGCATTATTTTTCAATTTATTTACCTAAGGTATTGATTTCAGGAATAGAAATGGGCTTAGAGCCTATACAAATCTTTAAAAATGTAGGCATAGTAGCACTACTTTTAGTAATTACTAAAACCACTGCAATAGTTATAGAATTTGCCCAATATGCTCTAGGAATAAATATGAGAACTTATTTTAGTATGGATTTATATTCCGAAAAATTAATGGATATAGATTATTCCTATTTAGTAGCAGAAAATGGAATGGAAGAACAGTCAAAGGTAATGGAAATTGTATTTGGAGGAGATGCTTCCCTTGCCCATAGATTTCATCAGCAAACAGGGGAATTTTTAACTAGTATAGCAGGCATAATATTTTACGGTAGTTTGATTTCTAGTATAAACTTTTGGCTAATAATAGTCATTTTTATAGGTGCTATTGTTAATTTAATCTATGGAAAATACAATGCAAATTATAGACAAAAGAGTATTGAAAAAAGAAGTATGGATGCTAAAAGGCTTAATTATATCCAATCTAAAACAGGGGATTTTAGATCTGCAAAGGATATGAGATTGTTTGAAATGAAAGATTGGTTTATGGACAATTTCCATTATTATTTATCTAAATGGTCAAAGGAATATAAAAAAGAAAAGCAAATAAATGCTATAGGTGGCATGATTGATGCTTTAATAGTATTTCTTCGAGATGGGCTTTCTTATCTATTTCTAATAGGATTATTTTTTTCAGAGGAAATTTCTATTTCAGATTTTGTATTATTATTTGGAGCTATTGTAGGATTTTCAGAATGGTTATCTAATATTGTAGTGCAAATTAATGATTATGTAGCCTATTCTTCTCAAATTAATATAATGAGGAACTTCTTTGAAAAAGAAGATGATTTAAATAGAGAAGAAAGTGAATATAAGCCTAATTTAAATAAGGCACCTAGAATTGAATTTATAAATGTATCTTTTAAATATGGAGAAGATGGAGATTATGTATTAAAGAATTTTAATTTTAAAATAGCACCAGGAGAAAAAATAGCTCTTGTGGGAGTAAATGGTGCAGGGAAGACCACTATTGTGTCTTTACTTATGAGATTATTAAAACCAACAGAGGGAGAAATATTAGTAGATGGAGTATCTCAAGATAAATACAATATATATGATTATTACTCCTTGTTTTCCACAGTATTTCAGGATATTTATATAATGCCAGATACAATTTTAAACAATATAACTTCAGGAGAAGAAAATCCTGATATGGAAAAGGCATATAAAGCTTTAAAAGATGTAGGACTATTAGATTTTGTAAATAATTTGCCAGAAAAAGAAAATACTTATTTAGTTAGAACTAGTAGAGATAATGCTATAGATTTATCAGGAGGTCAAAATCAAAGATTATTATTGGCAAGAGCACTATATAAAGATGGACCAATAAGCATTTTAGACGAGCCAACTGCAGCACTAGATCCTATAGCTGAATCTGAAATCTACGAAGAATATAGTGAAATGACTAAAAACAAAACTGCCATATTTATATCTCATCGTCTAGCTTCTACTAAATTTTGTAATAGAATATTGTTTTTAGAAGATGGTGAAATAGTAGAGAAAGGTACACATGAAGAATTAATGGAGAAGAATGGAAAATATAGAGAAATGTTTGAAATTCAAAGCCATTATTATAGAGAAGATATGGAGGTGGCTGTATATGAATAAGGACAAAAATGTAATTCTTAAAGCATATAAATTTGTAATTTCACATGAAATAATGTATCTTTTTACAAGTATATTAGGTGGAATATTTACAGCAATTCGCCCCTTTGTTACAATTTATTATTCTAGAAAAATTATCAATGCCTTAATTTTAGGAAATGAAAGAGAATTGGTTTTAAAATATATTTTGTTGACAATTGGATTTAATTTAATTTTAAGTATATTAAAAAGTGTTTTAGATAATAGAGATGAATATTACCAAGCAAGACTTTACAGAAAATTAGAAATGGAAAAAAATCAAAAGGTAATTGATTTAGATTATGAATTTATTGAAAAAGAAGATACTCAAAACATGGTGCAAAACATAGAAATGCTTGAAAATAATGGTAATCACAGTTTTCGTAGTCTAATGTATGCTACTTATATATTTAGCCATGGTTTAGTTACCATAATATTATCTATACTTTTATCCAAGGGAGTATTTATGGCAGAGGCTTCAATAGCTGGTATTAGTGGACGAAATGTTAATATTATATTTATGCTATTTATAATAATTATAAATACAATTTCTTTTATTGCATTGGCTAAAACCAATACTAGACTTTCCGAATATGTAATAGGATATTCCAATGATGTTTTTAGACTATATGCTGCTTATCAATTTTTATCTGTAGATTATAAATCAGGGAAAGATATTAGAATCTATGGTAAGAAATTACCACAAAAACATAATAAAGAAATGTCTGAAGGATTATCTGAAATGTACAAAGTAGTAGGTAAAATATTTGGGATTGGAAATGGAATTCCAAGTTTAATTAGTAATATCACTATAGGTGCTATATATTTATATGTAGGTTGGAAAGCCATAATAGGTGCAATAACTATAGGAGAAATAGTACAATACACAGCTGCCATCTCCATATTATTTGAAGGTGTAAACAATATTATTACTGCCATATCTAGTACAGTGGCTAATAAAGTATATTTCAATGAATTATTTGGTTTTTTAGAATTAGATGGAGGTAAATATATGGGGAGTATTCCTATGGAAAAGCGATTAGACAATAAATATGGCATTGAATTTAAAAATGTTAGCTTTAAATATCCTGGAACTGAAAATTATGTACTAAAAGATATAAATTTAAAATTAAATATAGGTGAAAGGCTTGCCATTGTAGGTATGAATGGCTCAGGGAAGACTACATTTATTAAACTTTTAATTAGATTGTATGATCCAACAGAAGGACAAATTTTATTAAATGGAATAGATATTAAAAACTATGATTATGATGAATATCTAAAGATTTTTTCAGTAGTATTTCAGGATTTTAAATTGTTTTCCTTTGGTCTAGGACAGAATGTGGGAGCTACTGTGGAATATGATGAAGATAGAGTCCTTAAATGTTTAAATGAAGTAGGATTTGATAGGAGAGTAGATACACTAGAAAGAGGCTTAGATACTCCACTATACAGGGATTTTGATGAAAAAGGTTTAGAAATATCTGGAGGAGAAGCACAGAAAATTGCCATGGCAAGAGCCATATATAAAGATAGACCTTTTATAATTCTAGACGAACCTACAGCAGCACTAGACCCTATATCAGAATTTGAAATATATACTAAATTTGATGAAATAGTAGGAGATAAAACAGCAATTTATATTTCCCATAGACTTTCTTCCTGTAGATTTTGTGATGATATAGTAGTATTCCACGAAGGAGAAATAATTCAAAGGGGAAGTCATGAGGAATTATTAGAAGAGAGCCAAGGGAAATATTATGAATTATGGAATGCACAGGCTAAGTATTATGTTTCTTAAGAGGATTAATTAGCAGACTTAAAATAGTCTGCTTTAGTAGATAGGTTTATTGTGAGGATTCCAGATATAGTTGCTATTCCCATTATGATAATTGGAATTGCAATGATAATAGGTGGATTCGTTAAAATGCGTAAGGACCATATCAAGGAATGAGTATAGTTTATTTTTAGATTAAATGAAATAAGTTCAATAAGTTGATAAGTTGGTGCCAAGTTCAAATGTTCATGATGAGTAATTCATCCAAATCTATCAATGGGATGATAAGATTGTCTTGAATTTAAATTTTAAGGCAATCTTATTTTTATTTTGCAAAACCATTGACTTCTTATTCTACATAATGTAAAATTAAATCAATACTACATATTGTAGAATAAAGGGAGTGTTTTTTATGAATATAGTTAAAATTTCAGATGCAGAATATGAAATAATGGAAATTATATGGGAGGCAGAAGGTGAAGTTACTACAGCGGACATAATTGAAAAATTAGGAGAGAACAAATGGAAACATACTACTATACTTACCTTAGCCAGTCGATTGGTGGATAAAAATGTATTAAGTGTAAGGAAAGAAGGTAGAATCAATTATTATTCTCCTACTATAAGTAAAGATGAATATAAGTCCTATCAGGCAGATGATTTTTTAGAAGAAATGTATGGAGGTAGTGTAAAGTCTTTAGTAGCATCACTATATGATAATAAAAAAATTAGTGAGGAAGATATAAAGGAATTGCAAGACTGGATTAGGAGGGTGTAGTATGGGAATTTTAAAAACAGTATCTAGCATGTCTATTATTGGCAGTATTTTGTTCCTTATATTTCAAATAATAAAACCCTTAACTAAGAAAAATTTTAATGCATCTTGGCATTATAGAGTATCTATAATAATTTTGATCTTTTTTATTTTGCCAATAGGAAGCTTTATAAGTTTTCCTAGAATATCTAATGATTTTGTAACTAAGGTATCTCAAATAGATATTGGAAAAATTGGAGATTCAGAGATAGCAACGAAAGTGGAAGATATGGATCATATACCAGATACTAGAGATACAGATGAGAATTTTGTGCAAGAGGATTATAAATATAAAATGCAATCTGAAAAGTCTCCTATAGTAGAAACAAAAGAAAATAACCATATTAAAAAATATTTTGATAATTATTCCTACGAAGATATAATCTTATATATTTGGTTAATTGGTATGATAGTTTTATTTTTATCAAAAAGCATTCCATATATAAAATTCAAATCTACTGTTTTGAAAAATAGTATAAAGGTAGAAGATATTGAAATTCTAGAATTATTTAATCAATGTAAAAATGAATTAAATATAAATAGCAATATAAAATTAAAACACTGCCAATATATTGGTTCTCCTATGTTAATAGGAATACTTAATCCTATGATACTGATTCCCAATACAAATGAAGATAAGAATACCCTAAAAATGATATTCTTACATGAATTAAATCATTATAAGAGAAAAGATATTATAATAAAAGCCTTTGGATTTTTCGTAAATATAATTCATTGGTTTAATCCAATAGTTTATCTATTATTAAGGGATATGGATAATTATTGTGAATGCTCCATTGATGAAAAAGTAGTAAAGGAAATGAAAATAGAAGATAGAAAATACTATGGGGAGACTATTTTAAAATTAATAGATAATTCTCGAGATAGAAGATATAATTTAACCACTGCCATGAGTTCAAGTGGTGAGGAATTAAAATCTAGACTTGAAAATATGCTGTTTTTTAAAAAGAGTTCCAAGAAAAGGATTATTATTTCTCTATTTGTAACAATTTTAATAATATCCTTTGGATTTACTATAGCCTGCAATATTATGCCAGCTAAGGCTGTAGATGAAAATAATTCCTTTGTGGTATATATTAAAGAAGATGGATTGTATTATTCATATTTAGATAATGGAGAGGAATTTAGAGTACATGAGGGAAAAGAATTTAGTTATCCTATTATTTCGAAAACAGGGATGTATATAGCCTATACTCATGGAACAGATCTATATGTATATGATTTTGAAAATGGAAATTCAGACAAATTAGCTAAGGAAATAGTATCCTATGATTGGATAGATGAAGATACTATAATCTATTCTACAGAGAAAGCAGGTTTTACTATACATGATATGAAACCTAAAAAGGGGATTCAAAGCTCAAAGGATTATATAGATGAATATTACTATGAAAATTTTAAGGTTTCTAAGGACGGAAGTATTTATGGCAATAGAATATCTAAATGGACTGTTGACAATGATAAATATGCCTATAATACTGGGATCGTAGAAATAATACTAGAAAAGAACGGTCAATTTAAAATAAATACAATAGTAGAAGGCAGAAAGTTTACAGATGATAAGCTGGGATATAGTCCTATTATATCTAAAATAACTGAAGACGGAAGATATATTTTTATTATGGAGAAATTTGCTTCAGGTTCATTAAGTGCAGATGGGATAGGCATAGGACTGTATGATACAAAAGAAAAAATCCATATAGATTTTACTGATATATATGGAAGTGAAGGAATGACATATGGAGAAGGTGATGAAGATTTAGTTGTATTGCCCTTTGCTAATAATGTAGCTATAAATCCTAAGGACAGTAATTTAATTGCTATAATTAAGGGTGGATTTAGGGAAAGGTTTATGAACAAAGAAGTAGTTTTATTTAATATTAATAAGGATAAATCCTACGAGATTATCAATATTATGGAAAAGGACTTGGTGGCTATGACTCCTAGTTTTACTTTGGATGGGGATAAATTATTATATTCAGCTACTAAAGCTATAAACCCTGGCAGTATAACTGATTTTAATCAAGCATATAAAGACTGGGAAAATCAACCCCATAATATTTATGAATATGACTTAAAAAATTCCCAAGTAAGAAAGTTAACAAAGGGAAATGAATTTGATTTTATGCCTATAAATATATCTAAAGATGAGATATTAATCTGTAGGTTAAAAGATAATGGGTACAGCAGTTTAATAAAAATTATTGGTGAAAAGGAAGAAATCTTTGCAGATGATGTAATGATTGATTATATAACAGAAGAGAACATAGATATATTTTTAGGCAAGAATAATAAGAAAAATAAATATAATATAAAAGAAAACAATAAAAATACCAGCATAGCTGATAAATTATATGAGTTAAGAGGCGGGAAAATAGGAGATAATTCAAGGGTTGGTAATATAATTAACCTTTTAAATTTCCCAAAAGACTTAGAATCAAATGGGATTGAACTATTTACAAAAGAAGAACCCTACGGATTGCAAATTAATTTTAGTGCCGATACAGATACAAAAATGAAATATACTTCCATGAGTTCAGATGATGTATGGAGATCACAATCATTGATTTTGTTCTCGCTTATAGATAATTTAGACTATATTAAATATGCTATAGATGATGGCAAAGGGAATATAATTGTATCAAGTATAAACAGGGAACAAGCTGATAGTATAACAGTATCAGTGATGGGACATAAAACTTCGTATATAGCGAAGAACAAGAAACGTTTTAAGGAATTTTATAATGTTTTTGTTCAGGAGGATAATTTAGAAAGTCAGAACACAAATAATATTAAAAATATAGAAATAATATTTAATGAGGATAATAATTATTTCGACAATAAAGGGCCTATATCTATTACAGATAAAAAAATGATAAATGATATTGTAGGTATGCTAGACGAAAGTCAACCAATCCAGGATGATGAAAAAATGAACAATATAAGGGACATGGCTTATAAAGATAATAAACTAATCCTTACTGATATTGATAATGAAAAAAGTGAAATTAAATTTACTTTTGACACCTTATATGAAATAGGTTTTATAGAAATGGATAGAGAAAAACTAGAGCCAAAGTACGATTTTTTTAGATATATTTTAGACTTAATTGAATATGGGAAATATGAAACTAATATTGACAGTGAAGTAGTTGAATTGTTCAAAAAATATAATTGGACTATTGATTATAGAGTAAATACTATAAAAGAAAAATTACCCTCTGATTTGAAACACGAAGCAGGGGAACATCCTATAAAAATATATTGGGCCTATAATAATGAATTGTCTAAAAGTATAGGATTTGATTTTAGCAAATATTTAGGCGATACCGTAGTGGCAGAAATTTACACATTAAGAGAACCACTTCCTGAATATATGAAACCAATGCTTAATGCAAGGGGTATTGTATTAAAAAAAGATGGAAAGATTATAGGGGCATATATAGACGCTGGGAGACATGAGTCTTTTGCTTGTTCTCTTAATAGGAAGAGTTTAGAAGATATAGTAAATGAAGATTGGGATGAATGGATTAAAGATTATATTGACTATGATAACAAACTAGAAAAAGAAATAGCACAACTGAGTCCTGAAGGGGTAATAAAGACATATTTTGAAGCTCTAAATTCCCATAATGTAAAAAGAGCAAAGGCTTGTCTAGCTAGAACAAAGTCAAATATAAATTTGGATTTATCTGCTAATATGAGTAATATAGAACTCTATAATAAAAAGGCTGAGGATTATTATAATAATATTAAAAGTGTAAATTTATTGGAAATAAAAAAGTTAGATAAAGAAAACGAAGATTCCAATACATTAAGTTATAGAGCAACGGCTGATTATAAATATAAAAAGATGATAGTTCATGAAGATGGGGTCTTGCCATATACAGTATTATTAAAAAAGGAAACTAAAAATGGAGGATGGAAAATCCAGGATATAGGTTTTTAAAATCCTAAAAATAAGCTTACTTTTACGGGTAGCCTCCGAAAAGCAAGCTTATTTTTACATTTTCTACTATGGATAATCCTTCCCTAATGACGAATATTTTGAAGAAGAAAAATTGCGAAGGGAAGAAGAAATAAAAAAAGAAAGAGATAAAAAGGAAAGAGAAGATATATGGCTATTTCTGCTGTTTAGAAGAACAAGGAAACCAGATTATGAAAGAAATAGGCAAATGAAAGGGCTTTGCGATATTATAGAGGAGCTACCTACTATTGAGAAACATTTATAATTTTAATCTTCTTTATTTTGCCAATAGGACGTTTTGTAAATTTTATTAGGATTTCTGTATGATATAATATATATCATACAATAGCTTTATCTATTGGAGGAGATAGGATGGATTTATTTAATATCCAGAAGTCAACTCAAGAAGTAGCAGAAGCTATTTCAGCAGTTTTAAATGTAGATGTAACCATTGTAGACATACATTTAAACAGGGTAGCTGCTACGGGAGAGTATAAAAATTTAATAGGGCGAAGTTTACCTAAAAATTGTGCATTTGAATCCATTGCTAATAAGAGAAAACCTGAGTTCATAGACAATCCCAACATAAGTCAAAAATGTAAAGGGTGTAGTCTAAGAGGAAGCTGTGCGGAAATGGCAACAGTTGGTTACCCTATATTAAATGGTGAGGACTTATTAGGGGTAATAGGGCTTATAGCTTTCAATATGGAGCAAAAAAAGAAACTTCAAAGAGAGTACCACTCGTTGATAATATTTTTAAGTAAATTAGGAGATCTATTGGCTGGTAATTTAAAGTATGCAAATACTATAATGGATTTAACAATTCAAACTGAAGAAACTAAGATGATAATAGATGGATTAGGAAATGGCATTATTTGCACCGATAATTTGGGGAATATAAAATTTGTCAACCTTAAAGCCGAAGATTATTTAAAAGTTGATGGCAATAATATTATAAACAAGTCTATATTTGAAATAGTTCCTAATTTACGCTTAGATTTTAAAGATTATGTTCCAATTGAAACCAAATTGACTATAGATAATAAAAGGGAAAGCTTTATTATTAAGGTAATTCCCGTAATGTTACAAGAAAAAAATGTAAGTAATATAATAGAGATTCATAAGACTTCTAATATGGTAAAAAGTGCATATAAACTAATAGAAGGTCAAAATAGCATTACATTTGATGACATAATCGGGGATAGCCCTAAGATGCAGGAAGCAAAAAAGGTATCCCTAAGGGTTGCAACGAGCAAATCTAGCATACTCCTTAGAGGGGAGAGTGGCACGGGAAAGGAATTGTTTGCTAGGGCTATACACAATTCAAGCAATAGAAGGAACTCTCCTTTTGTAGCTATTAATTGTGCTTCCATTCCTGATAATTTATTGGAAAGCGAATTGTTTGGATATGAAGGAGGTGCTTTTACTGGTGCAAAGGAAACAGGACAGATGGGAAAGTTTGAGCTAGCCAATGAGGGGACTTTGTTTTTAGATGAAATAGGAGATCTTCCCATACATTTGCAGCCTAAATTGTTAAGGGTTCTTCAGGAGGAGGAATTCATGAGGGTTGGTGGGAGGGAGCTTATTCCAATTAACTTTAGATTAATAGCTGCTACCAATAGGGATTTAGAAGATATGATAACTAAAGGGGAGTTTAGAGAAGATCTATACTATAGGCTAAATGTTATACCTATTCATATACCACCTTTGAGGGAAAGGATAGGGGATATAGACAAGTTGAGTGATTATTTGATCAAGAAATATTGCAGGAAATTGGATAAGGAGTTAAAGCATCTTTCTACAGAAGCAAGGGAAGCCTTTAATATATATAACTGGCCTGGAAACGTAAGGGAGTTAGAAAACGTCATAGAATATTTAGTTAATGTAGTAGGGGATAGGGAAATAAAATTAGAGCATTTGCCTTACAATATAAAAGAATATCTAAATAATGAAGATCATAAAGCTGATAGTTTGAAGAAAATTATAGATGATTATGAGAAAAGCATATTAAGATCCTATCTAAAAACTTATGGGAATACCACTAAGGATAAAGAAAAAATCTGTTCAATGCTGGGAATTGATCTATCCACTTTATATAGAAAGTTAAATAAATATAATTTGCAATAATGGGAATTAATTTGCATTATTGCAAATTATGTCTCCAATATCATTGGAGTATATGAACTAGCATAGTAATTCTCATGGATATTTTGCATTTATGAGAATTATTTTATGTTGACAAAATAGTTAAGGCAAGGGGAATACATAGGCACAGAGGTTTTGTTTAATTGGTATACTTTTTGCAACACCATATATATAAACTACATTTAGGATGGTGTTGATATTGGATAATAAATTTATAGCCACTCTAGTTAAAATGATAAAACAGGATTCTACTCCTGCTTTGGGATGCACTGAGCCTATAGCTGTGGCTTTAGCAGGAGCAGCAACAAGGGACTATATAACAGATACTATAAAAAGTATAGAGGTACTAGTGAGTAAAAATATATTTAAAAATGGAAAGTTTGTTTTAATTCCTAATACAAATAGATGGGGATTGGATTTAGCAGCGGCATTAGGAGTATTAGGAGGAGATAGGAAATATGGTCTTATGGTTTTAAAGGATATAGATGATAAAATTATTGAAGAGGCTCAAAAAATGATTGAGGCTAATAAGATAAAATTAGAATATATAGGAGATGTGCCTGAGGTATTTGTAAATGTAGTTGTAACTACTAATAGTGAAAAGATAGAGGTAGTATTGAAAGATAATCATGAGCATATTGAACAAATCAAGGTAAATGGAGAACTTGTATTTGAGGATAGGATAGAAGATGAAGACAAAAAGGTTTGCAATATTTTAAATGGATTGACTTTTAAGGAGATTAGACGCATTAGCGAAATCATACCCATTGAACAATTGGAATTTATAAAAGCTGGAATCCAGATGAATAAAAAAGCAGCAGAAGAGGGTTTAAATTGGGATAGGGGTGCAAAGATTGGATATACATTAAAAAGACTAGAGGAAAGGGGTATATTATCTAACAATGCTCCAACTCAGGCTAGAATATTAACAGCAGCTGCAGCAGATATTAGAATGGGGGGAGGAAATTGCCCCATAATGACCAGCGGAGGAAGTGGAAACCAAGGAATAGGCGTGGTATTGCCTATTGTAGTGGTAGCAGAAGAGGAAGGGATAGAAGAAGACAAGTTGATAAGAGCTATATTTTTTGCTCATATGATAAATAGATATGTAAAGGCATATACGGGAAAATTGTCAGCTATGTGTGGTTGTGCCATTGCAGCTGGAATTGGTGCCAGTGGAGGAATTACGTGGCTCCTAGGGGGAAAAGATTTTCAAATAGAGGGAGCATGCCAAAATATGCTTGCTAATTTAACAGGTATGATATGTGATGGGGCAAAGGAAACCTGCTCTTTTAAACTAGCTACTTCTGCAGAAGTAGCAGTTATATCTGCCTATTTAGCTATGGAAAATGTTATAGCAAAGCCAAATACAGGTATTATAGGAAATACTATAGAAGATACCATAAAAAATCTAGGCATTTTATCGAAAGAAGGGTTGCCTTATATGGATTCAGCAATAATAAAAATATTGGAGGACATATAGCAGTTAGCTTAAAATAAATATATATTATGCTATAATTAATAAAAGGATGAAATTAGAGGAGAGGTGTATATGGAATATAGTATAAAAACCACTAGATCTCAAGAATTTGTTGATATTACCCACATTGTGCAAGATGAGGTAAAAAGAAGTGGAGTAAAGGAAGGATTGGTTATAATATCTATACCCCACACTACTGCAGGAATTACCATTAATGAGAATGCTGATCCTGATGTGGTGCATGATATATTATCTAGTTTAAATGAGGTATTTCCAGTATTAGGGGATTATAGGCATATGGAAGGCAATTCCCATGCCCATATAAAAGCATCCCTAATGGGTTCATCGTGTAATGTTATAATAGAAAGAGGAGAGTTAGCCCTTGGCATATGGCAAGGCATCTATTTTTGTGAATTTGATGGGCCAAGGAATAGAAAAATAAAAATAAAAATTATAAAGGGAGAACAATGAAAACAACAAGAATAAAATCATCAAAACTAATACTTACAATTATTATGATTGCAATTATAATAAGTTTAACAGGTTGTGCTGCTATTAGGGACAAGATTAAAGTGATGAAAGGGGAATTAGTAGGGGTACATTTTGAAATTACCGCTTATGATCACTATGCTAATAAGATTTTGGCTCTAAATGGTAAAAAGGTGACAGTAGGACTTTTAGAGAATAAAGCCAATATTGATTCATCATCAACAGGATATCAATCTGGAGTGTTGGAGATTACTATCAATGGGAAACAAATGTTCCAAGTGGGAAATACTGTAATATTTGCAGAAGATGGATTAGATATGGTGGAAGATTTTGAAACGCCTAAAGATATAGCCGTGGATAGTGGTGGTGGATTAGTGCCTATTGACAGGTTTATTAACGATATAAAGAATAAAATTGGAAAGAAGAAGACCATTATCATATCAAGTCAGATGGGAATACCCATTGCTGTATATCAAGGGGAAAGGGTATATGTAACAGTCCCTGATGATTTACCAAAGATGACTAGGCTTAATATCGATGGAAAGAGCCTTTATATTCATAGGGCTAATTATTTAATACTAGATACTGAAATGATGAAATAAAAAAAGTATATTAAAAAACGCAATAGATTGATTTTGAAATCTAGATGAAGTAGTAGATAATTTTATTGTATGGATAAATAAGATAAAATAAAACAAGGAATGGATTTTCCCCATTCCTTGTTTTATTCTTCTAAATAATCTTTTAATTTTCTGCTTCTACTTGGGTGTTTTAGTTTTCTAAGAGCTTTTGCTTCAATTTGACGTATTCTTTCTCTTGTAACATCAAATACATTACCTACTTCCTCTAAAGTTCTAGTTCTTCCGTCATCTAAACCAAATCTCAACCTTAATACCTGTTGTTCTCTGGGAGTTAGGGTATCTAAGACTTGTAAAAGCTGTTCTTTTAACATAATTTGTGTAGTTACTGTATCTGGAGACTCTATATGATCATCTTCAATAAAGTCCCCTAGTTGGCTGTCTTCTTCTTCTCCTATAGGGGTTTCTAGGGATATGGGCTTTTGTGCTATTCTTATCATATCTATTACCTTATCTACTTCCATGTCCATTTGTTCTGCTATTTCTTTTGGAGTAGGTTCTCTTCCAAGTTCTTGTACTAATTGCCTTTGTATTCTAGTTAGTTTGTTAATATTTTCGATCATATGAACTGGTACTCTTATAGTTCTGCCTTGATCTGCAATAGACCTTGTAATAGATTGCCTTATCCACCAGGTGGCATAGGTACTAAATTTATATCCTTTTGTGTAGTCAAATTTTTCTACTGCTTTTATAAGTCCTAGATTTCCTTCTTGAATCAAATCCAAAAAGGACATACCTCTGCCTATATATTTTTTAGCAATACTAACTACTAATCTTAAATTTGCTTCGGCTAATTCCCTTTTTGCAAGTTCATCCCCAGCTTCAATCCTCTTAGCTAATTCTACTTCTTCTTCCCTTGTAAGCAAGGGTATTTTCCCAATTTCTTTTAGATACATTTTAACAGGGTCTCCCACATCTATTTTAGATGTATCAACTTTAATATTTTTATCATCTGTATCCTTTTCCGTATCCTCTTCTGCTTCATCCTCTACTTCCTCATCTATTATATCAATACCTATTTCTTCTAAACTCTGATATAGCTCGTCTATTTGGTCAGCATCAAGGTCTACATCTTCAAAGCAGTCCATTATCTCATCATAGGTAAGAAATCCATCTTTTTTACCTGTGTCAATTAATTTTTTAATATCTTTCTTCTTTTCTTCTTTTAAGATATCGATATTATTGTGGTCTATTTATAATCTCTCCTTTCTATAAGGATGTTTTAATAATTTTAGCAATTGAATGTACTCCTATATATATATTATCATACTAGAGATTTTATTGTACAAGAACCTCCTTCTAAGGATATCCTTGAAGGAGGTTCTTGTTAGTCTTGTATACTTTCAAAAGGCTCTGATATGTCAAAATGTCCCATCAACGATTCAGCTTTTTCCCCATCTATTAAAAATTGTACTCTATCTATATTATTTAATTCTAATAGGCTACCTACTATTTGGTTTACTGTGAAATACTCTTCCATAGATCCACCAAACAAACCTTCTTGGGAGAAGTTTACAAAAGCAGTACCATTAGATACTTCTACTCCCAACAATTTTATACTTGTAGGTATCACAGTACTTAAATTGTCTTTTTTTGGCCCTTTCATCAGTTCTTTTACAATGACTTCTTCTAAGGATATATCCCCATATTCCACAATTCTTTTTTCTGGAATAAGTTTTTCTAAGCTTTCATCTCCAGTATTTATATACTCGTTATTTGCAAAATATAGAATTACTTCTTCACTATCAGTTTTTGGAGTAGGTTCAACTACTTGATTTTTTTCTTCAGTATCATCTTCCTCCACCTTATCTATTATATCATTATCACCATTTTCTTCAATTATATTATCATTACTTTCATTAGTTGGCTCCTCTTTGGAGCTGCAAGCAACTAAACTAAAAGCAAGTACAATGATTAGAAACATAGTAAAAGTCTTTTTCATGTTATCCACTCCTTTCTTTATCCATATTATATAATATAAATTTTAAGTTCTTGTGAATATTTATTAAGAAATTATTAAAAACAATAAAAATATATTTCATTAATTATACAGGTATAGTTATAGTAAATGTACTACCTTGACTTATAGTACTTTTTGCGGATATGGACCAACCATGCTTATCAATTATGTTTTTTACCAATGCAAGGCCAATGCCATATCCTGCTATACTTTTATCATTGGGAACATGACCTTCTAGAACTCTAAATCCCCTTTCAAATAGATTGGTTAAATCTTCTTTTTTAATACCTAATCCATTGTCTTCTATTATTAAGGTTATATTATCTCCATTATTTCTTCCAATTATTGATATAAAATGATAATTCTTCTTTTCATCCTTATATTTTATGCTATTGTCTATTAAGTTGATTAGAACTTCTTTTACTCTATTTTTATCACATTTAACTACTATACCTTTAACTTCATTGTTTAGTTGCAATTTTACATTATTTTTTTCTGCATAGGGTTCCATAAGTTTAACGGTTTCATCAATAATTTGTCCAATATCTTCTTTGTTAATATCCAGTATAATATCTTCAAGTTTTAAAGACCCCATTAGATAGTTTACTAAATCTTCCATCCTTTTGGTTTCTTCGTATATATCCATTAAATACTCATCATAAGTTTCTAAATCATTATTTCCTATAGATAAGGATTCTATTAGAGCTCTAATGGAGGTGAGAGGGGTCTTTAATTCATGAGATATGCTATTTATAAAATCTTTTCTATTTTTTTCTATGCTGTATAGCCTATGACTCATATTATTAAAAGAGTCTACAAGTTGTCCAATTTCATCCCTAGAACCTTTGTTTACTTTATACCCTAAATCACCTGATGCAATCCTTTTGACTCCATAACTTAAATTCCTTAAAGGCTTAGTTATGCTATTAGTTGCAATAGCTGTCAATACTATAGATATTGTTAGTGCAAAGGAAGAGATTTTTAATATGTCTTTTTTCAAATTTTCTATATCACTATATATAGATTCCATAGAAGCAGATATAAGTACAGCACCAATTACTTTTGTCTCAAGGCCAGTATTCATGGTTATAGGTACTGACAATTGGAGAACATTTTTTTGTTCAATATTATATAATCCAGATTTAGATTTCCCTTTGAGACTGGATTTAATTTCATCATTGTCTAAGGTCTTACCAATATAACTATTGTAGTTATCTATTAATACTTTTTTATTAGCATCTACCACTAATATTCTAGCATTGGCCTGTTTCCCATAACTTTTTACCATGATTCTTGCAAATATTATATCTTCCATATTTCCTTTATAAGTATCTGCAACAATATTAGCCGTTTGAAACAATCGTATTTCCTCATTTTTTATTTGTTTAGACTTATAATTATTTAATACCAACACACCAAATATAGAAAAGACTAATACAGCAATCAAACTATATATGATGAGCATTTTAATTCTTATTGAAATAATAACCAACTCCCCACTTGGTCATAATATATTTGGGATTTTTAACATCTAATTCAATTTTTTCCCTAAGATTTTTAATATGAACATCTATAGTTCGAATATCTAAAGGTTCTTCTTCCCAGATTTGAGAAAATATCTCTTCTCTAGTAAATACTCTGCCAGGATTTTTTGCTAGTAAATAAAGCATATCAAATTCCTTTTGAGTTAGTTTAATTTCATCATTACCTATATATATCTTTCTTTCTCCCAGATTGATAGTTAATTCCTCTATTGATAATATCATACTTTCTTTTTTAGTTTCAACTCTTCGAGTTATTGCTTTTATCCTTGCTATTAATTCCAATGTGTTAAAAGGTTTTGTCATATAGTCATCGGCTCCAAATTCAAAACCTAAAACCTTATCATAATCTCCATCTTTTGCCGTAAGCATCAATATAGGTATGTCATAATATTCCCTAATCCTTTTACATAATATCATCCCATCTATATCGGGAAGCATTAAGTCTAAAATGATAAAATCCACTTGTTTGTTTTCCAAATTATATAAAGCTTCAGCACCATCATATGCGGGAATGACATTATATCCTTGTTGTTCTAGACTGTGTTTAAGCCCCTTTACAATAAGCCTTTCATCATCCACGATTAAAATATTCATATTGTTCATCCTCTCCAATTGATAATCTATAGGATTCATTATATTATAACATTTTATTTTATTCTTTCCTATAATTCTTACAAAAGCTTAAAGAAGGTTTAAGTTAGAATATATAAATCTAATTTGTTAATATTAAAAAATTTAGTATATAATATATTATATGGTATATTGAAAACAATTGATTTGGAGGCGAATTTATGAAACTAATAAACAAAGGTAAAACAAAGGATGTGTATAAATTAAAGGATGGGAATTACCTTTTAAAATTCAAAGATGATGTAACAGGTGAGAATGGTGTATTTGATCCAGGGGCCAATACTGTTGGATTAACCATTGAAGGTGCTGGTAAATCTGGTTTGAAGTTATCAAAATATTTTTTTGAAATATTAAAGGAGGAAGGAATACCAACCCATTACATAGATGCTAATATTGATGAGGCTACAATGATAGTAAAACCAGCTAAAGTATTTGGGCATGGACTAGAGGTAATATGTCGCTATAGGGCGGTAGGAAGCTTTATACGACGTTATGGATTATATGCTAAAGAAGGCCAGCCCCTAGATGCTTTTGTAGAAATAACCTTAAAAGATGATAAACGTCAAGATCCCCCTATTACAGAAGATGCACTCCATATGTTAGGTATATTATCCCATGATGAATACAAAATATTGAAGGAACTTACTATAAAAATTAGCAATATAATAAAAGAGGAACTAGCTAAAAAGGGAATCGAGCTTTATGATATTAAGCTAGAATTTGGGAAAGTGGGAGAAGACGAAGAGATTGCTTTAATTGACGAAATTTCCGGTGGAAATATGAGAGCATATAAAGATGGTAAATATATTGAACCCTTGGAGCTAGAGAGGTTAATCTTACAGGATTAGCTATGGAATGTTAAAATATATTCAAAGGAGAAAATTATTGAAGAAGGTGAATTACATGTCTAAAGTAAAGACTAATGCTATGCGTATATTAGACAATCATCAAATAGAATATGATATCATAACTTATACCAATACTGATGGGAAAATAGATGGGGTTTCTGTTGCTGAAAAGATAGGAAAAGATCCTAGGACAGTGTTTAAGACTTTGGTAGCTCAAGGGAGTAGTGGAGATATATATGTGTTTATAATTCCTGTAGCAGAAGAATTAGATCTTAAGAAAGCCGCAAAGGCAACAGGGGAAAAAAAGATAGATATGATTCATGTAAATGATATAACCAAATATACAGGATATATTAGAGGAGGTTGTTCTCCTATTGGAATGAAAAAGGAATACCCTACCTTTATTGATGAATCAGCTTTAAGTTTAGAAACTATAGTTGTTAGTGGTGGGAAAATAGGAATACAGATGGAGTTGAGTGTAGAAAAACTAAAGGAAATAACTAAAGCTATTATATATAATCTTATAAAATAGTCTGTTTTTAAAACAGGCTATTTTATTATTTTTTAATAATACCTTCAATGGGTATAAATTTACTATGTAGATATGTATAATATATAACGAAAGTAATTAAAGGGGAGATTAAAATTGAATTATATAAAGCAAGTTGAAGAGATAGCTAAATATTTTAAAGACAATGAAAAGAATAAAAAGGATTTTAAAATAGGAATAGAAATGGAGCATTTTGTAATAAACTTAGATACTCTTGAGACTATTTCCTACTATGGGGATGGAGGTGTAGAAGAAACCTTAAAAGAATTGGAAGTCAATGGCTGGAAAGGAATATATGAAGGAAAATACTTACTTGGATTAAACAATGGGAATAAGACGGTAACTTTAGAGCCAGGAAGCCAGTTAGAACTTAGTGTAGTAGCTCAAAGGTGTATAAAGGATATAGAAAAAGAGTATTTTAGTTTTTTAAAGGAGATATTACCTATTTTGGAAAGAAAAAATCAAGGATTGATTGCAGTAGGTTATCATCCAGAGACGCAAATTTCTCATATAAAAATATTGCCTAAGAAGAGATATGATTATATGTTTAATTATTTTAAGGATAAGGGAGTTTACGCTCATAATATGATGAAAGGGACTGCTTCTTTGCAGTTGGCCTTTGATTACAGTTCAGAAGAAAATTATATTAAAAAATTTAAAGTAGCTAATGCTTTGTCTCCAGCAGTGTATGCTCTATTTGACAATGCCTATTATTTTGAAGGAAAACCTTGGAGAAGACATAATCTAAGGGCCCATATATGGGAAAATTGTGACAAGGATAGATCAGGCATAGTATATAATGCCTTTGATAAGGATTTTGGATACAAAAAATATGCAGAATATATATTAAATGGGCCTCCTATTTTTATAGATAATGGTAAGGAGATATATTTCACTGGAAGCAAACCTTATAAAGAGATATTTAATCCAGAGGATTATTCAATAGAGGAGTTGGAACATGTACTTACAATGTTCTTTCCCGATGTGAGGACTAAAAAATACGTAGAAATTCGGATGATGGATGCAGTACCTTATCCTTTAAATTTATCTGCCACGGCCCTATGGAAAGGAATACTATATGATGAAGATAATTTAAATCAGGTATATAATCATATTAAGGATATAAATATGGAGCATATGGATAAGGCTAAGAAGAGTATTATTGAAAAGGGATTAGATGGGAAAATAAAAGATAAAACTGTACATGAAATAAGCAAATGGTTAGTAGATATAGCTAGAGATGGACTAATAGAAGAAGAAAAGGGATATATTGAACCTTTGGCAGATATGGTTCAAAAGAAAAAAACCCCTTATGACCTAATAGGAGAAAAAGCCCAATTAGGGAAAAAGGAAGCCTTAAAGAACTGTATATTAAACAATTTAGATGAGGTGAAATAATATGGACGGAAAATCTTTAACTGAAGAATATATAAATTTGGTCCAACAATATAGAGATATATATTATGAAGATTACAAAAAGGCTAAGGAAAAAGCTAAAAAATCCAATGCTAGATATAAGAATAAACCAGTGCCATTTTTATATCAGCCTATGTTTTTTACTGAAAAGGATGTAGCAAATTTTAAGGAGATTGGGAAAATATTGATGTCTATTGCTAATAAGGTTACTGATAAATATGTATACTCTCCTGAGTACAGAAAAAAATTCAAATATTCAAAACTATTAGAAGAGCTTATACTAGTAGATCAAGGCTATGATATAAATATCCCCATTGGCAGATTTGATCTTTTTTATGATGGTGGAGATGATTTTAAGTTTATAGAAGTAAATACTGATGGTTCATCAGGTATGAATGAAGACAATATATTTGCAAATATAATGCTAAGTTCAAAACCTATAGAGGAGATGCAGAAGAGATATAATATCACTTATTTTGAACTAATCAATAGTTGGGTTGAAGAGAGTTTGAATATATATAGTAGGTTTAAGAATAAGGTGGAGAAGCCCAATATAGCAATTGTAGACTTCAAGGAGTCTGGCATAACAGCTGAGTTTCAAGCTTTTAGAGAAGCTTATAGGGAAAAAGGCTATAATGCAGAAATAGTCGATCCAAGGGATTTAAAATATATAGATGGGAAACTTTATTACGGTAATATGAGGATAGATATGATTTATCGAAGGATAGTTACAGTAGAACTCATGGAAAAAAGTGAAGAGATACCAGATCTAATCCAAGCCTATAAGGATGGGGCTGTATGTGTAATTGGTTCACTAAAATCCCAAATAATGCATAATAAAATAATATTTAAAATACTCCACGATGGGGATACCCATAAGTTTTTAACAGAAGAAGAAGTAGATTTTATAAAAAAGCATATTCCTTATACAGAAGAATTTTCAGTAGATAAAAATATATTTGAAGAAGTGAAAAAAAATAAAGATAAATATATAATAAAACCTATGGATTCTTTTGCATCTCAAGGAGTTCATACAGGGAGAGACTACACCCCTAAGGAGTGGGAAAAAATATTAGAAGAATGTTGGGATAAGGGTTATCTATTTCAACAGTTTATAGATCCCCCTACTAGACCCTTTATTTTATTTGATGAAGATGGGAACATAAATGTAGAAGATTTTAAACTAAATATAGGAGTATATATGTATAATGAAAAATTTGCTGGAGTTTATACTAGGATAAGCAGGGACAATATCATATTTGGAAGGGAAGGATATTATTCTATACCGAGTATGTTGGTTAGGTAGAAAGTTGTTTGCTATTGACCTATATTTTTATCTAGATAAAAATATAGGTCAATTTTTATATTGTATCTAGACATTCTTAACATTGACAAATAGCTATAAATAAAATAACATTAAATTAATATTATTCTTACTATAGATGTGGAATATGGACTCTTCTGGGGAGATAGCAGCCCTATTTTCTATTAGAAATACCTGAATATATAATAATAAAAGGAGGCTTAAGAATGGAGTTTACATTTGATTGGGAAGAAAATAAAGAAAAGGTCAAAGATTTTAAAATATTCATGAGAGAAAACAAAGGTAAAAAGGGAGCATTGATGGCGGTATTACATGAAGCTCAAGATAAATTTGGTTACCTACCAAAGGAGATTCAGGAGTTAATATCTAAAGAACTTAGAATTCCTTTATCGGAAATATATGGAGTAGCCACATTTTATTCTCAATTTTCTTTGGTACCCAAGGGAGAGTATAAAATTGGAGTATGTTTAGGAACAGCTTGTTATGTAAAAGGTGCTCAAGATATATTGGATAAGGTAGAGGAAGAACTAGGTATTACGGTGGGGCAAACTACACCAGATAGAAAGTTTTCCCTTAGTGCCACTAGATGTTTAGGTGCTTGTGGGTTGGCACCTGTATTGGTAGTCAATGAAGATGTTTATGGTAGGCTTAAGGCAGAGGATGTAGAAGAAATATTAAATAAATATAGGTAATTTGGAGGTGTAAAAGTGATAACCATTGAAGATTTAAATAGGATTAAGGAGAAAACATTAGCTAATATTAACTTAAGGCAACAAGAACAAAAGGAGATAATAGATGATAAGAAGGATATGGATGCCCATCCTACCCATGTACTAGTATGTGGGGGGACAGGATGTCATTCTTCTGATGGAGATAAAATAAGGGAGTTGTTAGCTGAGAAGGTTAAGGAAAAAGGTTTAGATAAGGATGTTAAAGTAGTATTAACTGGTTGTTTTGGTCTTTGTGAAGCTGGACCTAATATAGTTATATATCCTGAAGGTATTTTTTATAGCCATGTAAAATTAGAAGATGTAGACGAAATAGTAGAAGAACACTTCCAAAAAGGGCATGTGGTAAAGAGACTTTTATTTAAAGAATCCTATGTAGATGGAGCTATTAAACCAGTAAATGAGGTGAATTTTTATAAGAAACAAACTAGAATAGCTTTGAGGAACTGTGGTCTTATAAATCCTGAAGATATTGATGAATATATCGCTTTAGATGGATATCAAGCTTTGGCAAAAGTGGTAACGGAGATGACTCAACAAGAGGTAATAGACCTAGTTAAGGCTTCTAATCTTAGAGGAAGAGGAGGAGCAGGTTTTCCAACGGGGAAAAAGTGGGAGACAGCTTTTAAATACCCAGCAGATCAAAAATATGTAATATGTAATGCAGATGAAGGGGATCCAGGAGCATTTATGGATAGATCTATTCTAGAAGGGGACCCTCATTCGGTTTTAGAAGCTATGGCCATATGTGGTTATGCCATAGGAGCAGATCAAGGTTATATATATGTGAGAGCTGAGTATCCAATAGCGGTGCATAGGCTTGAGATAGCTATAGAACAAGCTAAGGAGAAAGGGGTACTTGGCAAAAACATATTCGGTTCAGATTTTAACTTCGATATTGAGTTGAGATTGGGGGCTGGAGCTTTTGTATGTGGTGAAGGTACAGCACTGATGGAGTCTATCGAAGGTAAAAGAGGTATGCCTAGAACCAAGATCCATAGAACAGCTCATAAAGGATTGTGGGGAAAACCAACTATAATAAACAATGTAGAAACCTTTGCAAATATTCCAGTAATATTCCAAAGAGGTGTAGATTGGTTTAAATCCATAGGCACAAAGGATTCTCCAGGTACTAAGGTATTTGCGTTAGGCGGTAAGATAAAAAACACTGGACTTATAGAGATACCTATGGGAGTTACATTGAGGGATATAATATTTGACATAGGCGGAGGAATTCCTGATAACAAGAAGTTCAAGGCAATTCAAACAGGTGGGCCATCTGGAGGATGTATACCAGAAGAATATTTAGATACTCCTGTTGATTTTGAGTCTTTGGCAGAACTTGGCTCCATAATGGGTTCTGGCGGGATGGTAGTAATGGATGAGGATAACTGTATGGTGGACATAGCTAGATTCTTTTTAGATTTTACTGTGGAAGAATCCTGTGGTAAGTGTGTTCCCTGTAGGGAAGGCACTAAGAGGATGTTGGAGATTTTAGAGAGAATAACCGAAGGGGAGGGGGCACCTGAGGATATAGAAACCTTAGAATCCCTATCGGAAACTATAACTACAGCATCCCTATGTGGGCTTGGGCAAACTGCAGCTAATCCAGTAGTATCTACTTTAAAGTATTTCAGAGATGAATATGAAGCCCATGTAAATGAAAAGAGATGTCCTGGCGGTACTTGCCAATCTCTATTAGAATATTTTATTACTGAGGACTGTATTGGATGTACAAAATGTGCTAGAAATTGTCCTGTTTCTTGTATTAGTGGTAAGGTGAAAGAGAGGCATGTAATAGATACGGAAAAATGTATCAAATGTGGAACCTGTATGGAAGTGTGCCCAACAGGTGCAGTAATTAAAAAATAGGAGGTATACCATGAACAATGTAACTCTTACTATAGATGGGCAAAAGGTAACAGTGCCTAGAGATTACAATATTATTCAGGCAGCTAAGAGGATAGGTATAGAAATACCAGCCCTATGCTATGATCCAAATTTAGAAATAGTAGGGGCTTGTAGATTATGTGTAGTGGAAATCGAAGGCAGTAGAAAAGTACAAACAGCATGTTCTACCAAGGTAAAGGAAGGCATGGTAGTTCATACTGAATCGGAAAGAGTAGTAAACTTAAGAAGGGAGATACTGCAGCTTTTGCTAGACAATCATCCTAACGATTGTTTAACTTGTCAAAAAGCTGGTGAGTGCCTATTACAAAAATATGCCTATAGATATGATGTGAAGTTTAGAGAACACGATGGTGCTAGAAGGGCAAATTTTGTAGATACTTCAAGTCCTTATATATTAAAGGATGATAGTAAATGCATATTATGTGGTAAATGTGTTAGGACTTGTGCTCAAGTCTATGATAGAAAAGTTCTTTCTTTTGCAGGGAGAGGATTTAATACTAGAATTGTTGCAGATGCAGACTATTCTTTAGAGGAATCTACTTGTGTATCTTGTAATAGATGCGTTACCGTATGCCCTGTTGGAGCCCTTATAGATAGAAGGCTTTTGGGTAAAACTAGAGTATGGGATGGAGAGATTAAGGGGGTTAAATGTAAAGCTTGTGACTATGGTTGTAATTTTGAAGTACTGTCTAAAAATGGCAAGAACGTGGCAGTTAGAGCTAAATCTCCAATAGAAGGTAGGCCCTTGTGTTTAAAGGGAAGATTGACTACAGAGTTGTTGTATTTAGACAAACCCGAAACTCCATATAAGAAAGAAGATGGGGAATTTAAAGAAACCACTTGGAAGGAAGCCTTGGGACTGGAAGATATTTTTGAAAAGATAGCATCAACGGAAGATAAAAAGTAAGTGGGAGTTGAAAACCATGGTAGAAATCACGATAAATGGTAGAAAACACCAAGTACCAAAAGATGTTACGGTACTTGAGGTCTGTAAAGACTTAGGGATAGACATTCCTACCCTATGTTATGATGATAGATTAGAACCTCATGCTGCATGCAGGTTGTGCATAGTAGAGGTCAGAGGAAAAGATAATCTTCAAGCTTCTTGCTCTCTTAAGGTAAGAGAAGGAATGGATATACAAACCCATAGTGAAAAGGTGATTAAGGCGAGAAGGGATATACTAGATCTTCTATTTTCCAATCATCCAGAAGATTGTCTTAGCTGTGAAAAATCTGGAGATTGTAAACTTCAAGACTATTGTTTTGAATATGGGCTTGTTAAAGGAAGCTATGAAGGAGAAAAGAAGGATTATAAAAAGGATTATTCTAATCACTTTTATACCTATGATCCTAATAAATGCATACTATGTGGCAAATGTGTTAGGGTTTGTTCAGAGCTTCAATGTACTGATGCTATTGGATTAGAGGGCAGAGGATTTGATACAAAGGTAGTTACCCCCTTTGATCTAGGATTAGCAACTTCCAAATGTGTATCCTGTGGAAACTGTGTAGCAGCATGTCCTGTTGGCGCTTTGATGCCTAAGCGAAAGGGAAAAATTAGGTATTGGGAGCTGGAAAGGGTAAAGACTACCTGCTCCTATTGTGGCGTAGGTTGTCAAATAGAATTGTTGGTTAAAGGAAACAAAGTAGTTGGGGTTGAGCCAGCAAGGGGAAAAGCTAACAATGGACTCCTTTGTGTAAAGGGACGGTTTGCCTACCCATTTATAAATCATCCTGATAGACTAAAAACCCCCCTTATAAAGAAAAATGGGAAATTTGAAGAAGCTACTTGGGATGAGGCTTATAGAGTTATTGTAGATAAAATTAAAGAGACTAAGGCAAATTATGGATCAGAGGCTTTTGCAGGATTAACTTCAGCGCGATGTACCAATGAGGAAAACTATCTATTCCAAAAGATGTTTAGGGCAGTTATTGGAACCAACAATGTGGATCACTGTGCACGGCTCTGACACGCTTCCACCGTTGCAGGTCTTGCAACTACATTAGGAAGCGGTGCCATGACAAATAGCATAGAGGAGATAATAGATGCAGATGCTATATTTGTAATTGGTTCAAATACTACGGAAAACCATCCGGTAATAGGTACGGTTATGAAAAGGGCTGTTAGAAGGGGAGCAAAATTAATAGTAGCCGATCCAAGGAGGATTGAATTAGCCGATTATGCAGATGTATTCCTTCAAATCAAACCTGGAACTAATATAGCTCTACTAAATGGTATGATGAATGTAATCATAAGTCGTGGATTACATGATAAAAGGTATATAGAAGAAAGAACGGAAAATTTTGAGGAGTTTGAAAGGGTTATAAGTAGATATACCCCTGATATAGTAGGAAGA
>Ga0208938_1000419_pt1 | contig 33295 bp, 28 predicted proteins | sample AD_UKC125_MetaG_FD_184434 | JGI IMG/M metagenome (GOLD analysis project Ga0208938, IMG submission 184434) | Active sludge microbial communities of municipal wastewater-treating anaerobic digesters from USA - AD_UKC125_MetaG (SPAdes) (version 2) | ecosystem: Engineered > Bioreactor > Anaerobic >...
GCCTCGATCGGACGTCCGGGCACCCGCCCGGCGCCCGGTGGCCGTCCGGGTGGCGCCCCTGGTCGTCCGGGTGGCGGCGGGTTCGGTGGTCGTCCCGGCGGTGCCGGCGCCGGCACTGGGGGCGGCGGCGGTGGCTTCGGCGGACGCCCGGGTGCTCCCGGCCGCGGCGGCACTCAAGGTGCCTTCGGTCGGGGCGGCGGTCGGCCGGTGCGCGGACGCAAGTCCAAGCGGGCCAAGCGTCAAGAGTTCGAGCAGATGCAGGCTCCGACGATCGGCGGCGTGAGCGTCCCGCGGGGCGATGGCTCCACGGTGGTCCGGGTGCGTCGCGGCTCCTCGCTGACCGACTTCGCCGACAAGATCAACGCCAACCCGGCGTCCTTGGTGACGGTGCTCTTCCACCTCGGTGAGATGGCCACGGCCACACAGTCCTTGGACGAGGACACCTTCAAGTTGCTGGGTGCCGAACTGGGTTACGACGTGCAGGTCGTCTCGCCCGAGGACGAGGAGAAGGAGCTGTTCGCCTCCTTCAACATCGACCTCGACTACGAAGAGGAAGACGAAGCGCATCTGGCGGCCCGTCCGCCGGTCGTCACCGTCATGGGCCACGTCGACCACGGCAAGACCAAGTTGCTCGACGCCATCCGGTCGGCCAACGTCATCGCAACCGAGGCCGGCGGCATCACCCAGCACATCGGTGCCTACCAGATCGTCACCCAGCACGAGGGCCTCGACCGGGCCATCACCTTCATCGACACCCCAGGTCACGAGGCCTTTACGGCCATGCGGGCCCGTGGTGCCAAGGTCACCGACATCGCGATTCTCGTCGTGGCCGCCGATGACGGGGTCATGCCCCAGACCATCGAGGCGCTCAACCATGCCCAGGCGGCCGATGTGCCGATCGTCGTGGCGGTCAACAAGATCGACAAGGAGGGGGCCAACCCCGCCAAGATCCGCCAGCAGCTCACCGAATACAACCTCGTGGCCGAGGAGTACGGCGGCGACACAATGTTCGTCGACGTCTCGGCTCGCGAGAAGCTCAACATCGACGGCCTGCTCGAGGCCGTGCTGCTGACCGCCGATGCGGCCCTGGACCTGCGCGCCAACCCCGACACCGACGCTCGTGGCGTGGCTATCGAGGCCAACCTCGACCGCGGCCGGGGAGCCACCGCCACGGTCCTGGTGCAGCAGGGCACGCTGCACGTCGGCGATGCGATCGTCGCGGGCTCGGCGCACGGCCGGGTGCGCGCGATGCTCGACGAGCACGGCAACGCGCTCGCCGAAGCGCCACCGTCGCGTCCGGTCCAGGTCCTCGGGTTGTCCTCGGTGCCGCGCGCCGGTGACAGCTTCGTCGTCGCGCCCGATGACCGCACGGCGCGTCAGATCGCCGAGCGGCGCGAAGCTGCCGACCGGCAGGCGGCGCTGGCCAAGGCTCGCAAGCGGATCAGCCTGGAAGACCTCAACGAGGCGCTGGCCGCCGGCAAGGTCGAGACCCTCAACCTCATCCTCAAAGGTGACGTGTCGGGTTCGGTCGAGGCGCTGGAAGATGCATTGCTGCAGATCGACGTGGGCGACGAGGTCGACCTGCGGATCATCGACCGTGGCGTCGGTGCGATCACGCTCAACAACATCAACCTGGCGATGGCCTCCAACGCCATCATCCTGGGCTTCAACGTCCGCGCCGAAGGCCAGAACGCCGAGGTCGCCGACCGCGAGGGTGTCGAGATCCGCTACTACTCGGTGATCTACCAGGCGATCGAGGACATCGAGGCGGCCCTCAAGGGCATGCTCAAGCCGGAGTTCGAGGAGGTGTCGGTCGGCAGCGCCGAGATCCGGGAGATCTTCCGGTCCAGCAAGTTCGGCAACATCGCCGGTTCTATCGTCCGCTCGGGCGAGATCCGTCGTGGCGCCCGCGCTCGCATTCTGCGCCGCGGCGTGGTCATCGGGGAGAACGTCGAGATCGCCGGGCTGCGCCGGTTCAAGGACGACGTCACCGAGGTCCGCGAAGGCTACGAGTGCGGTATCAACCTCGGCTCGTTCAACGACCTGCAGCTCGAGGACACCATCGAGACGTACGAGATGCGGGAGAAGCCCCGTGGCTGATCCGGCTCGCGCTCGGAAGATCGCCGAGCGCATCAAGGCGATCGTCGCCGAGCAATTGGAGTACCGAGTCAAGGACGAGCGGCTCGGTTTCGTCACCGTGACCGATGTCCGGGTCACGGGTGACCTCCAGCATGCGACGGTCTTCTACACGGTGTTCGGCTCCGACGACCAGCGCGCCGCCACGGCGGCCGCACTGGAGTCGGCGAAGGGCAAGATCCGCTCGGCGTTGGGGCAGCTGGGCATCCGGCTGACCCCCTCGCTGGAGTTCATCGCCGACGCCCTTCCCGAAGACGCGGCGCACCTGGCGGATCTGCTCGAAGCGACCAAGCGGCGCGACGAGCAGATCGCTGCCGCGGCAGCTGCGGCCCGGTATGCCGGTGACCCCGACCCTTACCGACGCCCGGCTGACGAGACCAACGACACTGACGCCACCGAGGAATCCGACGACAGTGTGGAAGCCGAACACACTGACGCCGCTGCCGAGACTGAGCCAGGCGGCAGCGCGACGTCGGCGTCTCCGCGAGCCTGAGCACCGACCGAGACCGACCTTCGATGCCTGACACCGATGGTCCCCATGGCCTGCTGCTCGTCGACAAGCCCTTGGGGTGGACCAGCCACGACGTCGTCGCCCGGGTCCGCCGGCTCGCCGGCACGAGGCGCGTCGGTCACGCGGGGACGCTCGACCCGATGGCCTCGGGCGTGCTCGTCCTCGGACTGGGGAAGGCCACCAAGTTGCTCACCTTCCTGGTCGGTTGCGACAAGGACTACGTCGCGACGGTGCGGCTGGGCGAGGTGCGCTCGACCGACGATGCCGAGGGCGAGCTGCTGGCCTATCACGATCCACGGGGAGTGACCGAGGACGCCGTCGCGGTGGCGGTGGCCGCGTTGACCGGCGACATCGAACAAGTGCCTTCGACGGTGAGCGCCATCAAGGTCGCGGGTCAGCGGGCCTACGCGCGCGCTCGGGCCGGGGAAGCCGTGGTGTTGGAGCCCCGGCCGGTCACCGTGTCATGCTTCACCGTCGGCCCGCTGCGTCAAACCCAGAGCGCTCAGGGGCAACTCGTCTTCGACCTCGACATCGAGGTCACCGTCTCCTCCGGCACGTACGTGCGGGCCTTGGCCCGCGATCTCGGGCATGCGCTGGGCGTCGGTGGGCACCTCACCGCACTGCGGCGCACTCGGGTGGGCGGCTACGGAATACCGGCTTGTCACCCACTGCCAGAACTGGAGGCCGCCGCCCGGGCTGACAACGGTTCTCGGGCCGGGTTGCCGCTGCTCCCGCTCGCGGCGGCGGCCCGCGCGGCGCTGCCGGTTCGAGAGCTCACCGAAGCCGAGGCGCGAGCGCTGTCCTTCGGTCAGTCGATCGCCCTCGGCCCGGAGCGTGCGGAGTCGGTGGCGGTCTTGGCGCCGGACGGCACTCTGGTCGCTGTGCTCGACGAGAGCGGGTCGCGTCCGCGGACGCGCGTCGTGTTTGCCCCGGCGGGTTCGTAGAGTGTCCTCCGTGCAACTCTGGAAGGGCGTCGCCGAGGTTCCCACGAGGATCGGCGCCAGCGTCGTGACGCTCGGCAATTTCGACGGCGTCCATCGCGGTCATCAGGCCGTGCTCGGCCAGGTCGCTCAGTTGGCGCGGTCGCGCGGGCTCACGTCGGTTGCCGTCACCTTCCAGCCGCACCCGATCGCCGTGCTCTACCCGGAGCGAGCCCCCCAAGAGCTGATGTCGGCCGACCAGCGGGTCGAAGCCATCTCCGCGGCTGGGATCGACTCGGTGCTGTTGCTGGAATTCACTCGCGAATTCGCTGCTCAAACACCGCAGGAATTCGTCGACAGTGTGTTTGTCGGGGCGCTGCAGGCCGCCGTGGTCGTCGTCGGGGCGGACACGAGGTTCGGGGTGCGCAACAGTGGCACCGTCGACACCCTCGTCGAACTCGGTGCCAGCCGCGGTTTCGAGGTCATCGTCGTGCCGGACATCGGCACCGACGGACGATGGTCCTCGACCCGAGTGCGCGAACTGCTCGCGGCAGGCGAGGTCGCTGAGGCAGCCGCCCAACTGGGCCGTTGGCATGCAGTTGACGGGATGGTCGTGCATGGCGATCACCGCGGGCGCCTGCTGGGCTTCCCGACAGCCAACCTCGGCGGTCGGATCGAGGGGATGATCCCAGCCGACGGCGTGTATGCCGGGTGGCTGGAGCGGCGGGGGCTGGCGGCCGATGCGCCCGACCGAGTGCTGCCGGCTGCCATCTCGATCGGCACCAACCCCACCTTCGACGGGGTCGATCGCCGGGTCGAGGGCTACGTCCTGGACCGCACCGACCTCGACCTGTACGGCGAGCCGATTCGCTACTCCTTCGTGGCCAGGCTTCGCCCCACCTTGCGCTTCGACGGGATCGAGCCGCTCATCGCCCAGATGAACCTTGACGTGTCTGACTGCCGCCGCATCCTGCGCGCGACGCCGGCCCGGGGCACCAGCCTCGGGCCCGCCTGAATCCACCGTTTCCGGGCGGCCCCCTATCCGGTGGGGTGGAGCGACCCAGTAAATGGGTGTGCCGGAAAGCACTGGAACGCGGCCGCACAGCATACGGTTGGGGGACTCACCCTGTTCACGCCGGGGTTGAGCCGGGACTTTACTGTGAAGTAGCTCACCCGGCATCATCCCGGGACACCCGTTAGGCAGAAGGAGCCCACGCCGTGGCCATGAAGTCCGCAGTGGACGAGGTCGTTCTCCGCGACGTCCTTGAGAACCGCGCACCCAGTATCGGAGCGTTGTTCCGTGACCGCGTCGCCAAGTCCGGGCATCGAGAGGCTTGGCAATACTTCAAGAATGGCCACCTCGAGCGCGTGACCTGGCTGGAGACCCAGGAGCGCGTCTACGCCATGGCCGCCGGCCTGATGTCGCTCGGCTTGCACCTGGAGGATCGGGTCGCGATCGCCTCGACGACTCGCTTCGAGTGGGTGCTGGCCGACCTCGCGATCATGTGCTCGGGCGGTGCGACCACGACGGTCTACCCCACGACCATCGCCGAGGACGTCGCCTACATCCTGTCCGACTCCGGGGCCCGGATCGTCTTCGCCGAGGACGACGGTCAGGTCGAGAAGTTGCGCACCCACCGCAGCGAGATCCCCGAGGTGATGAAGGTCGTCACCTTCTCCGGGGAGGCGCACAGCGGTGACGAGGAGGGCGACGACTGGGTGATCAGCCTCGCCGACCTCGAGGCGATCGGTCGCGAGGCCCTCGCGGCCCGGCCCACGATGGTCGACGAGCGCATCGACCTGGTCGGCCCCGACCACCTGGCCGTCATCATCTACACCTCGGGCACCACGGGCCGGCCCAAGGGCGCCGAGCTGACCCAGGACGCGATCATCTACGAAGGCGCCTCGGTCGACTCGATCAAGTTGCTCAACCACGATGACCTGCAGTTCCTCTGGCTGCCGCTGTCCCACATCTTCGGCAAGATCCTGCTGACCTTTCCGTTGCAGATGGGCTTTGCCACTGCGGTCGACGGCAAGATCGACAAGATCGTCGACAACCTCGCGGTCATCAAGCCGACCTTCATGGGTGCGGCCCCCCGGATCTTCGAGAAGGCCTATGCCCGAGTGTCCGGAATGGTGGAGACCGAGACCGGCATCAAGCGCAAGCTCATGGACTGGTCCCTCGACGTCGGCCGCCAGGTCATGGAGGCCAAGTCCGAGGGCAAGGCCCCCTCGGCACTGCTCAACCTGCAGTACGCCATCGCCGACAAGCTGGTGCTCAGCAAGATCCGTGAACGCTTCGGCGGGCGCGTGCGCTTCTTCATCTCTGGATCGGCGGCGCTCAACGCCGATATCGCCCGCTGGTTCGGGTCGGTGGGCCTGCTCATCATCGAGGGCTATGGCCTGACCGAGTCGTCGGCGGCCACGTGCGTCAACCGTCCGATCCACGGCAGCTACCGCTATGGCACTGTCGGATGGCCGGTGCCTGGCACCGACGTCAAGATCGCGGACGACGGCGAGATCCTCATCAAGGGCCCCGGCGTGATGCGCGGCTACCGCAACCGACCCGACGCCACGGCCGAGGTGTTCGACGAGCAGTCCTACTTCCGCACCGGAGACATCGGCGAGATCGACGACCTCGGCTTCGTCAAGATCACCGACCGCAAGAAGGATCTCTTCAAGACCTCCGGCGGCAAGTACATCGCCCCGTCCCAGATCGAGTCGACGCTCAAGTTCATCTGTCCGCTCATCTCGCAGGCCATGGTCTACGGCGACGGCAAGAACTACGCCACTGCGCTGCTGACGATCGACCCCGACGCCGCCACCGCTTGGGGGGCTGCGAACGGCATGGCCGGCAAGAGCTACGCCGAGATCACCCAGAGCGCCGAGATGCGCGAGGCGATGCAGGGCTATATCGACGAGCTCAACACCCACCTCAACCGGTGGGAGACGATCAAGCGGTTCGTCGTCCTCGACCGCGACCTCACCGTCGACGACGGCGAGCTCACCCCGAGCCTCAAGCTCAAGCGCCGCGTCGTGTCCGACAAGTTCAAGGACGAGTTGGAGGGTCTCTACGACTGACCTGCCCAGCAGGTATGCCGTGTGGTCGGCGGCGCGCTCCCGGAACGGGCAGTGCGCCGCCGACGTGTGTCAAGGCAGGTCAGTCGAGCACCAGCGGGACGAAGCGATACCAGCCCAGTCGGTGCGGCTGCTCGCCCGGGGTCACTCGCCACAGCGCCCCACGGGCCGGCACCACCATGATGCCGACGGGCGTGAGCTGATCGACGAGTTCCTCCGGTATCTGGGCCGCCATGGCCGAGACGAGGATGCGATCGAAGGGCGCCAGGTGAGGCGCACCGAGCACCCCGGGCGCGGCAGCCTCGATGGCCGCCCACGGCATACCCATGCGTGCCAGTGCTGCTGCCCCGGAGGCAACGAGCGCCGGCACCCGGTCCAGCCCGAGCACGCTGCCACTCGGGCCGACGAGGTGCGCCAGTAGCGCGGTCGTCCAACCCGAGCCCGACCCGACGTCGAGCACCCGTTGGCCGGGGTGCACATCCAGTTCCTCGAGCATCCGTCGCACGGTGGAGGGCTGGGAGTTGGTCTGGCCGTGGCCGATCGGCAGCGGCGCGTCGCGGGCCGCGCTGCGCAGCTGCGACCTCGGGAGGAAGACGGTCCGCGGGCAGGCCGCCCAGGCGGCGTCGAGCCGGGTCACGTGCCCAGTATCCGCCGGTAGACTCCCCGGATGCCCGGACAGACGCGCTTCGCCGAGTTGGAGCCGCTGCTCGAGCGGGTCCAGAAGCCCATCCAGTACGTCGGCGGCGAGCTCAACTCGGTGGTCAAGGACTGGAACGTCGGAGGTCACGGCCCGCAGGGCCAGGAACTCACCGTCCGCTGGGCGTTGATGTATCCCGACGCCTATGAGGTGGGCGTCCCCAACCAGGGCGTCATGATCCTGTACGAGGTCATCAACGAGCGCCCCGACGCGCTTGCCGAGCGCACGTATGCCGTGTGGCCCGACCTGGAAGCGCTGATGCGCACCGCCGGCGTGCCGCAGCTCAGCGTCGACGCGCATCGCTCGGTGGCGGACTTCGACCTGTTCGGAGTGTCGTTCAGCACCGAGTTGGGCTATACCAACATGCTCACGGCGCTCGACCTCGCGGGCATCCCCCTTCACGCCGCGGACCGGGACGAGACTCACCCCGTCGTCGTCGCCGGTGGGCATTCGTCGTTCAACCCCGAGCCGATCGCCGACTTCGTCGACGCGGTGGTCGTCGGCGATGGTGAGCAGGCTGTCCTTGCGCTCACCGATCTGGTGGGGGAGTGGAAGGCGCAGGGCCGGCCGGGCGGACGGGCCGAGCTGCTCCTACGCATCGCTCGCAGCGGTGTGGCCTACGTCCCTGCGTGGTACGAGGTCGACTATCTGCCCGACGGGCGCATTCAGCGGGTCGCCCCGAAGCCCGGAGCGACCGGCATACCGTGGCGGGTCGCCAAGCACACGGTGACCGATCTCGATGCCTGGCCCTATCCGAAGCAGCCGCTCGTGCCGCTCGCCGAGTCGGTCCACGAGCGAATGTCGGTCGAGATCTTCCGCGGATGCACCCGCGGGTGCCGGTTCTGCCAGGCCGGCATGATCACCCGGCCGGTGCGCGAGCGGTCCATCGAGGGCATCGGACTCATGGTCGAGCGGGGACTGGCCGCCACCGGCTACGAAGAGGTGGGTCTGCTCTCGTTGTCCTCGGCCGACCACAGCGAGATCGCCGAGATCACCAAAGGCCTGGCCGACCGCTACGAGGGCACCGAGACCGGGCTGTCGCTCCCCTCGACACGAGTCGACGCGTTCAACATCGACTTGGCCAACGAATTGACCCGCAACGGTCGGCGCTCGGGGCTCACGTTTGCCCCAGAGGGTGGGTCGGAGCGGATCCGCCGGGTGATCAACAAGATGGTCACCGAGCAAGACCTTGTTGACACGGTCGCGGCGGCCTACGGCGCGGGCTGGCGACAGGTGAAGCTCTACTTCATGTGTGGACTTCCCACTGAGACCGACGAGGACGTCCTGCAGATCGCCGCCCTCGCGGCCCGGGTCATCGAGACCGGTCGTCAGGTGAGCGGTCGCCGCGACATCCGCTGCACCGTGTCGATCGGTGGTTTCGTTCCCAAGCCGCACACCCCCTTCCAGTGGGCTGCCCAGCTCGGCGCCGAGGCGACCGACGCCCGGTTGCTGCGGCTGCGCGAGTCGATCCGGGCCGATCGTCGTTACGGCAGCTCGATCGGGTTCCGCTACCACGACGGCCAGCCGGGCATCGTCGAGGGCTTGCTCTCCCGTGGGGACCGGCGGGTGGGGCCGGTCATCGAAGCGGTCTGGCGCGCGGGTGGCCGGTTCGACGGCTGGCGCGAGCACTTCTCCTACGAGCGGTGGATGGCCGCGGCCGAGCAGGTGTTCGCCGACCAGCCCGTCTCCGTCGACTGGTACACCACTCGTGAGCGCGAGCAGGCCGAGGTGCTGCCGTGGGACCACATCGACTCCGGCCTGGACCGCGAATGGCTCTGGGACGATTGGCAGGCCGCCCTGTCCGAGGACGAGGTCGACGACTGCCGGTGGAGTCCGTGCTACGACTGCGGCGTGTGCCCGCAGCTGGGCACGTCCATCGAGATCGGGCCGACCGGGCGGACCCTCCTGCCGCTCACCGTCGCCGGCGCGCGGCCGTCTCGGCCGTGACGACCACACCGCCCAGCCCGTATGCCGTGCGGCTCGCGTCCACCGTCGACCTCGCGGAGGTCGCGCGGTGCCGCTTCGAGTGGGCGCTGGAACGCGGTGCCGGAGCGGCAGCGCAGGACGATGCCGAATTCGGCGCCCGGCTGGGCCAGTGGTGGGACGCGACGGCCGACCGGCGGTGCACCTGGCTGGCCGTCCCGGCAGGCCACGCTGAGGTGAGTAAGCGGGTGGGCGAGCTGGGAGCGGCCGGCGCCGACGGCTCGGCCTGGGCCGGCGGCTCGGTGCAGGCGGTGGGCATGGCCAGTCTCACCGTCTATCAGCGGATGCCGTGGCCCGGAGCGCCCGAGGCCCGGTGGGCCTACGTCGGGCAGCTCTGGGTCGACCCGCAACATCGCCGGCGGGGCGTCGGTCGGCTCCTCGTCGAGCACCTGGTTGCCTGGGCGCGGGACGGGGGCCTGGTGCGATTGGTGCTCAACCCCAGCGAGATGGCCCGCCCGATGTATGCCGGGCTGGGCTTCGACCGGCATCCGACCTGATGCGCCTGGACTTCCCCGCACCGGACTGAACCACCACCGAGCGGGAAACCGGGTAAGGGACGGGCACCCTAGACGGGGATGCCCAGGTGGGACAGGGCTTGGCGCAACACGACGCCGTGGCCGCCGGACATCTCCGAGGTGGCGGCCAGGGCCGCAGCTTCGGCGGGGGTCAGCCAGGCCAGGTCCAGCGAATCACCGGTCGGGGCACAGTCGCCCATGAGCACGACGATGTAGGCCAATGCCACCGCATGCTGGCGCGGGTCGTGGAACGGCGTCACCCCCGGGGTGGGGAAGTACTCAGCGACGGCGAACGGTTGCGGGGAGAGCGGCACCTGCGGCAGCGCCATCGGGCCGAGATCGCGTTCGACGTGGCGCAACACGGCATCCCGGACCCGTTCGTGATACAGCACCCGCCCGGAGACCAGCTCGCGAGCGATTCGGCCCTCCGCGTCGGCCCGCAGCAGCAGCCCGACCTTGGTCACCTGGCTGCGATCGTCGACCCGCACGGGGACGACGTTGACGTAAAGGATCGGAAGGCGGTCGCGGGCGTCGCGCAACTCCTCGCGACTGAGCCACCCGCCGCGGGTCTCGGTCTCCTGCATAAGGGGGATTGTGTCAGTAGACCTTGCCGGGGTTCATGATCCCCAGGGGGTCGAAGACCGCCTTGACGGCTCGCTGCCTGGCGAGTTCTTCGGCACCGAGCTCCCACGCCAGGTGGCGCCGCTTCTGCGTGCCCACCCCGTGCTCTCCGGTGATGGTGCCGCCCAGCTCGAGAGCGGCGCGCAGGACCTCGTCGAGCGCGGCCTCGGCTCGGTGCCAGGAGTCGGGCTCCTCGTCGAAGAACAGCGAGGGGTGCAGGTTGCCGTCGCCCCCATGCCCCGACAGGGTGATCTCGATGCCGGTGCGCTCCGAGATGTCCTGCCCGGCGTGGACGAAGTCCGCCAGGCGCGCGATCGGCACGCAGGCGTCTTCGGCGAGCCGGTTGCCCTTGCGTTCCAGGGCGTAGTTGAGCATCCGGCGTCCCTGCATGAGCAGCTCGCCCTCGCTGCGGGTGTCCGCGACGGCCACCTCCGAGGCGCCCGCGGTGGTGAGGGTTACGGCATAACGCTGCACGTCCTCGGCGGTGTGTCCCGGCCGGTCGGACTGCACGAGCAGAGCGGCCGCACAGTCGTGTGGGAAGCCGTAGTCGCCGACCCCCTGGATGGCTGCGATGGACGCCCGGTCGAGGAACTCCAGCAGGCAGGGACGGTGCGGGTCGGCGCGCAGCGCGAGGATCGCGCCGACGGCGGCCTCCAGCGAGGTGAACGTAGCCAGGGCGGTGAGGGCGGGTTCGGGCGCCTGGAGCAGGGCCAGGCGCGCGCGGGTCACCACCCCGAGGGTGCCCTCCGATCCGACAAAGAGCCCGGTGAGGTCGTAGCCCGCCACCCCTTTGGCAGTGCGCTTGCCGGTGCGCATGGTCGCGCCACCCGGCAGAACGACCTCCAGCGCCTTGACGTAATCGGCGGTGACGCCGTACTTCACGCAGCACAACCCGCCGGCGTTGGTCGCGACATTGCCGCCGAGGGTCGAGGTGTCCGCCGAGGCCGGGTCGGGCGGGTAGAACAGCCCGGCCTGCGCAGCGGCAGCCTTGAGATCGGCGGTGACGACCCCGGGCCCGACCCAGGCATGGCCCTCGACGGGGTCGATGTCGATGCCGCGGAGGCCTTCGACGTTGAGGACGATGCCGCCCTCCACCGCGCACGAGGCGCCGGTCAGGGCGGTGCGGGCCCCTTGCGGCACGACCGGTATGCCGTGCGCCTGCGCCTCCTGCAGCACCGCCACCACGTCGGCCTCATCCCGAGCGCGCACGACGGTGAAGTCGGCGGGCACGGGAGGACGGAAGGAGGAGTCCACGGCATACGAGACCGCGATGTCTCGGTCGGCGACGATCGCGGCGGCGAACGACAGCCCTGGCCGGAGTGCTGGCATGCCTCCGACCATAGACCGATGTCAACCGACCCGGGACCTTGGGCCCGAGACCCTTGAGAGGTGCCTCACCGTTGCCAGCGGGTCAGGTCGAGGCGGACCGGTGGGGTGGGCCATAGTTGAGATATGTCCGCAACACTCGGCGAGATCGTCGCCATGCTCGAAGCCCTGCCGCCCAACCCTCGGATCGTCGCCAGCGGCAATGCCGCGATCCCCTTCGAAATGCTGCGGATCATCGACCGGACCCTGCCGGAGTTCACCCTCAACATGCTCGCGGCCCACGCCGGGCTGCCGATGCGCGAGGGCATCACCCACGAGACCTCCTTCGTCGGTGCGGGGATGCGCAAGAGCCCGCGGCTGGCCTATGTGCCGGCCCGGCTCTCCATGGTGCCGTTGCTCTTCTCGCGCACCCTGCTGCCGGACGCCGTCGTCGCGCACACCTCCCTGCCGCACAACGGCAAGGTGTCGCTGGGCATCGAGGCCAATGTCATCGTCGGGGCGATCGAGGCATGCAAGGCCCGCGGCGGCAAAGTCATCGCCCAGGCCAACGCCAAGATGCCCTACACCTTCGGTGACTCGGAATACGACGTCGAGGATTTCGACGCCATCTACGAGGTCGACCTGCCGATCGCGACCAGCGCACGCCGGCCCAAGGTCGAGGCCGCGACCGGCGATGCCGCCGTCATCGGCGAACTCGTCTCCAGCCGGGTCCACGACGGCGCGACCCTGCAACTGGGCATCGGCATGGTTCCCGACGCGACGCTGCCGTTCCTGGCCAAGCTCAAGGGGCTGGGCATCTGGAGTGAGATGTTCAGTGACGGCGTGCTGAGCCTCATCGACGCGGGCGCGATGGACCCCGAGCGCAAGATCACCGCGTCCTTCGCCGCCGGCAGCGCCGAACTCTACGAGTGGATGCACCTGAATCCGCAGGTGCTCATGCTGCGCACCGAGACGACCAACGACCCGGCTGCCATCGCGATGCAGCCGCAGATGACCTCCATCAACACAGCCCTGCAGGTCGACCTCTTCGGCCAGGCCAACGCCTCGCGGATCAACGCCCGCATCTTCTCCGGGTTCGGTGGCCAGACCGACTTCATCGTCGGGGCGCTGCACTCCCCGGGCGGTCAGGCGATCATGGCCCTGCGTTCGTGGCACCCCAAGGCGCAGGTGTCGACGATCGTGCCGCTCATCGAGGAGCCGGTCACCTCGTTCCAGCACAGCGCGATCATCACCGAGCAGGGCATCGCCGAGATCTTCGGCAACGACCAGGCGCATCAATGCTGGTCGATCATCAACAAGGCCGCGCACCCGAGCGTGCGCTCGGAACTGTGGGAAGAAGCCCACGCTCTGGGCCTGGCATGACCGAGCCGACCCCGGCCGAGCGGCCCGCGGCCCCACCTCCAGCGGAGGTGCCAGCCATATCTCCGCCTACGGCCCCGCCCGTCACGGCCCCGCCCGTCACCTCGTGGCGGGCCTTCGCCGAGTGGTCGCTGGTCGGCATCGGCTCGATGTGGGCCAGTTGGACGATCCTCGGTTACGGCTGGGTCATCGCGCTGATCACCGGCGGGTATGCCGTCAAACTCGCTCTCGCCCACACACCGGGGCCGGCGTCCTGGGGGTTCGTCGCGGGGCTCGGGCTGGTGCCGATCTACGTGGGCTGGGCCAATCGGGCCCACACCGAGTCGATGACCGCCCTCATCTGGGCGGCCAGCGGGGCCCTGACCGTCGGCGTGGCGGTCATCGCCTTCCTGTGGTCGCGTCGTCGCGGGGCTCCCGTAGACTGACCCGAGCGGCGTCGACCCGGCCATCACCGGCGAGCCTCCGGAAGAACAGCGTGACCCACGTGCTCCAGCGCGAGGGCCGCGCCCACTAGACCCGGACGGGTGGGCCCGTCACAGCCTGGACAAGAGCGGCGGTATGCCGTGTCCGTCGCCCGCCCGGGCGAGCAGACGGCATACCGCAAGCGAGGTGGTACCGCGGTGCCCGATCCCGTGGCGTGGTCGCTCGACCACACCCGAGACCGGACCTCGTCCTCGTGGCACGGCATACGAGCGACGAGCACGAAGGACGGATCCACCTGTGAGCTACCCCAAGGCGAGCACCGACCCGGCGAGCCAGGGCGTCCCCCCGACCCCACGGTTTCCGGCGATCGAGGAACGCGTGCTGGCCTACTGGGCGCAGGACGACACCTTCCGGGCTTCCGTCGAGGCGCGTGAACCCGGCGTCGACGGGTCGAACGAGTTCGTCTTCTACGACGGCCCGCCGTTCGCCAACGGGCTGCCGCACTACGGCCACCTGCTCACCGGCTATGTCAAGGACATCGTGCCTCGCTACGAGACGATGCGCGGCAAGCGCGTCGAGCGGCGCTTCGGGTGGGACACCCACGGCCTGCCCGCCGAGCTGGAGGCGATGCGCCAGCTCGGGATGACCACCAAGCAGGACATCCTCGACCTGGGCATCGGCGAGTTCAACGAGACCTGCCGTGGGTCGGTCCTCACCTACACCAAGGAGTGGGAGGACTACGTCACCCGGCAGGCGCGCTGGGTCGACTTCGACAACGACTACAAGACGATGAACTCCTCGTTCATGGAGTCGGTCATCTGGGCCTTCAAGCAGCTCTACGACAAGGGCCTGGCCTACGAGGGTTTCCGGATCCTGCCCTACTGCTGGAACGACCAGACGCCGCTGTCCAATCACGAGCTGCGCATGGACGAGGACGTCTACCAGAACCGCCAGGACCCGGCGATCACCGTCGGCTACCTCCTGGAGACCGGCGAGCACGCCCTCATCTGGACGACGACGCCGTGGACCCTGCCGTCGAACATGGGTGTGGCGGTGCACCCGGATGTCGACTATGTCGTCGTCGATGGCGACAAGGACGGCGACGGCAACCGCTATCTGCTGGCCGAGGCCCGCCTGGGCGCCTACGCCCGTGAGCTGGGCGCCGATGCCCCCGAGCGGATCGTCGCGCGCTACAAGGGTGCCGAGTTGGTCGGGCGCCACTACACCCCACCGTTCTCCTACTACCAGGGGTATGCCGGGGCGCACCAGATCTCGGCCGCCGACTTCGTCACGACCGAGGACGGCACCGGCCTGGTCCACATGTCGCCGGGCTTCGGTGAGGACGACAAGGCCGCGCTGGACGTGCTCGGTGTGGAGACGGTCGTGCCGGTGGGACCGGATGGCCGATTCACCCACCCGGTGACCGATTTCGCGGGGATGCACGTCTTCGAGAGCAACCCACTGGTCATCGAGCAGTTGCGGGCGCGCACCCGCTACGACGCTGCAAGGGGAGCCGAGGGCCGGGGAGCCGAGGCCGGAGAAGTCTCCGCCGAGGGCCTGGGCTCGACCTCGCCGGGCACGGTGCTCGTGCGCCGGGAGACCTACGACCACGCCTATCCGCACTGTTGGCGCTGTCGTCAGCCACTCATCTACATGGCGGTCTCCAGCTGGTTCGTCGCCGTGACGCGCTTCAAGGACCGCATGCTCGAGCTCAACCAGCAGATCGAGTGGACCCCCGAGCACGTCAAGGACGGCCAGTTCGGCAAGTGGCTGGCCAACGCCCGCGACTGGTCGATCTCACGAAATCGCTTCTGGGGCAGCCCGATCCCGATCTGGAAGTCCGATGACCCGGCATACCCGCGGGTTGACGTCTACGGAAGTTTCGCCGAGTTGGAGGCCGACTTCGGCCGGCTGCCGCGCAACCCGCAGGGCCAGCCGGACCTGCACCGGCCTTACATCGACGAACTGACCCGGCCCAACCCGGACGATCCGCGTCCGGAAGGGCAGCGGTCGACGATGCGCCGCGTCGAGGACGTCCTGGACGTGTGGTTCGACTCCGGTTCGATGCCCTTTGCCCAGGTGCATTACCCGTTCGAGAATGCCGACTGGTTCGAGCATCACTACCCGGGTGACTTCATCGTCGAATACATCGGCCAGACCCGCGGCTGGTTCTATACCCTGCACGTGCTCGCGACCGCGCTGTTCGACCGGCCGGCCTTCCGGGCCTGCGTGAGCCACGGCATCGTCCTGGGCAGTGACGGCGCCAAGATGAGCAAGTCGCTGCGCAACTACCCCGACGTGTCGGAGGTGTTCAACCGCGACGGCGCCGACGCGATGCGCTGGTTCCTCATGTCCTCGCCGATCCTGCGGGGCGGCAACCTCGTGGTCACCGAGCAGGGCATCCGCGACGGGGTTCGCCAGGTGATGATCCCGCTGTGGAACGCGTGGTATTTCTTCGCGCTCTACGCCAACGCCGCGCGGTCGGGGCAGGGGTATGCCGCCTCGGCCTCCACTGCGTCCTCCGACGTGCTCGACCGCTACCTGCTGGCCAAGGTGCGCGAGTTCGTCGAGACCATGCAGGCGCAGCTGGATGCCTACGAGATCGCAGCGGCCTGCGACACCATGCGGACCTTCCTCGACGTGCTGACGAACTGGTATATCCGCCGGTCCCGCGACCGCTTCTGGGACAGCGACAACGCGATGTCGGCGTCCACCCAGCAGGCCTTCGACACCCTGTTCACGGCCCTCGAAGTGCTCACCCGCACCGTCGCCCCGCTGCTTCCGCTCACGACCGAAGAGATCTGGCGCGGCCTCACCGGCGGCCGATCGGTGCACCTGCAGGACTGGCCCGATGCGACGACCCTGCCCTCGGACCCTGCCCTGGTCCGCGCGATGGACCGCGCCCGGGAGGTCTGCTCGGCGGCCCTCGGGCTGCGCAAGGCCGGCGGGTTACGGGCCCGGTTGCCGTTGGCGCGCCTCACGGTCGTCGCCGACGAGCCGCACACGCTCTCGGACTTCTCGGCGATCATCGCCGACGAGGTCAACGTCCGCGAGGTCGTCCTGCGTGACCTCGCCGCCGCCAGCGAGGCCGATTTCGGTGTCTCGCAACGCGTGACGGTTAACGCCCGCGCCGCGGGACCTCGGCTGGGCAAGGCGGTCCAGGTCGCGATCAAGGGCGCCAAGACCGGCGACTGGTCGATCGCTGCCGACGGCACGGTCACCTCGGGGGGCATCGCCCTGCAAGAGGGCGAGTATGCCGTCGAGACGGTCGTCGCTGCGGCGGCGGACGGCGCCGAGCGGGCGGTCACCCTGCTGCCCGGAGGTGGGTTCGTCGTCCTCGACACTGCCGTCACGCCGGAGTTGGCCGCCGAGGGGGTCGCCAATGACCTCATCCGCGCGGTGCAGCAGGCCAGGCGGGACGCCGGCCTGCATGTGTCCGACCGCATCACCCTCTCGGTGTCGGCCGAGGGCAGGGTCGCTGCGGCCCTCGACGCCCACGAGGCCCGCATCATCGAGGCCACGCTGGCCGAGCGAGTGGTCCGAGTCGATCCCGCCGACGCTGCGTCGATGACTCCGGTCACGCTCGGGGACGGCCTGACGGCAGCCGTGACCGTCGCGAAGGTGACCACATGAGCGACATCAGGATCCGGCGCGCCGTGCCCGACGACCTCGACGCTGTCCTGGAGGTCGGCCGCACGACCTGGCCGGCGACCTATGGGCCGATCGCCGGCGATGACTACGTGGCGATGGGCCTGGCCAAGTGGTGGACCCGCGAGGAAACCCTTCCGTTGGTCTACTCCGGGCGCACCACAGTCGCCGAGAACGGGGCGCCCGAGGGTCCGGGCCACGTCGTCGGCATCGCCTCGACCGGTCTGCTCACAGGCCACCTCGTGCTCTTCCGGCTCTACGTGCTGCCCGACCACCAGGGCAGGGGCATCGGTCGGCGGCTGCTCGAGGACGTGCTGGCCCAGGCCGCACTGGCCGGGCATCCGGACATCCGGTTGTCCTACCTGGAGGGCAACGACAGCGCGGCCCGGTTCTACGCCGCTGCCGGGTTCACCGACCTGCATCGCGAACACAACGGGCACGGCATACCCGACTCTGTCTGGGTCGTGCGAGCGCTGAACCAGGAGGGCTCGTGACCGCGCCCGCCGATCCCGGTCTGGCCGCCCGCATCGCCGAGATCGAGCGCGAGATTCTCTCTCGCGCACCGGAACACGACATCGTGCCCACTTTGGATCGGGTCGCGGCCGTGCTCGACATGCTGGGCCGACCGCAGGACGCCTTCCGGGTCGTGCACATCACCGGCACCAACGGCAAGACCTCCACGACCCGGATCGTCGAGGCGCTGCTGCGCGAACACGGGCTGCGCACCGGCAGATTCACCTCACCGCACCTGCATTCCATGCGCGAGCGGATTTGCGTCGACGGACATCCCGTGGCGGCAGAGGTGTTCGTCGAGACGTGGGACGAGTTGCGCCCGATCATCGCCCTGCAGGACGCGGCCTCGCAGGCCGCGGGTGGACCGCGGCTCACCTTCTTCGAGGTGCTCGTCGTGCTCGCGTATGCCGTGTTCGCCGACGCCCCTGTCGATGTCGCCGTGGTCGAGGTCGGGATGGGTGGCCGTTGGGATGCCACCAATGTCGCTGACGGCGAGGTCGCGGTCATCACCCCGGTTGATATCGACCACACCCACTTCCTCGGTCCAGACATCGAGTCGATCGCCGCGGAGAAGGTCGGCATCATCAAGCCGGGCGCCGCGGTCGTCACCGGCGAGCAGGTGCCCGAGGTCATGGACCTCATCGACCAGCGGTGCGAGCAGGTGGGCGCCCGCCGCTATGCCGCGGGACTCGATTTCGGTATCACGTCGCGCGAGGTCGCGCTCGGCGGACAGCTCGTCTCGCTGCGTGGGATCGCCGACCGTTACGACGAGCTGTTCGTGCCCTTGCACGGGCCACATCAGGGCGACAATGCAGCCCTGGGGGTCGCGGCTGTCGAGGTGTTCCTCGGGGCGGGGGAGCGTCGGCTCGACGCCGACACGGTCCGCGCCGGACTGGCTGCCGTCACGTCACCCGGGCGGCTGGAAGTCGTGCGCCGATCACCGACGATCCTCGTCGACGCCGCGCACAACCCCCACGGCATGGCCGCCCTGCGTGAGGCGCTGGCCGACGCCTTCTCCTTCGCCCGCCTCGTGGCCGTGGTGGCGATCTTCGCCGACAAGGACGCCGGCGCCATGCTCGATCTACTCGAGCCGGCCGTCGACCATGTGGTCGTCACCCGCAACTCCTCGCCACGCAGCGCCGATCCGGCCGAGCTCGGCGCCATCGCCGCCGAGATCTTCGGCGCCGACCGGGTGAGCGTCGTCCCATCGCTGCCGGATGCGATCGAGTCAGCTGTGACGATCGCCGAGTCCGACGGCCTCGGTGGTGGGATCGTGGCCACGGGTTCGGTCGTCACGGCCGCTGATGTCCGTCTGTTGTTGGGAGTGACTGATTCATGACTGGGCTGACCTTCTACGGACGGCTGGGCAAGTTCACCTGGCGGATGTGCGCGCTCGTCCTGGCCTCGCAGTCGATCCTCGTCTTCTTCGGTGCGCTCGTCGCCTGGGGGATTGCCAAGGCCGACCAGACCGGTGCGCCGACGGCATACCTTGTCGTGGGGTCGCTCTTCGCGGTCGGGTGCGTCGTCGCCGCGGGGCTGATGCGCTCCCCGATCGGGGTGACCCTCGGGTGGCTGGTGCAGCTGGCCTGCTTCGCCTCGATGGTCATCGTCCCGATGATGGGGCTGGTCGGGGTCATCTTCGGCGGGCTCTGGGTGGTGTGCCTGGTTCAGGGCAAACGGATCGATGACGCAGCCGCCGCGCGAGAGGGTCAGGCCGATAATCTGGCCCCGTGACGACCTCTGAGCGCTCCCTGGTCCTGGTCAAGCCCGACGGTTTCAAGCGTGGCCTCACCGGCGAGGTGCTGCGCCGCATCGAAGCGAAGGGCTATCGGCTCGTCGCACTGGAGATCCGCACACCCACCCGCGACCTGCTTGCCCAGCACTATGCCGAGCACGAGGGAAAGCCGTTCTACGAGAGCTTGTTGAGCTTCATGTCTTCGGGCCAGGTGACGGCCATCGTCATCGAGGGTGACCAGTGCATCGCCGGTTTCCGCTCGCTTGCCGGTGCCACCGACCCGACCAAGGCCCTGCCGGGCACGATCCGTGGCGACCTCGGACGCGACTGGGGCATGGGGTCGACCGAGAACGTCGTGCATGGGTCCGACTCGCCGGAGTCGGCCACCCGCGAGATCGGGATCTGGTTCCCCAGCCCTTCAGCCGACTGAGCCAACCTCGCCTGTCGCGGTGAGCCGGAAAGGTGTCACCGATGCTGTGGACCACTCGGGTTTCGCCAGTGTTGAGACTGGCCGCGCTGGGGCTGCTCGCGCGGCGGGTCCAGGCCCTCTTACTCGCCGGATTGAGTACGTTGGTCGTGGCGTCCGGAGTCTTCGCGCCAGTCTTCTCGAGGGCCGTCGATCAGGGCGTTTTCCTGTTCCAAACCCGTTCGGGTGGCGAGTTGAGCAGGACTGTGGTCGCCGAGGCATCCGGTGAGCTCGGCGGGTCCATCTCAGCGGCGGTGATCGATCGAGTGATGCCCGCCGGGTTGACTGAGTTTTTGGGCGCCCCGCGCCACATGTGGTCGGGCCGAGTCCGTGTCGAAGGGGGTCGCCTGGGTGCGCTCCACGGGTCGGTCTTGGCCCAACCGGACACCTGTGTCGGGCTCACACTTGTCAGCGGCCGATGTCCTGTCGCCGGCTTCGAGGTGGCCGTTTCGGAGGCGGACGCCGCCGCGAATGCGTGGAGTCCGGGCAGCACGGTCCTCGCCCGCGAAGACCGAGGGTCGGAGATCACGCCTGACTTCGACCCGCCCATGGTCGTCGTTGGTGTGTATGCGGTCGATGTCCAGGCCAGCCACTGGCCCTGGGTGCTCCTGACCGGTTCGTCCGGGGTCGTGGAGCCGGGGCAGAACGTCGTCGGGGCCGACGCGTTCGTGACCTCCGTGGCGACCTTCGAGCGCGCGGCGGCGGCAGGCGCGGGCGCTTCCACTCGCGGATGGGTGAATCCGCGGCTCACGGCAACCTTCGCGTTGAACACAGGAACGGCCGGACTGGACGATCTGCCCGCCATTGCCGACGGAATCTCGAGAGCCCAAGCTGCCGGTCGCCAGGCATCTCCCGAGGTCGCTGTGCGCTCGGGCCTGCCGGACGTCGGACAGGAGGTCGCACTCGGCCAGGTCCAGTCTCGATTGGTGGTCTTCTTCCTGGTCGCCCAGTTGGCCCTGTTGGCGGTCGCCGTGGTGATACTCGTGTCCGGGGCTGCCGCGGCTCAACGGCGCCCCGAGATCGGCCTGGCCAGGCTGCGTGGGTATTCGGGACCCCAGGCTCGAATGGTCACCGGGGTCGAACTGATGCTGCCGGTGGGGATCGGGGTGCCCTGCGGGATCATAGTCGGCCTGGCGGTGGCTCGCTCAGGAGCGTTGGCGGTGCTCCCTCAGGGCGTTCCGTGGGAGGTTCCGATTGCGGCGCTTCCTCTGGGGGTCTTGGGGGGTCTGGTGTGTGCGGTTGCCGCCTGGTTTGCGAGCCGATCAGCCAGCCGCGAGCCGATCGACCGCCTGCTGCGTCGCGTAGCGGTGCGGCAGGTCGCTCTGCGAACGGGGATCATCGATGTTCTGGTCGTCGGTGCGGCTCTCTCTGCCGTCGTCGCTCTCGAGAGCGGGGGCAGCACGGGCGCCTTGTCGCTGGTGACACCGACGCTGTTGGCGATCGCAGTTGGCCTGATGGCCGGATGGTTGGTGGTGCCCCTCGCGAGCTGGGCAGCAGGGCGCGCTCGCCGCGCCGGACGGCCGGTCGGTGCCTTGGTCGCGTTGTCCGTGGCGCGTCGCCCGCTCCTGCGTCGAGTTGTCACTGTCACGATTGTCGCGACCGCCCTCACGGTCTTCGCTGGACTTGCCCTACTCACCGGTGCGGAAAACCGCGACAGACGGGCCAGGACCGAGACGGGAGCGGCTGTCGTCGCTCATACCGACGCCCACGACATCGCCGTCGTCCGATCTGCGTTGGCAACGGTGCCGCGAACAGGCGACAAGCCCATCGGCACACCTGTCGTGTGGTTGATGCAGGGCTCCCCGCAGGCTCTCCGGACGATGGCAGTCATCCCCGATGAACTTGCCCAGGTGGCTGACTTGGCCGTTCGACCGGAGGCGTTCCCGTTCGATCTTCTGAACGCACCCTTGGTCGAGCCACCCCGGGTCAAGGGCTCGATCGTGACCGTGGCACTCAGCTCCACCATGGTCAAGATCGACAATGCTGTCGACGCTTACCCATCTGGCCTCGGGCCGGAGACGCCCATGGTGCTGACGGCCCGCGTCTTGGACGGCGAAGGGACGTTGGCAACGGTCACCCTGGGGCCGGTGCCGATCGGCGACACTGGCGCCCAGACTCTCACCGCAGGTGTGCCGTGCAGAAGCGGATGCACCATCGTGGGCCTCGGTGTGGATCAGACCGTGGCAGACCCTCGATACCTGTCCGGGACGATCCGGTTGACCTCGATGTCCAGCCCCGATGGTGGTCAGGCCGACCTGGCCGCCCCCGGTGTGTGGCCCTCGTCCTCGTCCCAGACAGGCACGTCTGTCTCACGGGACGCGTCCGGAGCGCTGACGCTGTGGTTCCGTAGCGAGCGCACCGGGGCGTCGGTGACCTCCACTCTCGTCTCCGCGGCGATTCCCGCTTTGGTGGCCACCGAGCCGGGTGAGCCCACTCTCGGGCCGAGACAGGGCGCCGGGTTGGATGGTCTGGAGATGAGGCTCGTCGACGTGGCCACCATCCCCTATGCACCTGGCGGTGGGAGCAACGTCGCGATCGTCAACCTCAACACTCTCCAGGCACGGGGGAATCTGGTCGCTTCGACAGGACGAGTCGACATCTTCCTCTCCGAGCCGGACCGGCTGGACGAGGTCACCCACGCCCTGAAAGAGGCGCGAGTCACGGTGACACACGCGCAGACGCCGGACGAGCTGCGGGTCCGCTACGAACAGGCGGCGCCGGCGTGGAGCCTTTCCCTTGCGCCGCTGACGGCGGGAGCAGCCGTGCTCATGGCACTGCTCGTCATGGCGGTCGTCGTAGCGGCTGACTGGCGCAGCCGCCGGCACGACGACGCCTCCCTGACCGTGGCTGGCGTCCCACGTCGGTGGCTGACGAGAGCCGTCCGATCGGGCTACCTCTGTCTCATTGCTGCAGCGGTGCTCCTGGGTACGCTGGCCGGCCTCGCGGGTTCCTGGCTCGCGCTGCCGCTCCTGCCGCTCTTCGCGCGGCCGTCCACGGCATACCAGGTCGACTGGACTTTCCACCCGGGTGTGGTCGTGGCCCTGGTCGCGCCGCTGATCCTCCTGTTCACCGGTGTTGCCTGGCTCCTGGCCCATCTGCAGACCCGCGACATCCGTGCCGTCGACGCCCGGGACCTGGGATGAAGCCCACCGTCAGGGGTGTCGCCCTCGACGTCCGGGGCGTGGTGCACATCTACCGGTCCGAAGGCCATGACGTCGCCGCTCTGGCGGGCGTCGACCTGCGCATCGATCCTGGCGACCTCGTCGGCCTGCTCGGGCCGTCGGGCTCGGGCAAGTCGACCCTGCTGACCCTCTGTGCCGGGTTGTTCTCCCCCAGCGCGGGCACGATCCGAATGAACGGCACCGATCTGGCCGCCATGTCCGAAGCCGATCTCGACACGTTCCGAGCCACTACTTTGGGTATCGTGCTACAGGGCGCGGGCCGGAACCTGCTGAGCCACCTGACCACCAGGGACAGCATCGCCCACGCCCAGTACCCAGCTCGAATACGTGGAGCGTCTCTCCAGGACCCAGACGAGGTGTTGGTCGCTCTCCAGATCGGCCACCTGACCGAGCTCCGCCCGCGGGAGCTGACCGCCGGCCAACGGCAACTGGTGGCTCTCGCCGTCGGTGTTGCGACCAATCCCGGATTGCTCCTGGCGGACGAGCCCACCAGCCAACTCACCGGGCATGAACGCGAACGGGTCATCGATGCCTTGCACCGCGTCAACAGCGCCGGCACCACAGTTCTCGTGGTCACCCACGACGCGCACCTGGCCTCAGCCATGACCCGGACGGTGACGATCCGAGACGGTCGCCTGGGCCGACAAGCACACCGAGGCCGCGACTACGTCCAGGTGACCCGAGACGGAGCGGTGCCTCTCCCTGTTGAGGCACTGGAGCACATGCCTGCCGGGACGCAGGTCACCGTCTCCCGCCGGCCCGATGGCTGGCTGATCGTGCCCGAGAACCAGCCTGGGGCGGGGACATGACCGCGGCGCTGCTCTCGGCAACCGGTCTTGCTGCCTACCACCTCTCGAGCGGTCCCGAGTTGCACGCTCACCCGGGCGACGTCGTCCTCATCACGGGCGACTCGCCCGACACGACATCGCTGCTGTGGGCGCTCGCGGGCCACCATCTTCCCGAAGGTGTGGCTGTCACACCCGGCGCAGAGCCGGGTGGGTCCGGGCACCAGTCCAGACCACTCGCGACGTTCATCCCACAGGGCAACGCCCTGGCCATGACCCTGACGGCAGCCGAGAACCTGGTCCTGCCTCTGCTGGCCGTCGGCACGGCATCAGCTCAGGCCGAGGAACGCAGCAGGTCGGCCCTGGAGCTGCTCGGACTGGCCGACTGTGGCAACCACTTGGTCGAAGAACTCTCCGGCGGCCAGCAACAACGGGTTTCGATCGCCCGGGCGCTCAGCCTCGACCCGCACATCATCATCGCCGACGACCCCACCAACGACCTTGATGCCCCCAACCGACAGCGGGTGCTCCGGCTCTTGGGCGATCACGCGAGCAGGGGAGGCGCCGTCGTCCTCGCGAGCGCTGAGCCAGACGCAGTGGTGATCGCCACCCGCGTGATCACCACGTGACGGAGGTCAGGCGGATGCCCCCCTCAGACTCCACCACTGAGGCGACGCAATTCGCTTGTCGCGTGGGCGTATTTGACCTGGAGGCGCTCGGCTGTCTGCGGGTCTGCCGCTTTGAGCACGGCCAGTCGCTCCGGATCGCAGTTGTCGGCCAGGTCGGCGTATTTCACCCGGAGGGCGAGCGGGTCGGCTGCGACGGTCGCGTAGTAATCCGCGGACGTGTGGTCCGCGCGCCGGGTCAGCGACTGGACGGCTGCCACGACCCGCTCCGGTATGCCGTGCGCCAGGAGGTCCTCGGCCGTCACCGCACTGTCCTCCAGGACGTCGTGCAGCCATGCGGTCGCGACGGCATACGGGTCGTCAGCGACGCGGCGGGCGACCCGGGCGGGGTGCTCGGCGTACGGCATACCGGCCTTGTCGGTCTGGCCGTCGTGGGCGGCCCGGGCGATGCGTTCGGCGAGTGCGACAAGGTCGTCCATGTCGACAGTCTGCCCCCGATCGGAACACCTGACCCCTGACGAGCCGCGCGGGACCGGTGGCGCGTCGGACAATGGGACCATGACGCCAGCCTCGATCTTCCGGGATCCGCGCGTAGAGGACCTCATCGAACGCGGCAGGCGGCGCAGTCGGCTCTCGCTCGCGACACGCATCGACCGGGTGCGGTCCAAGGCATGGCACATCGTCCAGTGCGCGGTCGCGGCCGGAGTGGCCTGGGCGATCGCGCACGACCTCCTCGGCCATGCGGCGCCCTTCTTCGCGCCGATCGTCGCGGTGATCTGCCTGGGGATGACCTACGAGCAGCGGTTGCGCCGGGTGGCGGAGGTGACCGTCGGGGTCGCCTTGGGGGTGGCGATCGCGGACGCCTTCGTCGGCCTGGCCGGCACCGGGGCCTGGCAGATCAGCGTCGTCGTCCTCGCCGCCATGACTGTCGCGCTGCTGCTGGATGCCGGGCTGTTGCTGGTCATGCAGGCCGCGGTGCAGTCGATCGTCGTCACCGTGCTCGTCCCGGCCCCCGGGCAGGCCTTCGTGCGCTGGTGGGATGCCGTCATCGGAGGCGCTGTGGCGTTGATGTTCGCCGCAGTGGTGCCAAGCGCCCCGCTGCGCCGGCCTCGGCACCAGGCGGCGCGGGTTGCCCGCCGGATCGCCGTGCTGCTGCGCGATGCCGCCGTCAGCGCCCAGGACGGCGACGTCGACCGCGCTGCGGAGGTGCTCTCCCGGGCGCGGGAGACCGACGAGCTCATCCGGGAGTTGCAGGCAGCCGCCGACGAGGGGATGTCGGTCATCGCCTCGTCCCCCTTCCGCCGCAGCGACGGCCACAGCGTGCGGACGATGGCCTCGGTGGTCGAGCCGCTGGATCGGGCGCTGCGCAGCACCCGCGTCCTGGTGCGCCGGGTCAGCATCGCCGCCTACCACCAAGCCGATATTCCGCCGGCCTTTCCGGAGGTCTGGGACGACCTCGCGGATGCCGTCGACGTCCTGGCCCGCGCGTGGTCGGAGAACCGCAGTGCCGAGTTCGCCCGCCCGGCGCTGCAGGCCGTCGGCGATCGCTGCGCGGCGTTGACGCCAGGGGAGTACCACACCACGGTGCTCCTGGCCCAGACCCGGATGCTCGTCGTCGATCTGCTCGAACTCAGCGGCCTGGAACACGAGGACGCGGCGACGACCTTCCCGCCGGAGGCGTGACCTCCCCGTCGATCAGCCGTCCCGCCTCCCGTCGATCAGCGACCTGAAACTAGCGCCCGAGGCGGGTGTAGACGGCCTCGGTCGCGGCCTTGGAAGCCTCCCACCAGTCGCGGTTGGCGGCATACCAGTCGATCGTCTGACGCAACCCGGAGCGGATGTCCTGGTACTGCGGGCGCCAGCCGGTCTCGGCGCGCAACTTGCTCGAGTCGATGGCGTAGCGCAGGTCGTGCCCCGGACGATCGTTGACGTGCTCGAACCAGTCGGCCGGCTTGCCCATGAGATCGAGGATGAGCGCGATGATCTCGCGGTTGTTCTGCTCGCCGTCGGCGCCGATGAGGTAGGTCTCGCCCATGCGGCCCTGCTCGATGATCGCGACCACCGCGTCATTGTGGTCATCGACGTGGATCCAGTCGCGGACGTTGGCTCCCGCACCGTAGAGCTTGGGCTTGACGCCGTCGAGGATGCCGGTGATCTGGCGGGGGATGAACTTCTCGACGTGCTGGCGAGGGCCGTAGTTGTTCGAGCAGTTCGACAGGGTGGCCTTGATCTTGAACGAGCGAATCCACGCGCGCACCAGCAGATCCGCGCTCGCCTTGCTCGCCGAGTAGGGGGAGGACGGGTTGAGCGGAGTCGTCTCGGTGAACCGGTTGGGGTCGTCGAGCTCCAGGTCACCGTAGACCTCGTCGGTCGAGATGTGGTGAATCCGCTTGTCGTGCTTGCGGACTGCCTCCAGCAGTCGATAAGTGCCGATGATGTTGGACTCCATGAACGGCCACGGGTTGTCCAGCGAGTTGTCGTTGTGGGACTCGGCCGCGAAGTGCACGACGAGGTCGTTGGCGGCGACCAGCCGGTCGACGAGCTCGGCGTCGGCGATCGACCCTTCGACGAACGTGATCTCGTCCTCGACCGCGGCCAGCGATGCCCGGTTGCCGGCATAGGTGAGGGCGTCGATGACCGTGATCTCCCAGTCCGGCCGGGTCTCGCGCACGCGCAGCACGAAATTGGATCCGATGAAGCCGGCGGCTCCGGTGACGAGGACCTTCATGAGTGACTCCCTGTGGTGGGGTTGATGGGTCTGATGGGTCTGATGGGTCTGATGGGTCTGGTCGGGCTGGTTTGGATTGAAGCGGACTAGGGGGCGACGGCGCGCAGGCCGGGGGGTTCCGAGGCGGTTGCTGCAGGGCCGGAGTTGAACTCCACCTCGAGCGCGAACCGATGGGCGAGATAGCGGTGGTCGGATAGGGCGAGCGGTATGCCGTGCGGGTCACGGGCCACTCGACGCACCAGCAGCAGCGGCACGCCCGAGCTCGTCTCGAGCAGGTCCGCATCGAGGGCGCTGGCCAACCCGGCGGTGATGGTCTGGTGGACGCTGGCGATGCGCTGACCGGCGCGGGCCAGGCTGGCCCAGATGCCCGGGTCGGTGGCGTCGGCGAGCGACACCTCGCGACCGAGCTGCGCCGGCACCCACTCCCGGACGACGTCCAGGCCTTCACCGTCGACGGTGCGCACTGAGCGGGCGTGCAGCACATCGACGTTGGGCTCCAGCCGCAGCAGGCTGCTCACCGGCGGCGGGGCCGCTCCGAAGCGGAACTCCACGACATGTCGGGAGAGGTGCCCGCCCGCCTCGCTCACCGCCGACGAGGCGTGGCGGAACGTGCCGAGGGCCAGGCGCTGATGGAAGGCCGCGCCGATAACGAACCAGCCGGCCCCGTGCCGGGACTCGACCAAGCCCTCGATCCGCAGCTGCTCCAAGGCGCGGCGCACGGTGGGGCGGGAGACGGCATACCGAGCGCACAACTCTGCCTCGGACTCCATGGCACCCGTGAGACCGAACTCACCGAGCGCGATGCGCTCGCGCACATCGTGCGCGATCTCAGCGAAGCGAGCACTTGTCATGAACTTGTAAGTTACAGGCCTTATGCAGGCCGGGCAAACTCGGTCCGCTGTTCGCCGTGACGCAGAGCCGTGGCAGCGGAGAGCGATTCGCCGTCGGTGCCGGCAACGGTGTCACCGACGACGGCCACCGGCTGGCCACCACCCTCACGCAGACCTCGACCAGCGCGCCGAACAGCAACCCCGCTGCGGGTCAGAAGGTCACCCGGGTGGTGTTGTCAGCGCAGCAGGTCAAGTTCGCAGCGCCCGACAACTGGACGAAAGTCGGCCCCGCTGCCCTGAACTCATTGACCGACAAGGCCAAAGAAACCCTTGAAACCGCTGGCCGACGCCGCCGGGATGTCGGTCGACGAGTTCGTCAAAGCCGCCGCGAAGTCCAGCCTGCGGATGGTCTTGGCGCCACCGGTCAAGGGCTTCTCCGCCAACATCAACGTTGTCGAGGTGCCCTTCAAGACGCTTCCGCCGCAGTCACTTCTCGAGCCGCAACTCAAGGCGTTCGGGGCCACCATCGAGTCCGGCGGCACGACGACCATTCCCTTCGGCGAGGCACTGCTGCTCAAATACACCCTCCCCGTGGCCGGCAAGACGGCCCACCAGCGCATGCTCGTCGTGACCACCGGAGCCACCTGTATCGCGTTCTCGGTCACCGGGAGTTCGGCAGCCGACGCGGACAAGCACCTGGCGACCCTCTCGGACACGCTGAGCGACACGTGACCAACAGCTGAGCGACAGCTGAGTTGCCGGACGGGTATGCCGTCTGGCCGTCGGCCGTGGCGTATCAATACCGCAGGTCGGTGCTCCTTGGTGGTGATCATCCCCACCTGCACTGGAGGAGCCGACCATGGGCCTGTTCGGGTTGCCCCGATCCCCCCGCGATAGCCACGCCACCCTGAGTGCCCACCCATCGGACTCTCGGTCCCACCGTGGGGCGAACGGAACCCTGCCGACCCCGCGCCTGGACCTCGACCCCGCCGTCGCGGTCGCGCGGTTCGAGGAACTCGCCGCCGCGCTGACCGGCACCGGCATCCGGTATGCCGTGAAGGCCAACCCGCACCCGGAGCTGCTGGCCCAACTGGCGGCGGCTGGGTGCGGATTCGACGCGGCCAGCCCGGCCGAAGTCGACCTCGCACTCAGTGCGGGTGCCGCGGCGCATACCCTCATCCACTCCAACCCCATTGCCCGGCGCGCCGACCTGGCGGAGGTCTACCGGATGGGGGTGCGCCTGTTCGTTGTCGATGCCGCCTCCGAGGTCGACAAGCTGGCCGACGTCGCTCCCGAGGCCGCCGTGCTCATCCGGCTGGCGACAACCGGTGAGGGCTCGGACTGGCCTCTGTCGCGCAAATACGGATGCAGCGCGCACGACGCCCTCGCCCTGCTCTGCCAGGCGTCTGGCCGCGGTCTCGACCCGGCGGGCCTGGCCTTTCACGTCGGCTCCCAACAGCGCCAGCCGCGCGCCTGGGATGCGCCGCTCGCGACCACCGCAGAGGTGTTCGCACGGGCTCGGGCCATGGGTCTGGACCCGAGGATCGTCGACCTCGGCGGGGGCTTCCCGGCCGGTCACGAGGGCGATCACCCCGACCTGCCGGCATACGGGGCAGCCATCCGCGCCGCCCTGGGTCGCTGCTTCCCCGACCCCGACCGGCGGCCAGTGACGCTCGCCGAACCGGGCCGGGGCATCGTCGGCGACGCGGGAGTCGTCGTCACCCGCGTGGTGTCGGTCATCGACCGCGGTGGGGTTCGATGGGTCTACCTCGACGCCGGAGTCTTCACCGGACTGGTCGAAACCCTGGACGAGGCGATTCGCTATCGGCTGAGCACCTCCGCCGACGGCGGACCTACCGGACCGGTGGTGCTGGCCGGCCCCACCTGTGACAGCGCCGACGTGCTCTATGAGAAGCAGCCGGTACACCTGCCTCTGGCGCTGGCCGAGGGCGACGAGGTCCGGTTCCACTCGGCTGGGGCCTACACGACCTGCTATTCGACGGTCGGCTTCAACGGCTTCGACCCGATGCCGACCGTGGTGGTGGGCGGACGCCGGACATGAGCAGCCGAGCCCACCGGGTCGTGCTGTCCCACGCGTGCGCCGCCGTCGGCATGTCGTTGCCCTGGCCGGTGCTCCTGGTCACGGTCGAAGCGACGACCGACTCGGCGACCCTGCTCGGGTTGGCCGCGGCCGCCCGGCTGCTGCCCTATGTCGCTCTGTCGTGGCTCTCCGGCCGCCTGGCCGATCGTCGCGAACGGGCCCGGATCGTCCGGCTGTCCTTGTGGGCCCGGCTGCTGCTCCTGCTCGGCTGCGCGATCGCCCTCGATGCCGGCCAGATAGCCCTCGCGGTCGGGTGTGCGACAGCCGCTGTGGTCGCTGCGACACCGGCATACCCAGCTCTGGCTGCCGGGATGCCGCGGTTGGCCGGAGCCGAGGTCGACCGCGCAACCCGACTGTTGGTCACCGTCGAGGTCTCGTCGTTCGTGGTCGGTCCCGCGCTGGGCGGCTTGGCGGTCGGGCACGGATCCGCGGGACGGTCGAGCCTGGCCGGAGCGGTGCTCTTGGCGCTGGCCATCAGGTTGTTCGGGAGGACTCCGATGCCGGCGCCGGAGGCCCAGCCAGACCCCGAGCGGCCGCGTGACGCCCTCGCCGACGTCAGCGTGGTGGCGGTCTTGCGGGCCGGTCGAGAACCCCGTCAGGCCTTGGCGATCGTCGTCGCGCTCAACGCGGTGCTGGCGGCTGTCGGGCTCGTGCTGCTCGACCTGGCGCTGCGGGTCTGGGGGTCCGGCGCGCAGGGCTTCGGCCATGCGACCGCAGCCCTAGGAGCCGGGGCGCTGCTGGCACCGGTCCTGGCCCGGTGGGGGGACCGCTGGGGGCTGCGTCCGCTCCTCGTCGCCGTCGGAGTCATGGTGGCGATCGTCGCGATCCTTCCCCTGGGGGAAGCGCGGACTGGGGGACTTCGTATGCCGGGCACGCTCGCCGTGCTGGCCCTGGTGGGAGCCGGGGCCGTCGCCCTGGAGGCACGCGCCACGACGGTCATGCAGAACGCTGTGCCCGATGCCGCTCGGGCGAGCGTCCTGGGCTTGGCCGACACCGCCATGATCGGGGGCGCCATGGTCGCGGCAATGGTCACGCCGACCCTGGCCGAGCAACTCGGGCCGGTGCCGCTCACCATGGCGGTGGGGGCCGGACTGGTCCTCGTCGGCTGCCGAGTCAGCCCGAGCACCTGCCGAGCCTCGCAGCCACGGCATCTCGATCCCGACTCGTCCGGCGCCAGGCAGCCGTGACTTCGACGGATCAGGTGCCGATCGGACCGGCCCGTCAGCAGCAGCGGGAGGTGGGGTTGCGTTGCTGGCGGTCGGTCTTGTCGCGCCAGAACTCGCGCTCGGTCATCGGTGCGGCGGGGCACCCGGAGCGCTGGTGATGCTCGAGGTAGCGGTCGTAGGCGTCGGCGCCGATGACTCCGCGGGCATACCAGCGCGCGGTCTGGACGGCCCGCGCGAGGCGAGCCGTCCAGACCGAGGACGCGGGGGTCGTCACAACAGTGTCCCTACCCGTGGGAGTGGCTGCCGACCGCGGTGGGGGTCTTGCCGGCCGCAGCCCACTCGGCCAGGACTTCCTTCTCGGCCTGGGTCGGCAGGAAGCTCTTCGGGGCGAAGATCCGCGACGGGGTGTCGGGCTCCTCCGTCGTCGGGAGCCCGCCGGCCTTGATCGCCCGCACGGCGACCCACAGGGCGACCGCCACGACGACCAGGACCAGGCCGGCGAAGACGATCGAGAGCACGCCTTGGACCGTGGAGTTGAACACCACCTGCTCCATCTGACCGGTGGTCTTGGCCGGGGCGAGGACTTCGCCCTTGGCCAGCGCATCGGCATACCGCTGCCGTTGAGCCCAGTACCCGATCGCGGGGACGCTGGAGAAGATCTTCTGGAAGGACGCGGTGAGGGTCACGGCGAGGTCCCACAGCAGCGGCAGGCCGGGGATCCACGCCCACGTGAACTGGCCGTTCTTCATGATCACCGAGAAGACGACGGTGAGGGCGATCGCGGCGAGCAGCTGGTTGGCGATGCCGAAGAGGGGATAGAGGGTGTTGATCCCGCCGAGCGGGTCGTTGACACCCATGACGAGGATCGAGCCCCAGCCACCCACGACGATGAACGTCGCGATCCATGCACCGACGGTCCACGACGGGTCCTTGAACCGCTCCAGGCCCCGGACGTTGCTCAGGGCATCGGAGAACATGAAACGCGCCACCCGGGTGCCGGCGTCGACGGTCGTGAGGATGAACAGCGCCTCGAACATGATCGCGAAGTGATACCAGAACGACTTCCACGCAGCGCCGCCGAACACCCCGTGCATGATCTCGGACATGCCGACCGCGAGGGTCGGCGCGCCACCGGTGCGGCCGATGATCGACGCCTCACCGACGTCCTTGGCGGCCTGGGCGAGCATGGCCGGGTCAGCAGGCGGTAGCGGCGCGCCACCCGGGGTGACCAGGCCGAGTGAGTTGAGGTAGGCCGCAGCCTTCTCCGGGGTGCCGCCGTTGACGCCGACGGGGGAGTTCATCGCGAAGTAGAGGTTCTGGTCGATGGAGACAGCGGCGACCATCGCCATGATGGCGACGAAGGACTCCATAAGCATGCCGCCGTAGCCCATCATCCGGGCTTGGCTTTCCTTCTCGATGAGCTTGGGCGTCGTGCCGGAGGAGATGAGCGCATGGAAGCCCGACAGCGCTCCACAGGCGATGGTGATGAACAGGAATGGGAAGAGTGAACCGGCAAAGGCCGGGCCCTTGCCGTTGCTGGCGAACTCGGTGATCGCCGGCATCTGGACCGTGGGCCGGGCGGCGAGAATGCCCAGGGCCAGCAGCACGATCGTGCCGACCTTCATGAAGGTGGAGAGGTAGTCACGCGGGGCGAGCAGCAACCACACCGGCAGGACCGAGGCGAGGAAGCCGTAGGCGATGATCCACCAGGCCAGTGCGGGCTTGCTCAGCGTGAAGACCTGGTGCAACGTCGGGTCCTCGGCGACCCACCGGCCGGCGACGATCGCCAGGAGCAGCAGCGCGACGCCGATGACCGAGACTTCGGAGACCTTCCCCGGGCGCAGGAACCGCAGGTAGACGCCCATGAAGAGCGCGATCGGGATGGTCATGGCGACCGAGAAGACACCCCACGGGCTCTCGGCAAGGGCATTGATGACGACGATGCA
>Ga0208938_1000420_pt1 | contig 33130 bp, 53 predicted proteins | sample AD_UKC125_MetaG_FD_184434 | JGI IMG/M metagenome (GOLD analysis project Ga0208938, IMG submission 184434) | Active sludge microbial communities of municipal wastewater-treating anaerobic digesters from USA - AD_UKC125_MetaG (SPAdes) (version 2) | ecosystem: Engineered > Bioreactor > Anaerobic >...
CTCGACTTTTGAGATTTTTTACGCACAGGAGGGATTTTGTGGACGATATACTAAGGCAACCTAAAAAAAGGCTGATGTTTAACGTTGTTAGAGAAAAAATGATATTGTCTTCAATTATGCCCGAATTGCCTAAAAATGATGAAGTATTTAAATTAATATCTCTTGGAGGGTTTAGCGGTATTGCGTTTATCAGATTGTTAGCTGATAATTGTAAAATTAATAATCTATACGCAAGTAGTTTTACTATTGGGAAAAAGCATATAGAATCATTAGATGTTATGCATTATCAAGGCAAGCTCAAAAATGCTTATCTAGTGGTTAGCGGAATAGCAGAAAACAACAATACCGAAAAGAAATATGGGTATTTTAAGACCCTTAAAGATATATGCCATAAAAACGATTGGAAATTATATGTAACAAAAAACCACTCAAAAATAATGCTGTTTGATACAGATAATGGTAAATATGTTTTAGAAACCTCAAGCAACTTAAATGAAAACCCAAAAATCGAACAGTTTTCTTTTGAACAAAATTCAGAATTATTTGATTTCTATAAGAAATTATTTGAACTAATGTTTGAGGAGGGCAAAGAGATTGGAGAAACAAAACAATAAAACTAGTAAAAGAGAAAAAATCAAAAACTCACTACTTGCTCAATTAAAATCGCTAGGAGCGTCGCTTGAGCATTATGAAGATTTGATTAATGACTACATGGGTTTGTGGGATATCAAAGAGGCACTCACAAATGACATACAAACAAGAGGGGTAACATACAAAGATTACTCATCTGTTGGTGTTGAGATGCAGAAAAACAATCCGTCAACAAAAGAGTTGGTTATGGTGAATAAGCAAATGCTAAGCTTACTAAAGGAGTTAGGGTTGAGCACCGACAAGGTATGCGATACAGAAGATGACGAACTGTAAATATATTGACGATTATATAAGGCTTGTTCGCAGCGATATATATCCATCTTGCAAGGAACAATATCTACTTTGTGATTTTGTCGAAAAAATATTTGAAACCGAAGATATTTATGTAGATATAGAGCAGTTAGAAAAATACTTAGACTATCAGAAATACTTCCCATACAAATTATTTGAATGGGAGAAATTTTGTTTTGCCCTGCATAACTGCACATATAAGCGAAATGGACAGTTAAGGTTTCCAATTTTATTTATTTATGTTGGGAGAGGTGCAGGCAAGAATGGATATTTAGCGTTCGAGGATTTTTGCTTACTAACACCAACAAACGGAGTTAGAGAATATAATATTGATATTTTCGCAACATCAGAAGACCAAGCAAAAGCAAGTTGGCAAGACGTTTACAACGTCCTTGAAAATAATAAAACGAAGATGGAAAAGCATTTCTACTGGACTAAAGAAACGATTGTAAACCTAAAGACTAATTCGACGTTTTCATATAATACCAGCAACCCTAAAACAAAAGACGGAGCAAGACCTGGCAAGGTTGACTTTGACGAAATCCACGCATATGAAAACAATAAATTAATCGGAGTGGCTGTAACTGGACTAGGTAAAAAAGCACATCCAAGACGAACATATATAACTACTGATGGAAATGTTAGGGATGGTTTTTTAGATGCTCAAATTGATAACGGATTGAAAATATTAAACGGTGAAAAAGAAGATAACGGAACATTACCGTTTATGTGCCGATTAGATAGCGAGGAAGAAATCCACGATAAAGCAATGTGGCACAAAGCTAATCCGTCATTAAGATACTTCCCGAATTTATTGCAAGTCATGGAAATTGAATACTCTGATTATCTGATTGACCCGATACAATATTCAGACTTTGCCACAAAGCGTATGAATCGCCCTACAAGAGCCACAGAGGGTGGTGTCACTGATTGGGATAACATACTGGCAACTAATCAAGAGATTGACGAAAACCTGTTAAAAGGTATGCCTTGTGTCGCTGGTATAGACTATATGCAAACAACAGACTTTTTAGCGGCTGGATTGTTATATAGGGTTAATGGCAAGGATTACTGGATAACGCATACATGGGTATGCAAAGAATGCAGAGATTTGCCAAGAGTTAAGGCAGATTTAAAGGCATGGGAGCGAAAAGGGTTATTAACTTTTGTTGACGCAAGAGAAATCCCTCCAGAACTGCCTGCAATATGGTTAGCTAATGAGGCGGGAAAACGAAATTCTCAGATACTTAAAATTGGGATTGATAGTTATAGGTATCAGCTGCTATCAAAGGCATTGAGGGATATATATTTTTCGGCTGAAAAAGATTTTAATAACGTTGCGAAAATCAGACCGTCAGATGAAATGAAAATAATACCAACAATAACAAGTGGTTTTATTAATCACAAATTCGCCTGGGGTGATAATGAATTAATGCGTTGGTACTGTAACAATTCAAAAATTATTATCAGTCCTGCTGGAAATATGACGTATGGAAAAATTGACCCAAAGCCAAGAAAAACAGATGGCTTTAAAGCGTTTGTTATGGCTGAATGTGTGGTTGATATATTAGATACTTACCAGTACAAGTCTAATAAATCAGATAAATCAGATACAACCGACTTAATGCAAGTTTATACTTATTAGCGAAAGGTGGTGAAAACAATAGGAGTTTTTAAAGATTTTTTAAGTAAACTTTTTAGTAAAACCAAAAGCGGTGGAGTAATAGAAATATCGAATTATTCACAAGCTGAACTAAATTTCGCTATTGAAAGTTTTGCAGTTTTTACCACTATTGAAATGATAGCTAGTTTGTTATCAAAATGTGAATTTAAAACCTATGATAAATTCAAAGAATTAAGAGGTTATGAGTGGTACTCGCTGAATGTCAAACCAAACAAAAACCAAAACGCTACACAGTTTTGGCATGAAGTTTATTGCAAGCTATTGTATTATCAAGAAGTTTTAATTGTTGATATTGGCGGGCAAAAAATTATAGCTGATGATTTTAACATGAAAGAAAATGCAATTATAGACAGCGTATTCAGCGAAGTTTCAAGGGGAGATATAACATTCAACAAGACGTTTAACTCTAGTGAAGTCTTGTACATGAAGTATGCAAATTCAAACGTCAAAAGCTTAATATCAAATGTTTTTGGATTATACAACAAGCTTATTTCGGAGGCTTCGGATAAGTACATTAAATCTGGAGGACAAAAAGGTGTCTTAAACGTTGATGCTATTGCTAGAGGTGAACCAGACTTTGAAGATAAATTTGCTGACCTTATGAAAAATAAATTTAAGTCATATTTCACTAGCAAAAACGCAGTATTGCCATTGTGGAAAGGTTTAACATACGTACCACAAACAACGGATAATGTTAAAAAATCAACTAGTGAAATAACCGACATTAAGAGTTTGGTTGATGATGCTATGAGTAGAGTTGCACAGGCTTATAAAATTCCTCCTGCTTTGGTTCGTGGCGAAGTTGCAGGACTAAAAGATGCATTTGATATTATGCTAACTGTCTGCATAGACCCTCTAGCAAATATGGCAAGCGAGGAAATGACGAGTAAACTGTTTAAGCCTGATGATGTAATCAAAGGCAGTTATATTGATGCAGATACAACATGCATTAAACATATTGACATTTTTGATATTGCAACTAACATCGATAAGCTTATCTCATGCGGATTTGCTAGCATTGATGAGGCAAGGGAAAAAGCTGGTATGACTGCAATTAAAGAAGATTGGAGTGAAAAGCACTGGATAACAAAGAATTATCAAGATATAGAAAATTACGCAGCCACAGGCGATGCGAACTTGAAAGGTGGTGAGAATAATGAATAAATACTATGCACTTACAACTAATGGGCAAACGGCAGACATCTATATTTTTGGTGATATCACATCGTGGGAATGGCTTGAAAGTGATGTGTCAAGCTATACGTTGTCAAAAGAATTACAAGGATTAGATGTTGATGTAATTAACGTACATATCAACTCATACGGTGGTGAGGTTGCAGAGGGTTTGGCGATTTATAACACGCTAAAAAACCACAAAGCTAAAGTGGAAACTATATGTGATGGTTTTGCGTGTAGTGCGGCATCTGTAATCTTTATGGCTGGTGATACTCGCGTTATGAACCCTGCATCTCTGCTGATGATACACAATGTATGGACGAGCACTGCTGGCGATGCAAAAGAACTACGAAAAACAGCTGATGATTTAGATAAAATAACAAGCGCATCAATAGCAGCATACAAAGAGCACACAAATCTGTCAGAAGAAGAAATTAAAGCTATGTTAGACAATGAAACATGGATCACACCACAAGAGGCTCTTGAAAAAGGCTTTGCAACGTCGATTAAGACAGTTGAAAACAGCAAAAACCCAAGCCAAAGTGTAAGGCAAAGCATAATTAATAAAATTATCAACAACCAGCAAGACAAGCAACCTGCTTATCAGTCTACAGCGTCTATACAGCCAATGCAGATAGTAAATGTTGATGATGTAATCAACAGGCTTGTAGAAATCATGTCTGCGGATTCGCTTGAATCAAAGCGGACAGAACAACAAGAAGAACCAAAACAAGAAAACAAGCTGTTAAAGCTGTTAGATGCAATCCAAAAAAACAAAACTAATTAAAAGTGAGGTACGATAATATGAGAAATTTAGATGATATTAATAAGCAAAAAACACAAATTTTTAACGATTTGACAGACGCAGTAAAAACGGGTGACGAAGAAAAGTTTGCTAAATCATTTACGGACTTAGCTGACACAATACAGCAGGCTGTAATCGCAGAAGCGCAAGGCACAATGCAAGTAGCAGATAATACAATACTTGCCGGTAGGGGTGTGAGAGTGCTCACAAACGAAGAGAACAACTATTACCAAAAAGTTATTAGTGCTATGAAGTCAGACAACCCTAAGCAAGCGTTGAGTGGTTTTAATGATGTTTTACCTAAAACAATTATAGATGCTATTTTTGAGGATATCACAGAGAGTCACCCGCTTTTAAATGTTATTCAATTTAAAAATGCGGAGGCAATGGTTGAGTATCTATACTCTAGCATGGATGGCAGATTTAAAGCTGTATGGGGTAAACTATGCGGTAAAATCTCAAAAGAGTTGAGTGCATCATTCCACAAGATTTCGTTCGGGCAAAACAAATTATCTGCATTTATCCCTATTTGCAAGGCGATGCTCGATTTAGGACCTGCTTGGCTTGATAGGTATGTAAGAGCAATCTTTATCGAGGCTATTGCTAATGGTTTTGAGGATGGTGTTATTAATGGTCGCGGTGTAGCAGAGGGCGCAGCGAACCCTGCCAATTATATCTATGAGCCAATTGGTATGATTAGAGATTTGTCAAACTATAATGTGGCTAATGGTTACGCGGCTAAAGTCGCAATTCCGATTAGTGATTTTTCTCCAGCTGGCTATGGTGGTTTGATTTCACAACTTGCAGTAGGACCAAATGGATTAAATCGAAATGTAACTGAGGTAATTTTAATTGTTAACCCAGTTGATTATTTAACTAAGATTTTCCCAGCGACTACACATCAGACATTAGAAGGTGGGTATGTTAGCAATATATTCCCATTCCCAACTAAGGTTATCCAATCCGCGTACATGGCACAAGGCAAGGCTGTGATTGGTATCGCCGACAGATATCTTGCTGTACTTGGAACTGGCAGAGATGGTAAGATTGACTACTCTGATGAGTATCAATTTTTAGAGGATGACAGGATTTACTTGACTAAACTATATGGTACAGGTAGACCGATTGACAATACAAGCTTTTTGTATTTGGATATATCAGGCATTAAGCCGGCGCATAAAATAGTAAGATTTGCTGGATATGTAGACGCAAAAGTCGCTAATATCAAGATTACAGACGAGAAATCGAAGGCAGTTGACATAGGCGTTATCAATGGCGATATCCATTATTACTCTGGTTCAGTAGCTGATGTAGAAACTGCAGGCGATAATAATGCTGCTGTGCTTGATGTTATACCAAATGACAGCACTGCTACTGCAAAGGTTAAACTAAACGGTACAGGAGTGACGGCTGAAGCTAATGGCACATTTAAGCTTACTTTGACAGCAGGGCAAAATGTTGTGGTAATTACAGTTGCTATCGATGGTGTAAGTGAGGCATATGTAGTTGTTATTGATTACACGCCTATAGCTTAATTAATGTGTGGTGAAAATAATGCTAGTTAAAGTTGTTAAACCGTTTATAGACAAGCACTCAAAGCTTGTCTATAAAATCGGTCAAGAGATAGAGGTAACCGATGATAGATTTAAGGAGATTAACTCTACAAAGGTTGGTGAGCTTGTAGTTGCTGTTGGCGATATGCAAAGCAAATCTACTGCTGTAAAAACCACAAAAAATTCAAATCGGATAGTCAAAAAATAGAGGTGATAACATGCCAGCTGAATTGCTGACAGAAGTCAAAAACTATTTAGATATTACATGGCAAGATGATGATACAGATACAAAACTGAACGGGATAATATCAAGAGCAATCAGCACCGTGCAATCATATGCAGGTGCTGAAATTGATTTTGAAACAGAAACTGACGAAAAGCAGTTATTGTTTGACTGTATCAGATATATCTACAATAATGCGTTTGAACATTTTAAGGTGAATTTTGCCGATGAACTGATGATGTTGAGGGCGAAATATCAAACAGCGGATATTGTTTTGGAGGATGATGTAGATGAGTAACATTGTAAGCCTTCCCGAAACAAAAAGAAATTTTAAGACATTCAACGACGGTATAGTAAAAATCTATACCGTCAAAAACATAGCAGAGCCAGGCGATAGACCAAAAGATGGACTATGTCTAAAGTATGTACTAAGATTTAATTATCAGACTATAGGCATACAACGTAATTATGAGGCTATGCAAGCACAAATAAAATTGAACGAATTAATATCCGTAAAAATGCAAAGGGATATATCGACGCAAGATGTAGCAATTATCGGAGCAGATACAACACAGTATGTTATAGTCCAAGTACAGCATAAAAAAGACACATTACCAGCAACCAGCCTGTTATCACTGTCTAGACTGGAGGCTAAATATGAATTTGCGTGAATTTAGGGATATGCTGTTGACGGCATTGCCTGGCAAAGTTTTTCATAACGAAGCCTATCAGCAATCTGATAATTATTTAGTGTGGTATGAGGTGGGGAGGAAATCTCTTAGAGCAGACAATAAAACCGCTGAAAACTGCCACCGAATAGCAGTGGACTATTTCACAAAAAAAGAATATGACGAATTCCCGGCAGAATTGGAAGTTATATTTGATGAAAATGAAATCGCATATGATGACGTGGAAATTATATACGAAGAGGACACAAACTACACACATTACGCATGGTCTGTGGAGGTGAATTAATGGCGAAAATGACAGTTGTCGGTATTGATAAACTAGCCGACGATTTGAAGAAAATGAGTGAATTTGAGAACGAAGATTTGATTGATAAAATGCTAGACGCCGGGGCAGAAAAAACCATTGAAGAATGGAAAACGGAAATCGTAAAGCAAAATCACGTTAAAACAGGCGATATGCGCGACAGCGTTGGGGTATCCAAGAAAACCAAAAAAGGTCCAAAGCGTGAAATCTATCCACAGGGCAAAGACCGAAAAGGGAGCAGCAATGCACAAAAAGCATATGTTTTGCATTATGGCAAGTCGACAAAAAAAGGAACAAGATTTGTTGACAACATAAACACAAAGGCAGAGGTTACGTCATACATCGCAATGCAAGACGTATTCGACAATTATTTAAAATCGAAAGGACTGATATAATATGGCTAAAATAGGATTAAAGCATTTAGTAGCGGCAGAAATCGACACGCAAGAAATTGGCGTAGCACCTACATATAAAACAGGATTTAAAATTGGTAAGATGATGTCAGCTGAATTATCAATCGAAGTAGCAGACAACCCACTATATGCAGATGATGGAGTAGCTGAAACAGACAAATCATTTACTGGCGGAACAATTACTATTGGGATTGACGATTTTGGAGACACTCCAACAGAGGGGGCAGAAATCCAACAGAAACTACTAGGTCAGAAAATTGTTGAAGTTGGTGGCGTTAATGTCATTAGAAGTTCAGGGCAATCCGAAGCACCAAATGTGGGAATTGGCTATGTAATGGTTAAAAAATTGCGTGGCAAATTTTATTATGTAGCTACATGGCTATACAAGGTACAGTTTGGCGCACCGTCCGAGAGTTCGACAACCAAAGGCGAAACAATCGAATGGCAAACACCAGAACTAGAGGGCAAAATTATGGTTGTTGAGGGATTTGACAACGACACATACCGAGATACGGCAACATTTAACACATTATCAGAGGCTATTGCGTGGGTTGACGGCATGGCGAATATGTCAAGTGCTGTTGATAAAACTGCACTAATAGCAACAATAGCAACAGCAGAGGGAAAAAATCCGGAAATATATACATCAGCTAGCTATGCCGATATGTTTGTAGCGTTGCTTAGTGCTAAAAATGTTAATGCAAACAAATATGCAACACAGGCTATGGTTGACAGTGCAAACACAGCATTAACCAACGCAATAACAGCATTGGAAGAGAGGGAACAAAATGGCTAGTATTAAATTAGGCAAAAAGGAAATTCCATTGAAATTGACGCTAATGGCTATGAAAAACATCGAAAAGCAAATAGGTGCAGATATATCAAAAATCGGTGAATATATTCAAAACGCTGGAACAACAACGGATAAACTAATTAATGTAGTTGGAATTATACGCCACATGGCTAATGGATATGTAGCAAAACATAATGCCGATGTTGATTTTGGCATTATTGAGGGCGAAAAGCTGAATTTTTATGATGAAGAATTATTCTTGAATGTTTTCGATGTTTCAGATTTTGAACAGCTGCAAAATGCACTGTACGAAACCATTTCGAGCGATACAACTTTTAATGTTCCTGATGGCGTGAAATTGAAAAATTCGGAAGAGGTTGACGTTGTGCTACAGGAAATTGAGGCTGAAAAGTCAAAAAACGAGTAGGGCGGGGAGACGAAAAGTTTCTCCGCCTTTTGCATAAAGGCTTGAAAGTTGGTTTGAATTATCGTGAAATCATGGTATCAAGTCCAGGCGAAATCCTCCAATTGTGGCTGTATGAGGTAGGTGAGAACAATCGCAAATAAACGAGAAATAAAAACCACCATTGCCCTTGACGGTGAGGCGAAATTTAAACAAAACCTAAAATCCATTGATGGTAGTTTGCGTGTGCTTGCCTCCGAACTGGGGGCAGTTACTAGTGGTTATGATAAAAATAATAAATCTGTTGAGGACCTGCAAAAAACAAATAAAGTCCTTGAAAAACAGATCGAGCTACAGAAAAGCAAGCTGTCTGCTTTACAAGGTGCCATAGACGATAGCACCAAAGCATATGATGCGGCCGTAAAAAAAGCCGAAGCGATGGCGAAAGAATTTGGGGAAAACTCCGAGCAAGCTATTTTGGCGGCAAACGCAGTAATGAAAGCAGAAAAAGCCGTTAATGGTTATCAGATACAGGCTAACAAGGCACAAGCAGCATTAAATAAAATGGAATCCGCCCTGAAAGCCAATCAAGATGAAATGGCTGAAATGGGCAAAGAAACCGAAAAAACAGCAGATAAATTTGACGATGTCAAGAAATCCAAAATGGACGAAGCGCTTGAAAAAATCAAGACTGCAGCAGAAAAAACAGCCACAGCACTATCAGCAACGGCGAAAGCAGCAGGAAAAGTAGCAGAAGTAGGATTTAAAGCAGTAACAACTGCAGTAAACGGTGGAATAAAAGGTTTGCAAGCATATACGGCATCCGCATCGGCGTTAGCTGTTACGTTAGGAACTACTGTAGTTAAATCTTTTGGAGATTTAGAGCAAAGTATAGGCGGCTCGGAGGCTGTTTTTGGCGAGTACGCAGAAAGAATACAGAAAACAGGCGAAGAAGCATATAAAAATCTTGGGTTGTCTCAAAATGAATACCTAGAGACAGCTAATAAGATGGGTGCCTTGTTTCAAGGGTCGGGATTGGAGCAAGAAAAAGCTCTAGAGTTAACAGAACAAGCGATGCAAAGAGCGGCAGATGTCGCAAGTGTTATGGGTATTGATATGCAACAGGCTATGGACTCTATTGCTGGCGCAGCTAAAGGCAATTTCACTAAACGAAATCTGGTGAATAAAAATCGTGTGAACGCAAACCAAGCGGGTGGTACAGCACAAAAACAAATAGCTGTACTGCTAACAGGGGAACCTAAGGTTTTTAAAACTATGGCAATCCTGTGCCAGGCCGTGTAAGCGGAAGGTCAAACGACTATCCTAAAAGGGAGTACGCTATCTATTGGTACGATAGCGGAAGTGCACGAAAATCAAAGAAGATGGAAAGGGGCATTTATATGTTCAAGGAGATTCCGGGCTTCAACGATTATATGGTAAATACAAAAGGTGTAATTATAAACCGAAAGACACGAAAAAGGCTATCCCCAAATGATAACGGTTGTGGGTATTTGCAAGTGCAATTCAAAAATCGCAAAAATTATTTTGTACATAGATTAGTTGCACAAACATTTATACCAAACTATGACAATAAACCATGTGTTGACCATATTGACGGTAATAAGAAAAATAATCACGTCAATAATCTTAGATGGGTTACGCCATCTGAAAACAACCGTGGTTATGGCAACAAAAACAGAGCGGAAGCAAAGCAAAAGCCTGTTATAGCCGAAAACATCGTTACGGGGGAAATTATACGATTTAAAAGCCGTAAAGCGTGTGCTAATTATTTTAAGTGTAGTAGTAGCAAGATAAAATACGAATGGCTATACACAAAAGGAAATAAAAAGAATTGGTTTTTTACACTGCTATAAAATTGTTGATTTAAGATATAGTCTACACTAACGGAAACGTTAGATTATGTGATGATGGATAACCTCGGCGTGGCAATGAACGCAACAACCATAGAGGCGTATGCACTTGAAAAAGGTATAAATTTCAAATGGAATACTGCAACGCAGGCGGAAAAAGCGGAAGTCGCTATGCAGATGTTTTTTGAAAGGACACAACAATACGCAGGTAATTTTGCAAGAGAATCTACAGAAACAATAGCAGGCTCATTTGGGATGCTTAAAGCCTCTATTAAGTCGCTTGTTGCTGGGCTTGGTAATGCGGATGCGGACCTAGAAAACCTTGTAGAAAATGTTGTAGATGCTTTTGGGGCAATTGCCAGCAACATAACACCAGTATTGGAAAACTTGGCTAAAGCCTTTCCGAAAGTTGTAAACGCTTTTATAAAAGAATTTGCTAAATTAATCCCCGAATTATCTAAATCTATTTCAGCTGATTTGCCCGAGATTATCGGCGAATTTTTAGATGGATTTAATATGTTAATTGTTGAAATAGCGAAAGCGATAATTGACGGGTTGCCTGTGTTGGTGGATGAAATATTGCCAGAAGTCATTAATAGTTTTACGCAGTTGGTTACCGAGCTTGTAAAACTGATGCCTAAATTTGTACCACAGCTTGTTAATGGAGCTGTTACAATGTTTACTGGCATAATTAATGCTCTAAATCAAGTGGCTAATGCGTTATTGCCTATGTTGCCTGGTATTGTGCAACAGATATGCGATACGCTAGTAACAAATTTACCGTTGATTATAGAGGGTGGCATAACATTATTGATGGGGTTAATCACTGGCATATCAACCAGTATGCCAATGTTAGTGCAAACAATAGTTGACATGATGCCGATGATAACAAATACAATACTTACTAACTTGCCATTGATAATACAATCCGGCATTGATATATTGCTTGCTATTGTTAATGGTATAACGCAGATGTTGCCCGACTTAATACCAACAATAGTGCAAGCGGTTATATTGATTTGTGATACATTGCTTGAGAATTTACCACAGATTATAGCGGCGGCGATTGAAATAATAGTCGCAGTTGTGCAGGGGTTGACAGAGGCGATACCAACGCTAATTGAGTACGTTCCCGAAATCATTATAAGCATAGTTGATACACTGATGGATAATTTGCCTGATATAATTGATGCAGCTATTGAAATCATGATAGCAATAGGCGTAGCAATGGCAGAAAACACTATAAAAATTGCGTCAAAGATACCTGAAATAGTGATAAGTATTGCAAAAACATTCGCAGAGCAAGATTGGCTAGCTATTGGAAAAGATATGATGGCTGGTATTGGTGAGGGTATAGTTGATGGGTTAACCAGCTTAATTGATACCGTCAAAAACGCCGCAGGCAATGTGCTTGACACAATCAAAGGAGTATTTAAGATTGCGTCACCGTCAAAAGTGTTTAGAGATGAGGTAGGCTTAAATTTGGCGGCTGGTATTGGAGTAGGATTTGAAAACGAAATGGACAAGGTCGTAAAAGATATGCAAAATGCAATACCTACCGATTTTGACACAGCCATAAACGCAACAGCTAGTGGCGTAATGTCAGGCAACAAAACAATTAACAACAGTAGCAATACAACGGTTAATTATTATATCAGCGATGTTAAAATTACATCTGATGATGATATCGAAAGTTTAGCATATAAACTAGAATTTAGCAGATTAAAAGCAAGTGCAGCGATAGGAGCATATTAATATGGGATATTTTATTTTTAAGGGAGTGAATAGCAGAGATTACGGGGTGTTGGAGCAAAGTCCGATGCCCCCTAAAGCTATGCAGACACAAAAAACAATAGCGATACCAAATAGAGCTGAGCCATTATTTGAGGATAGCCGAGAGTTTTCGCCTATCACGATTAATGCAGTTTTAGGTATTACGGATAAATCAAAGATTGACGGTATATATGGTTGGTTACATGGCGAGGGTGATTTGATATTTAGCAACGATTTAGAAAAATGCTATAAAGCAACGTGTTACAGCGAAATAATGCCACAGTATATGTCAGCACGATTTGGCAAGATACCGATTAAATTTATTTGCAAGCCGTTTAGGTATGCAGTAGAAAACGAGCCGATAACGTTAAATTCACCACAAACATTAAAAGTCGGTGGTAGTTATCCATGCGAGCCAGTATATAAAATTTATGGCAGTGGCAATATTAATTTTATCGTGAATGGTGAAGTTTTAGAGATTAAAGACGTATCAGAGCATATTGTAATAGATACAAGCCGATTAATCGCCTACAAAGGCGATACTGTGTTAGTTAATAAGACAATAGGGCAATATCCTATGTTGGGTGTAGGAGACAACAGCATTTCGTGGACTGGTACAGTAAGCAAGATTGAGATTACAAAAAATGAGAGGTGGTTATAATGCTAGGCACAGGTACACAGTTAGACCCGTATCAGATAACAACGGTTGCAGAATTTAGGAGCATGAATGACGCAACAGCATATTTTAAATTGATGAATGATTTAGATGTTAACGATAGTGAGTGGGCGAGCAATTGGACACAGGCTACAATAGCTTGCAAACAGATAGATTTCAACGGCTTTGAACTCCGAAATATTAATGGTGCAAATGCGTTTTATACATCGGCAGACATTGAGTTTTACAATCCTAAACTGATAAACATAGTCCTTACTGGCACTGATTGTTGTTTTTGCGCGACATCATCAGCGGCCAGAGTTGTCGCATTTACAGGGGGCGGTGAAAACAACGTTGGGCAGTTGTCAATGCAATTTATGGGTGACAGAATTAATAATGGGCTGTTGGCTACGGGCGTGCTACAATTAACTAACATTGCAGGTACAATAAACGCAACATCTAATAGTTACGGCAAAGGTTTAGGACGAACAATCGCTACAAGTTACGCAGCTACATCATCATTAAACGTGCATTTAAATATAAACTGGCACGTCACAGACAGCACATCAGGTTATATTTTATATGGCTGGGGCAGTAACAATAAATCCATCAGAACAATGATAACAGGTAAACTTTCAGCCAGTCCAGGGGCGACGCAGGGAGATTTTAAGTTATTTGATTTTGGTAATGGTGGCACTACGTCACAGTGCTATTGCGCAGTAGAATTTGATAATATAAGTAATGTAAAATTTGCATATAGCAATCCTCGCACAACCTGTTTTTATGACGCAGAATTGGCAGGCATAACAATGACAGCACAAACCAATGTCCACGCACTAACAACAGCCCAATGCAAGGATAAAGATTATTTAAATAGTATCGGATTTCTGGTGGTGTAGATATGGGGTTAAATTTAAAGATACCACCAAACTGGGGTGCAAGCAGTTTTCAAATGATTTACTATTCGTCGCTTGTAAGCACCTATGTTTTTTATCGTTCAGCGACAGTGCCTACAATTAATTTTGCTGATGGTAAATATTCGATGAAGCCGACTTCAACGGCTTATTGGCATAGTTGGAATGCATCCACGCAAACATGGGGCAGTCAAAATACGGCAAGCACAAGCGGTAATTTTCCCTTTGACAAAACCACAATTGCGGAAGTGGATGAAATTATACATTGGACATCTCATGAGTTGTACTACAATAGCGAGTTAGTGAGTGCAGTTAAAGTATCGCCATCAGATGTTTTTACACTCAGTGAAGTGTGGACAATCACAGACGGAATTAACAACGGTTACCCGTACTTAGACGATGTACCGATACCATCTACCACAACACTAACAGAGCCTTACCCTCGTTGGATATGGCGAATAGACCCATTTTACAATGACGGGTACCCGTACTTAGACGATGTACCGATACCATCTACCACAACACTAACAGAGCCTTACCCTCGTTGGATATGGCGAATAGACCCATTTTACAATGACGGGTACCCGTATTTGATAGGGTTAAGACCACCAGAATATCACGTTGACCCAATTAAACAAAAATCATATATATCCGTTTTTGACAGCAAAGAAACAGACTTTGAGCATAACGGATTACGCATATTGTGTCCTACTGTTTGTGAAATCACAGAGGAACTGAACGGAGCGTATGAACTAACACTCACCCACCCTATCGACACCGATAATAATTGGTTGTATCTGAATGAATTTAATATCATCAAAACACAGGGGCAATTATTCAGGATTTATAAACGTGTTAAATCGATGGCAGGCGATAGCGTTACAGTTTATGCACGTCATATTTGGTATGATTTATTAGCAAATTTTGTTGAAGATGTTAGACCAACGCTATTAAATGGACAGGGTGCTATCGATTGGATTTTAGGCAAAACGCATGAGGAACATAATTTTACAGGCACATCTGACATAGCAGAGCTTAACACAGCCTACTATATGGATATGTCACCTGTTATGGCGTTTTTGGGTGCTGATAATGCATTTATAACTAGATGGGGTGGTGAACTATACAGGGATAATTTTAATTTTAGTATCAATACCCGTAGGGGTATAGATAACGCATTTAATATCCGATACGGCGTGGATATGTTAGATATCGAGGAAACTGTCGACTATTCAGAGTTTTGTACTACGCTGATAACCGAAGATAATTTTGGAAATCGTATAAGGATATATTCACCACCAAATCCAGCACCATATCGCCATGTTAAAAAACTGATATTTAATTATGATGTTAATGACAGAGCGAGATTACAAGCAGATGCACGGGCGTACATGGATATACACGCAAAACCGTTGATTAATTATAAGGTGACATTTGCAAACCTTAAAAATCTAGATGGCTACAAGGATTTTATCGACTTACAACGTTGTGAATTAGGCGATACAGGAATTATCCATAACGAACGCTTAGGTATATCCAACGTACAAAAAATCGTAAAGAAAACGGTTGACGGTATCACAGGCGATGTTATCAGCATTGAGTTAGGCACAGCCAAAGGAACGATAACACGCCCTAAGAAATTTACAAATACCATGTCACCACAGGATACAACTTATGTGCTTATGCAACAGGTTTATAAGCAGTTACAGCTACAAACCGCTAAGCTATATCCGACGTGGAACGCTAACAATGAAAGTTGGAAGTACTTCCACAAAGCTTCATGGAATGATTTTATATAGGAGTGATAAAATGTACGAATTTACAGGAGATGAAAAACTATCTGATAGCGTTGACCCAATAAACGCAAATTTCGCAGAAACAACGTTAATCAACAGCACAACAGAGGTTGCAACCAATCAAAAATGGATTGACGGGAAACCAATATATCGCAAAGTTTTTGAGGTTGATGACGCCGAATTGGATAGCGAGTATTTTACACAAATCCCGTTAAATATTGACAGCCCCGAAACCATGACAAACCTCCAGGCTACAATGGAGTTTGGCACGTCAACACAGCCATCAATAATCAATATCGGTTCGTTTTGGGCTAATTCGTTCGACATTTCAACGGCTGTTGCGATTAGGATAATTTGCCATAATGGTAATTTGATGATTTATAAGCAAAATATAAACGCAACGGCATATAAAAACTTGAGAATTACCGTTGAATTTACAAAAACAACGGATTAGGAGGTTTGTATGGATAAAACGTTACAATATATTTGTGCAGCATTAGGTGCTGTGATGGGTTTTTGTTTTGGCGAACTTGACGGGCTGTTTTATGCTCTGCTTGCTTTTGTTGTGATGGATTATATCACTGGTTTAATAGTAGGGTGGAGGCGAAAAGAATTATCCAGTGCGATTGGTTTTAATGGGCTAGCCAAAAAAGTATTAATATTTTGCCTAGTCGCACTAGGGCATATAATTGATGCGTACGTCTTAAAAACAGGTGCAGTGTTACAATCAGCAATCACCCTATTTTACATAGCCAATGAGGGCATTAGCATCACCGAAAATGCTGCTAATATGGGAGTGCCGATACCTAAAAAATTAATAGACGTGTTGCAACAAATTAAGAAAGATGAGGAGGAAAAATAATTATGGCAAAAACTTATAGCAAAAATAAAGATGGCAACCTAATGTTATCCCCACATTTTGCGGTGTGGGAATTTGCTTGTAAAGATGGTACAGATACGGTGCTTATTGATACAGAGTTAATCAATAAGCTTGAGCAGATATATGATTATCTTAACTGCTCAAAAATCATCGTTAATAGTGGTTATCGCACTCCATCACATGACAAAGCTGTTGGCGGTAATGGCAAAGGTCAGCACACACTCGGCAAGGCTGCGGATATACAGTGCTATGACAAAGACGGTAAGCTGATTGATGCTAAATATGTATGTTGTGCTGCTGAAACTTTAGGATTTAATGGTATAGGATATATATCATCAAAGGCAGTGCATATTGATACTCGTAGCGGTAAATGGTGGGGTGATGAAACAACTGGTAACGATAATATTAACAGTTTTTACGATTATTTTGGAGTGGATAAGCCTAAAGCAACAGAACCTAATATATACATAGTTAAAAAAGGCGACACCCTAACGGCTATCGCAAGAAAATTTGGCTGTACTGTATTAGATTTATCACTATTAAATAATATTACAAACGCTAACTTAATCTACGCAGGACAGGTTATTAAATTGCCCAACAAAGCTACTACAAATTCGAATCCGTACTTAGAGCCTGTGCGAAACATTTCAAGGGGTGCTAAGGGCGAAGATGTTAAGTGGGTACAATGGGAGTTGTCACAGAAAGGCTACAACATAGGTACAGCAGGCGTAGATGGCATTTGTGGCAATGATACTTTGGCAGCGATTAAAAAATATCAATCAGAAAACGGTTTAGATGTTGATGGTATTGTCGGCAAATTGACAAGGGCAAAATTGAGATAAAATAATGTACAAAAATAACTACAAAAAATTGTTAAACTTGCTAATTGCATTATTATCAAATCTATGTTAACATATAAATGTCAGATGTTACAGCATGGTGTGATGTCTGTGCAGCCTACCAATGCGGGCTGCGGTGGATTGAAATGTGAACGCAAAAAATAACCCCTCACTAAATTAATAGTGGGGGTTATTTTTTATAGTTGCACTGTCCATATTGTCTTGCCCAGCGGTACTCCAATGTGCTGGGCAATCTCTTTTTCTGCCTCGTGCTTCCCTTGATGGTAATGCTTATGCATCGCCATCATCAATTCCGCTAATTCTTTAGACGTTAGCTTGTCAATAGCAGCAGTGGGTATGTTTTTTAGTATATGCTCTTTTTGAGCTGGTGTTAAATCCACCAACTTTAGAGCCTTTTTAATTTTACTTCTCATAATTATCCTCCTTATACTAATCCTTATACTAAATCGTCAATCTGACAATTTAGTACTTCCGCTAATTTTTTCAAATTTTTTACCGACGGGGAACGTTCTCCACGCTCCCAGTCCGACACGTTTTGCTGCTTAACCCCTAGCCTGTCGGCAAGTTGTTTTTGGGTCAGCCCGCGTTTTTTACGCAATTCTTTAATTTTTATACCCAATCATGCCTCACCTCCTTTAAAATTATTACGGTTTCAAAGGATTACCGTAAACCTTTTGGATTTATCAGACCTTTTCCAGTGAAAAGTAAACACATTCCTTCGTAGTTTCAACAACTTCGCCAAAGGTAAAGACTTCATACTTATCATCTTCACCTTCGAAGGAAGTCCTAAAAAGATAATGTTCACCAAGCCCCTTATCAATAAGGGTTAACAAAGTTTTATCAAGAGTTTCAACGCTACAACCTCGAACACGAACGTTCTCACTTGGATTTGCCTTTTCCGCCAAATCTAGAAGTCTATCAGGCAACATAACTTGGTTACTATATTCAGCCAAGTCTAAATATATTGCGTTTGAATCGATAGCTGAAGACTCAAACGCGGGAGCATCCCAGCTACCAAACATTAAAGCATCTGCTCTAAAAGGTACTTTAGCAAGCACTGAATAATCACCAAACCCCAATGTTATCAGCTTGCTAGTTACAGCCTGCATTTCTGCGACCGTAACCAACTTAAACCATCTCTTTTCAAATTCCCTATAACCTTTATCGTCATAAATAAAGGCTTTGTAAAAAAAACTTTCAGCGTGAAACCCGTTAGCCTCTGCTTTTTTACAGAGGTCATAAGTATAATCCTCCATCTCTACGGTGACCTTTACGCCACCGTTTGGATATTCCTTAACAACATAATTATCACAGTTATTTTCCTTTAAAAATTTAATAATGATGTTTTTCATTTTAAACTCCTTTCCCACTGCCTCCCATATAGGTGAGGGCTTATGTGGTTTAATTGTATATACTCGCTTAGCTTAGCAAAACTAAGCGATAATTAAAAAATATTTTATTTACGGAGTTTAACCGCTCCGTATCGGCTTGAGTGGTTTACCACTCTTCAATTTCAGACTTGTACTGTTCAACCCAGGTTCCCTCGAATATCCAACCTATATCGTCTAGTCTGACATCTGGTGTATATCCATTTTCTTCTTCAAATTTCTGTATCGCCTCCTCGACGATATCGGAAACGTCTGCAGCTACAAGCATATCTCTAACACCTATAAAGTCTATTTGCTCTGCGTCCTCTTGCTCTGCTAACTGCTTTAGAGCAGTTAGCCGGTGGCTACCCGTTATAAGGGATTCGCCACATACAAGGATCGGACACCCTATAAATCCATTAGCTTTGATACTCTCTGCGATTTCGTTGACCTTGTTTTGGTCAACCTCGTTAATTGGTGCAAAGTACTCAATTTCTCTAAAACTCATTCTCATTTTAATTTCCTCCCGTTATTTGTTTTTCCTTACCTTCTGTTTATATTATACACCGTTTACAGTGTTTTGTCAAGTGTTTTTCAGAAAAAAAGTAACTAAATATTGCTCGTGTGTTTTGTGCAAAGTGTATATTGCGTTTTGTCTGCATACATATAGATTATTATGTTTCGTGTCATATTTCGTGGCATATAGTTTTCTAAAACCATGTCTTTATTGATACCCATAAAAACCTTTCTTTCCGCCCTCCCTAACAGGAGGGTCTTTTTTTATATCTTTTTATTGTCAGTGTTACACAAATGGTGTCAGATATATTTTACACTTTATGTAGATATAATAGAATTTCGTATATATACTAAAGATTTCTTGAAAAACCTATTGCAATTAGTATATTTACGAATTATAATATAACCATCGAATAATTTATATCTAAACAGCGTATAAAAATACACCACCTAAAACAATTAAATTTTTAGGCTTAGTGATATAGTATTTGCTCGACATAAGCATTATATCACAGGTGTCTTATTTTGTTAATAGTTTAGAAATAAATTGTTTTTAAAAAAACTTAAAAGGAGGTGAATGTAAACAATGCCATTTAGATTAAAAATCAGACTTTTAGAGTTGGGAAAAAAACAAAAAGAATTAATTCCCGAACTTGAAAAAAGGCACATCAAAGCTAACCCTGCAGAAGTTAGCAACGCATTGAATGGCACGTATTCAAGTGCAAAGTTTGAGCAGATATTATCGGCGGCGAACGAAATCGTCACTGAATGGGAAAAGGAGGCAAAATCGACATGACAATCAAAGAATTTATAGAAAGGGATAACGAAAAGCTTCAGCAATTAATTAATAAATACCCTAAGCAAATCCCCTGTAATGTTGTAGCTGAATACGTGGGTTGCAGTCCTGAAAACGTAAGGGCAGCAGTTGACGGTGGCTCACTTGGTTTCCACTGGAGAAAACCTGGCAGGCTTACAAGTGGAAATTGTATACCAACATCAAAATTTGTTAGATGGATGCTGAACATGGAGGTTTAAAATCAAAGGACGTTAAAACACTACAAAAATAATTTTATGGAGTGATTTTAATGTTAATTATCAATCAAGACAGAGACCAACAGCACATATACAACCCAACCGTAGACACAATCCAAGTCATAGCAATCTATCATCAGACCTACTATATGGGAACAAATTTGTATTTGCACGGTGAACTATTAGGTACATTTGACAGCCACCAAGAGGCCATTAACGAGCGTGACAGGATAGTAATTTATCCACATGAGATATATGTAGTTAGCGGCTACAGCTTGTGGCGCGAATGGAATGAACTGTCTGGAATGATGGCTGGAGGTGACTGTAATGAAAATGACTGATAAGCAGGCATGGGGGCTAACAGTTGTTGGAATTATTGCGATGATTATAATTTATTTTATTTAAGAGGAGGTAAAAAGTGAAACGGAAACCTAATTTTTGGCGATTACTGCCTAAAACCGCACCTTACATATTGGCGTTGATGTTTTGGAGATACTCTGATTTGAATTTAGAGCAATCAGCCATGATTATCATAATATGCGTGGTGTTTTATGCAATGTCTCTGTTGGTTGTAGATATGTGGGTTGGAAACGGGGAGGAATAAAAATGAAAAAACTAATGAAAGGAAGTTAGTAGATGAAGTTTAAAGCATTAGACACGGAAACGGGAGAAATCAGATATTACGACTGTAAGCCATGTTTTTACTGCAAAAAGTGGTTGGTGAGTAATCCAACATATAAGTACTGCCAGTATTGCGGTAAAAAAATAGAGCCTACCCCGTCTGCAAACGAGATAAGCTCAGGTACATAAAAATATTTACGGCTTAATTATAAGGATTAAAGGAGGAGTTGTCAAGATGTTAATTGATATATTTAACACAAATAAAAAATACCAGATAATTTATGCAGACCCGCCGTGGGAATACAAAGAAAGTGGGTCTGGAAATAGAGTTGTAAAAGCCCACTATCCAACAATGGATATCGAAACTATAAAATCATTACCAGTCCAAAATATTTGTCAAGATACATCGATGTTGTTTATGTGGGTAACTTTCCCAAGACTAGAACAAGGGCTAGAAGTTATAAAGGCGTGGGGATTCCAGTATTACGGATTGGGGTTTGATTGGGTTAAAACGTCAAAGAACGGGAACCCCGCATGGGGCATGGGTTATTACACCAGACAAAACACAGAGGTGTGTCTAATTGGTGTAAAAAAAGACCGCAAGAAAAGATTAAAACCGAAGGTTAGGAATGTATTGTCAGTCGTACACAGCGAACGCAGGGAGCATAGCAGAAAACCAGATGAAATCAGAGATAATATAGTGAAAATTTGTGGTGACCTCCCCCGAATTGAACTGTTCGCCCGACAGCAAGTTGATGGTTGGGATTGTTGGGGAAACGAAGTTGAGGAGGAGTTGTCAAGATGTTAATTTACTGTTCACACAAATTCGGCGGCTCGATGGAAAACGCCAAAGCCGCTGAACTAAAAATAAAGCGTCTGCAACTAGCAGACCCAAGCAATACATATATCAGCCCGATACATGCATTTGGGTTTATGTATAACACCGTCAGTTATGAGGACGGTATCGATATGTGTTTGGATTTGTTGAGTAGGTGTGACAAGATGATTGTCTTGTCGGAGTTGTCAAAAGGGGTTAGGGCAGAGATTAAATATTGCATTGATAAAGCAATACCGTATGTGTTTAAGGAGGAATTATAATGGACTACAAGAAAATTTGTAACGATAACCTAACGCAGCTATCCAACGAACTGATGAATAACGGTATGCCAATGCATGATGTATCATGTTTGATGTTGGATATTTATGCGGTGATTAAAAAACATTTAGGTGATGAAAAATGTACGAAGTAACCTGCATGCATGACAGAGATATACAGTGCTTTGGGGATTGCCCTGGTTGCGCTAGGGCAGAAATTAACAGATTGGATGAATTAGAGGAGGAAAATAATGAATAAAATAATGAAATTGGTTTTAGATATTATGCAGTTAGCTGTTGAAATATCTGAAAATACTAAGACAGATGTATTTGTTGATTATGCTGGGCATGTTGACCAGCTAAGAATGCGAATTTATGTAGATGGTTGGGAAGATGGCAAGGAACATTATAGCAGAAATATTTATTTAAATACCAATGCATACCGAGTTGAAGAGGACATAATCGAAACCCTCGAAGAGATTTATGCTGAATTGGTGAATGTTTCATGATACTAGCAGACCCTAAAAGCCGTGAAGAATGGTTAAAATTACGTTTGAAAGGCATTGGCGGCAGTGATGCAGGGGCAGTCTTAGGGTGTAATAAATATAAAACAAATATCGAAGTGTTCAAAGAAAAAACAGGCGAACCAAGTAACTTTAAAGGCAATGCAGCTACCGAATACGGAACATCAGCAGAAGAACATATAAGAAATTTGTTTATGCTAGACCACCCTGAATATAGCCTAGAATATCACGAATACCGAATGTACGCAAATGACAATATGCCATTTATCTATGCGACGTTAGATGGAGAACTAACGCGCAAAAGCGACGGTTTAAAAGGCATATTGGAGATTAAAACAACAGAGATACATAACCCCATTCAATGGCGGGATTGGGAGGGAGATATACCAATGCCGCAAAGCTACTATTGCCAACTATTGCACCAGTTATCAGCTACAGGATGGCAATTTGCAACTATGGTTGTTCAAATTAAATACCATAAAAACGGGGAGATGATTAAATCCATTCGAGAGCACACTATACACAGGTGCGATGTCTTAGAGGACATTGCATATTTGGAGGAAAAAGAACAATTATTTTGGGATTGTGTTTTGAAAAAGCAAGAGCCCAATTTAATTCTGCCGAATATTTAAGGAGGATAATATGGATTTTCAGATAAAAACGGATTTATCAGTTTTGCCAAAAGTTATCGAGTTCAATCATGAGGAATTAAAGAAGTTTCTGATTGAAAAAACATCTAAATACAACAGTTTAGTTGTCACAGAAGATAACATAAAATCAGCGAAAGAGGATAAGGCAAAGCTGAATAAGTTTAAAACTGCTATTGAAGATGAACGCAAGAGAATAAAAAAGCAGTGTTTGCAACCGTACGAGGAATTTGAGAGGAAATGCAAAGAAATTGTTGCATTGATTGACGAACCGATTATATCAATTGACACGCAAATCAAGGCTTTTGATGATGAAGAGAAAGAAAGAAAATACAAGGCCTTGCAGCAATATTTTGATGATAATGCAAAAGAGCTTTTGGGAATTATCACACTTGAACAAATCATCAATCCAAAATGGGCGAATAAAGGGGAGAGGCTTCTCGATTTAACTCAAGAAATTTATGATAAATTAGATAAAATCCGACAGGATTTAAAGGTTATCGGAGATTTAAAATCACCCTACGAAAGCCAAATGAAAGATATTTATTTAAAGACATTTGATGTTTCAAAGGCGTTAGCTGAACAGTCGAGATTGGAAGAGCAGGACAGAAAATTAGCTGAAATTAAGAAAAAACAAGAGGCTGAAAGCATACAACAGCAACCACAAGTTGAAAAAGAGCCTGCAAGGGCACTAGCAGAGCCTGTAACAAGCGCCAAGGCTGAAAGCAATGAAATTACACCAGTAAAAACAGAACGCGTTGTAAGCGGTATTTTTAAGGTTACAGCAGAGCCAAACAAAATTAAAGCTTTGGCGGTGTTCATGAGAGAAAATCAAATTAAATTTGAAGTTGTAAAGGAGAATGATTAATATGGCTACATCATTAACAAAAAAAGATGGGAAACTACCATTTAGCGTTGCGTTGCAAACGCCAGCGTTAAAAAATCTAATCAATAGGACTATATCAGACCCAAAACGTTCAGCAAAATTTATCACGTCGATTACATCGGCAGTTTCATGCAATCCAGATTTGCAGGAATGTGATGCAAGTACTATACTTTCCGCGGCTTTGCTTGGTGAGGGGTTAAATCTCTCGCCAAGCCCACAACTAGGGCAGTTTTACATGGTACCGTTTAACGATAGAGCTAATAATCGAAAGGTTGCTACATTTCAGCTAGGCTACAAAGGTTATATTCAGCTGGCTATACGTTCAGGACAATACAAAAAATTAAACGTATTGCCAATAAAGCAAGGCGAATTGATAAGCTTCAACCCACTTGAAGAAGAAATCAAGGTGCAATTAATTGAAGATGAAGTTGAGCGTGAAAACGCTGTTACAATTGGCTATTATGCTATGTTTGAGTACATTAACGGATTTAAAAAAGCAATGTATTGGAGCAGAGAAAAAATGGAAAGCCATGCGTTGAAGTACAGCAAGGGTTACGCCGCGAAAAAAGGATATACATTTTGGGAAAAAGATTTTGATGCTATGGCGTGCAAGACTATGCTAAGGCAATTAATCAGCAAATGGGGTATTATGTCAATCGAGTTACAAACAGCATATGAGCGTGATGACGCTATTATAGGCGAAGATGGCACATACGAATATGTAACCGATACCGAACAGCCAGAAAGTGTGGTTGAAGCACACGCAGAAGAAACGGAACAGGCTGATTTTGCGGACTTAATGGAGGGTTAATATGCTAAACAAAACTATTTTAATGGGTCGCCTTGTACGTGACCCAGAGTTAAATCAAACCACCAGTGGCATAGCAGTATGCAAATTTACAGTTGCGGTCAATAGACCGTACCAAAAAGACAAGGAACAACAGGCTGATTTTATTAATGTTACTGCGTGGCGTGGTACAGCTGAATTTGTGTCTAAATATTTCAGCAAGGGCTCAATAATTATCGTTGAGGGCAAGTTGCAAAACAACGATTACACCGATAAAGAGGGCGTTAAGCACTACTCAATGCAAGTTGTAGCTGACAACGTGAATTTTGGTGGTGGCAAGTCGGAGAACACTTCCGCCGAAACAACTGGAGCACCAATTCAGATTGGTGATTTGTCGGAATTTGAAGAAATATTAAGCGATGGCGAGATACCGTTTTAATTGATTTTAAAAAAGGAGGAAATTAAATGGGATACACAACAATCAAAATTAATGACGAAAAGCTTATTAACATTCTTTCACCGTTCTTGGTTAATGATAAATGTTGCGTTGCAGGCGCGGATATGAAGTCTATGCCGGCGTGTTGCATAAAAAAGAGATTGACTTTGTAGCTCTTAAAAGAAGCGAGAAGATATATATTCACGTTTCGGATAATATATCATTGCCGGAAACATTTAAACGAGAAGTAGAGCCTCTGCTCAAAATAAAAGACGCCTACCCTAAAATGGTAATAGCACGAACGAGAAATCCAGAATATCAATACGAAGGCGTTAAAATTGTTGACGTAGCAGATTGGCTGCTGGTCAAATAGCCGTTTCCAAATAAAATACTAATTTTAGAAATGGTTTTATATTAACATTATCATCCCGCATATACCTCGCAAAATTAACCTTTATTGTCAAGGTTAATAGCGGTAAAATATGGAGTATGTGAGCGATATTATATATTATATCAAATAGGAGCCTAATATTATGAATTGCGTTTATTATAAGTCATCAACTAACATGGAAGAAATAATTGATAACAGTGTTGACTTAATTATTACTTCGCCGCCATATTTCAACATTAAAGATTACTCCAAGGATGGCTATCAATTAGAAAAACATTCCCCTTCAAAAGAGGCTGATTTAGGGTCTTACAAAACATATCAAGAATATATAAATGCGTTGCTTGTTGTTTGGAAAGAATGTGAAAGAGTATTAAGACCAAACGGGAAACTATGTATTAATGTTCCCCTAATGCCTATGATAAAAAAGAATTATTCAACTCATTACAACAGAGACATTTTTGACATTCAGAGTAGTATTCAAAATTCTATTTTGAGTAATACAAACTTATATTTGCTTGATTTATACATTTGGAATCGAACGAACTCTTCAAAAAAATTAATGTTTGGTAGTTATCCTTATCCTCGTAATTTTTATGCTCAAAACACTACCGAATTCATTACAATCTATGTAAAGGATGGAAAACCTAAATACACAACTAAAGATGTAAAGAGCAAAAGTGCGTTAACACAAGAGGAGTGGGTTTCATTTACTAAACAAATATGGGATATTCCTATTCCGGGAAAAAACGATATTGCGTTTGGCAAGCATTCAGCCATAATGCCTGAAGAAATACCGTATAGATGTATCAAACTTTTTAGTTGTATAGATGATGTGGTTTTAGATCCATTTGCAGGAAGTGGCACTACCTTGCGTGTAGCAAAGCAATTGGGTCGTAATTTTATCGGTTATGAACTATACGAAAACTATAAGGAAGTTATTGAAAAAAAACTATCAACAGTAAAAAGAGGTGAGTTACTTGGAAACAAATAGGGTTTACCATTCGGATGCTTTAGAGTTCATTCCCAAACTGGATGATAATAGCATTGATTTAGCAATTATTGATCCACCTTATAATTTGAATAAAGGTGATTGGGATAAGTTCGAAAATGACGAAATGTATTTTGATTTCACATTCAAATGGCTTGATATGGTTATTCCCAAACTCAAATCAAGCGCTTCGTTGTATCTATTCAACACAGCATACAATTCGGCAATTATTTTATCTTACTTAAGAAACAAAGATTTGGTTTTTCGCAACTGGATAACTTGGTACAAAAAAGATGGGTTTAGTGCCACTAAAAAGAAATATGTAAATGCTCAAGAAACAATATTGTTTTTTACCAAAAGTGATTCTTATACATTCAATTATAACGATATAAGAATGCCGTATCTTTCTACTGATAGGATGGCTCATGCTGCAAAAAAAGGAATCCTAAAAAACGGCAAAAGATGGTTTCCTAACGAAAATGGCAAACTATGTAATGATGTATGGGAAATAACATCTCAACGACATAAAGAAAAGGTTAATGGGAAAGTTCAGACACTTGCTCACCCAACTATTAAACCGTATGAAATGATAGAAAGAATTGTTAAAGCTAGTAGCAATGAAAACGATTTAGTTTTGGATTTATTTAGTGGCTCAGGAATGACAAGCGTCGTCTCAAGAGATTTAAATCGCAGATTTATTGGATGCGAGCGAGATTCGAACTATATTTCTTATATTGAAAGTGAGGGCATAAAAATTGGAAGATTATAAATATTTAAGAGAAATTGAAAATATTTCCTCATCTAATACCTTTGTAAAGTATATTGTTGAACGAGTTTTATCAAATGATTATAGAGGAATGCAATGTTCACAACATAACAGATTAACTTTTGATTATTTTTCGAATCTCGTTTCTGTAATATATGATGTTGCTGGAAGTTCCATTTTTGATATCCATATCGGTGATGATAAAGGAGAAAAACAACCGCAAGCATACACCTATTACAAAGTTGTTGACCGTATTAAAGCTTGTGTGGGAAAAGGGGCTATAAATTCAGTTAAGAAAAATACTTTTCCTGACATTGCTCGTATGGGATTCCTTAATAGATATGATAAAGACGGTGAAAAAATAATTGAGGGCACATCTGACAGCCCTATTGGCGTAGGCGATTTATCAGAATTTGAAGAAATATTAAGTGATGGCGAGATACCGTTTTAATTTAAAATTATAAGTAGGAGGTGGTGATTTGGAAGATAATAAAGGGTTTGTAAAGTTGTATCGCTCCATGTTGACATGGGAGTGGTATGACGATATAAACGTTAAGATTTTGTTTTTACATTTGATTCTCACCGCCAACTATGAGGACAAAAAATGGCGTGGGAAAGTCATAAAAAGAGGGCAAAGAGTGGTAAGCGTTAAAAAACTTAGTGAAGAACTAGGAATTACCGTTAGGCAGGTGCGAACTGCTATCGATAAGTTAGTAATGACAAACGATTTGACAAACTCTAAATTTGCAGAATGTAACGTACTTACGTTGGTTAATTACGATAAATTTCAAACAGTGACAAACGAAAAGGCAAACGTGGGGCAAACGTCTGACAAACGTCTGACAAATCGAGGGCAAACGTCTGACAAATCAATGACAACTACTAAAGAATATAAAGAAAGGGAAGAATATAAAGAATATAAAGAAATAAAGAAAGAGGAAAAGAAAAAACAGCCTCCTGAATCCCCTTTTGACAAAATTGAAAATGAGAAATTAAAACAAGCTTTATCAGATTTTAAAGACATGAGAAAAGTCATGAAAAAACCAATGACAGAAAAAGCTGAACAGTTATTATTAAACAAACTTAATGGATTATCAGACAATCCAGAACAGCAAGCAAAAATCGTTGAGCAATCAATTGAAAGAAATTGGTTATCGGTATTCCCGTTGAAACAAAGGGATATGCAAAACAAAGAAAATCGAAGTTATGATATTGATGATTTGGATAGCTTGGCTGTTAATCTAAAAACAAAGTAATGAGAGGTTAAAGATGGAATATAAATACATAATCCCAAATATCCCACCGTCAAATAATAAGTTTATCGGCAGGAGCAATAAGTGGGAATATCAAAAAATAAAAAAAGAATGGGCGAATCTCATTTGGCTAACTTGCAGACCTAAACCGAAACAGCCGCTAACTGGTGTTACAGTATCGCTAAAATATTATTTTAAAGACAAGATAAGGCGTGACCCTGATAATTTTAGTGGCAAGATGATTTTAGACGGATTGGTTAAAGCTAGGATATTACAAGACGATAGCTTTGACTGCATCACGTTAAAATTGGATGCAGGGTATGACAAATTAAACCCACGAACGGAAATAACGATTGGGAGGAATTAAAATGCGAGCTGGAGGAAGAAAAGTAAGCAAGGCACAGGTTAAAAAAGAGGTTGAGAAAAAATACAAAGAAATATTTGATTTAGCAGTTGATGAAGTTACGTATCAGATATACGCGGTAATGTTGACTACATTGGATAAAACGTACGGATTCCGGGAAAAGCGACTTAGGAAATTTATATCAGAGGTTGAAACTATGTCAAAGCTAATGGTTGATAATCCTATGCGTGGCGAGTTTGACGCATATAAATGCGAAGAATATTTGAAAAGCAAGTATGGAATTGATTTAAGGGAGGAAGTTAAAATTTATGAGTAATGTTATGAGTGGTGTAAAAAATATGCGACACCCTGAAAGGGGTAAACTGAAAATCAAGGGAGATGTAGCAACATTTTGGTTTGATGGTGTAACAGCGGTTTACGGTGTAAGTGAGCTGCAAGAGGATTTCAACAAATTTGGTGCAGATGGATTTTATAAAAAATACGGGTTTGAGTGGAGGAAATAAAATGACAACAGATAATTTTAACGCAATAATTAATAGGCAAATTGAGCGCTGCAAATCAACTTTATGCAGCAAAGCCGAAGAATACGCCACAGCAGACCGACTACATAACTTTAAAGTTGCTGGAGCATTGCAAGGAGTATCACCAGTACAAGCATTAATGGGCATGATGGCTAAGCACACGGTAAGTGTAGCGGATATGTGTATGAGTGGCGAAACGTATCCACAGGAGATGTGGGATGAAAAAATAACCGATAGCATTAATTATTTATTGCTTTTGGCAGCATTGGTGAGGGAGGGAAGCAATGAAAATAATTAAACCGAGCTATGAAATCATAGGCACTCTTAACGAAACTGAAATTCTCAAAAAATCGAGTTATGTGACAGGGTGTAAAACTTGCAGGCATAACAAAGAAAGGACTATCAGAAATAAAAATTGCTTGAAGAATCACAGAGCAGTATTTGGATGTAACTGCAAAGATTATGAAAGCGAGTTAAGGCTGAAACCACAAACACAATTGAAAGATGGAGGAAATAAACAATGACTAATCAAGATAAAATATGCTGCCATTACAGTAATGGCGAATGTAAACTACTAGCATACAGGGAATCACCTAAGGCTGAGCTAACACCTATGAAATGCAGTGGTTGGGATAGTGACTGCAAGTTCGCAAAAACCACCCAACAATTTACAGACGATAATGACAGGGCGATATTTGTTTGCAGACAAAAAGGACTTTGTGATAACTGCAAATACGTCGACATGAAATGCAAAATGAGCATGGAGGGATAGCATGGGTATTAATGATATTAAACTTTACCTAAATCAGGCATTTTATCTAGATAGACAGGTTAACTCATTGATAAAAGTCAAAGAGGAAACCGTAAGCTTGGCCCAGCGTTGCACAGCCAATTATGACAGTATCGGAACAACCAATGCTAGCAAGACTAACCGCCAAGAAAATATCTACATAAAAATAGCGGACCAAAGCAAACAAATTGATGAACAGATCGATAAGCTGGTCGATATACGCAACGAGATTGAGCGACTGATTAATACAGTTAGCGACACAGATGGGCAATCGATATTGCGTATGAGATACCTAGCATATATGCCGATGACAGATATAGCCGATATAATGGGCTGTGACAGAAGAACAATTTACAGGAAATATAATAAATCGATTGAGGAGTTGGTTGAGCGTGAAAAAATGTCGAAATAGAAAAATAAGGGATAAATACGCTGATGGTGACATAGACACCTGTTACAAGTCGCTATGTCTAGCGATAATCGAGCAAGCTGTCAAAGACTATAAAAAAGCGTTAGTGGCTGAGATGAAATGTGAGGACCAGAACGCACGCAGAGCAATCAGGGAGTTGGAAACGTTTTTTGTGTCTGATTGGTTTGCAGAAATTTCAAGCCTTGACGGCAGGTTACTAATTAAAAACGTGAGGGAAATTATATTAAATTAAAATGACACACAATGTCACACTATGTTATGGTATTATGTAAATATAGAGATATGCAAAGCTAGGGAAACAGTTGCTACACACTTAATTAATCGGACTATGTTTCCGTCTTTGCTATTTCTATAGCCTTTCTTTCCTCCTCCTTAATAGACCACCCTTGCAGATGTGAGGGTGGTTAGATTTTTACAGAGAGGTATTATTTATTAATAGGAGTTTTTAAAAAATGGACGAATATCAAAAGTTTATAGATAAATTTAAACCAAAGAAAACGACAGATGATTGTTATACGCCAGCTAATGTGTACGATGCAGTATTAGCATGGGTGACAAAAGAATACAATTTGCAAGGTCGAAAAATCATAAGACCGTTTTATCCTGGCGGCGATTATGAAAACCATGATTATCCAGTTGATTGCGTGGTAGTGGATAATCCACCATTTTCAATATTTCAAAAGATAAAAGATTTTTACAACGAGAATAATATTGATTATTTTTTATTTGGTCCGACGTTGACATTGTTTAGTGGTGCAAACCGAGAAAAAGAAAAATTTATTATAACTAATGCCGCCATCACCTATGAGAACGGTGCAGTTGTAAATACAAGCTTTGCGACAAACATGGGAGAATATCAAGTCATGACAGCACCAGAGCTTAAAAGCGCTATCGAGCTAGCAAATAAAGAAAACAATAAAGCTAAAAAACTCCCTAAATATGATTATCCATATAATGTGATAACAAGTGCTAGGCTAGGAAAAATAACAACCGTTGATTTTAAGGTAAAGCGTGGAGTATTTATACAATGTCTTGATAGCCAAAAAGAAAAAAAGAAAACAATATTTGGTGGTGGGTTGCTTATATCTGATAAAAATGCAGCAGAATTAAAAGCAGCAGAATTAAAAGCAGCAGAATTAAAAGCAGCAGAATTAAAAGCAGCAGTTGAAACTAATGTTTGGGAATTATCTGACAGGGAACGTAAAATTATTTCTAAGCTGTAAGGAGGCACAACATGGTTATTAAAATAACTAACGGTGAGATGTCAGATAAAGAAATCAATGCCTATGTAGAATATGGTGTGAAAAAATATCCTAATAATAAAATCAGGGCTATGGAAATAAACATTGACGGTGAATACGTTGATGTTAAATATATATTCGATGCTGTACCGTTCCAGAGGATACGCAGGATAACCGGGTACTTAGTTGGTACGCTTGATAGGTTTAATGACGCAAAGCGTTCGGAGGTTGAGGATAGGGTTAAGCATAGCGTTTAATATAGCTACAAGCGACAGTAGGAGTTTATGTGACAAATAAAAACAGCCTTAGAATTCGTTATAGGAGGTGTTGCCACCATGTATACAACGGACCAAATCATAGATTTAATTAAAAGCGGTAACACCCATGAATTTTATAACAACTGGGCATGGCGTAAGCTATCGAAACAAATACGCAAAGAACAAAACAATGAGTGCCAATTGTGTAAGGCTAAAGGCAAATACAGACCAGCACAAATTGTTCATCATGTTAAGCATTTAAAAAAACATCCTGAGCTAGCGTACAGCAGATATTACTATGAGGGCAATGTAAAACATATACAGTTGATGGCAGTGTGCAATGATTGCCACGAAGCTTTACACCCAGAAAAATTTAATAATAAAATAAATGAAAACAAGTTCGTGAATGTTGAAAGATGGTGAGTGTTGTGCAGTAGATACCCCCCCATCTGAAAAAATGAAAATAGTTTAGGGGGAGTTACAC
>Ga0208938_1000421_pt1 | contig 33087 bp, 33 predicted proteins | sample AD_UKC125_MetaG_FD_184434 | JGI IMG/M metagenome (GOLD analysis project Ga0208938, IMG submission 184434) | Active sludge microbial communities of municipal wastewater-treating anaerobic digesters from USA - AD_UKC125_MetaG (SPAdes) (version 2) | ecosystem: Engineered > Bioreactor > Anaerobic >...
TGATAATTCCTAAACCTAAACCCATTCCGCTAGTTTTGGTCGTAAATTTTGGTTCAAAAATTTGATTAATATTTTCGGCTTCAATTCCAGTTCCATTGTCTCGAACTTGAATAACAACAAAGTTGTTTTCTTCTTTTACAGAAACATTTATTTTCTTTGTTTCTTGAGTATCTGGAATTGCTTGGATTGCATTTTTCACTAAGTTAGTAATTATTCTGACCAATTGAGTTCGGTCAATTTTTGAAACTATTTCTTCTTTTTCAGTTTCAAATTCGATGTAATCTTCATTAAAAATATCCAACGAAAATTCCACAACTTCCACAACATTTAGTGTTTCATTTTGTTGAGCAGGCATTGAAGCAAAATTTGAAAAAGCTGATGCTACGGAACTCATCGTATCAATTTGTTGTATCAACGTTTTTGAATAATCATCGAGTTTTTGTTTAAGATTTGGGTCATTAGCATCAAATTTTCTTTGGAAACTTTGAACCGTTAAACGCATAGGAGTAAGCGGATTTTTGATTTCGTGCGCCACTTGTTTTGCCATTTCGCGCCAAGCTTGTTCTCGTTCGCTTTGAGCAAGTTTGCTAGCACTTTCTTCAAGCTTATCAACCATTTTGTTGTAGGCGGCTATCAATGAGTTTATTTCACGGCTGTTTGCTTCAATTACAATTTTTTCGTTCTTTTGGTTTAGTCCTGTTTTATTAATTTTATCCGAAATTGTTTTCAATGATTTCGTGATGTAGGATGCTAAGAAATATGCCAAAGCAAATGCTATAATCAGCATAAACGAATATACTTGACTAAGTCTTAACAAGAATTGGCGCAATTCGGTTTCATAAAAACCGTCGTCTTCAACATAGGGAATATTTAGAATGCCTAGAGGTTTAAACTTATCGTCTTTTATTTGACTATAGGACGAACGATTTTTAACTCCGTCAATATTTTTTATATCTACATATCTTTTTTCTACCGATGATTGAACAAGCTTTAGAATATACTTGGGAATTGGTGGAGCTATTTTGTCAACGGTAAAAGAACCTTTAGAGGATTTTAATAACTTTCCATCTAGAGAATAAATATTGATTTCGAGGTTGTGAATATCGGCTAATTCGTGAATTTTATCTTTAAAAATTAATGGAAGATTTTCAGGAGTTAACGGATAGGTTGTTGTAGAAAGTACATAGTTAATATGCTCTTTTATTGCAAACTCTTTTCTGTCTAATCTTTCCTGATGATAATCTCTTGCTTCGTTTTTGAACTGAATGATAGAGATTGAAGCCATCAAAATAGAAGCTATCAAGATAACAATAATCATCGACAGGAAAATCCTTGTACGAAGTGAAAGTTGAGATATCTTGAAGTTGTTCATTTTTTTATTAGTTGTCAGTTGTTGGTTATCCGTTGTCAGTTAGAACTGAACACTTAAAACTGAACACTGGGCACTATTTTTTTTCTCTTAAACGTTTATAAAACTTAAATCCAAGCATTATTAAAACTGAAAATAAAACAATTCCAATAACGCCATAAATCCAGTTAATTGCATTTTTTAAAATTACTAAAAAAACTACAGCAAAAAGAATAATCGTTGCGCCTTCGTTCCAAAGTCGCATAAAATTGGATGAATAGTTGAAAATATCTTTTTGTAATTCTTTATAAATCAAATGACATTTTATATGGTAGGCAATCAGCAAAACTACAAAACCAAGTTTCACCTGCATCCAAGGCATTTGCAACCAAGCAGGCATTAAATGCAATAACCACAAAGCAAAAAAGATAGCCAATATTGCACTTGGCCAAGTAATGATATACCAAAGTCGATAGGTCATGAGTTTGTATTGCTTGAGTAGAATATCTTTTTCGGGTTGTGGTTTATCATTGGCTTCAATTTTATAAACAAACAAACGAACAATATAAAATAATCCTGCAAACCAAGTGATTACAAAAATTAAGTGTAAAGATTTTATGTATTCATACATATCAAAAGCTATTTACTAATCACTATTTACTACTTACTTTGTTTAAAATCTTTTATCCAATTGGCGACAACTTCACACCATTCGTCTTCATCATTCAAACAAGGAACAGCAAAGAATTCCTTTCCACCGTTTTCGATAAATTCTTCGTTAGCTCGCATAGCAATTTCTTCTAGAGTTTCTAGACAATCAGCCACAAAAGCTGGAGTAACCACGGCTAATTTTTTAATTCCTTTTGCTGGCATTTTGTTGATTTCAACATCGGTGTAAGGCGTTAACCATTTGTCGCCTGCTAATCGAGATTGAAAGGTTTGGCTGTATTTATCTTCGGGAATTCCCAATAATTCTACTACTTGTCGTGTAGTTTCGTAACATTGATGACGGTAACAAAACTCATGTGCTGGCGAAGCAGTAACACAGCATTTATTGTCTATTGTACAGTGTGATTTAGTTATATCAGTTTTACGAATATGACGCTTTGGAATGCCGTGATAGGAAAACAATAAATGGTCATAATCAAATCCTTCTAAATGTTTTTTTATAGAATTTGCCAATACTTTTATGAAATCGGGTTTATTGTAAAAAGCAGGAACTTTTGTCAGTTTCATTTCTGGAAATTTAGTTTTAACTAGTTCATCTGCTAAAGCCCAAATAGTTGTTGTTGATGCCATTGCATATTGCGGATATAAAGCTAAAAGCATTACATCGGTTACGCCTTTTTGTTTTAATTCTTGTAAACCTTTTTCTATAGTCATTGTGCCATATCGCATCGCTAATGCTACTGGAACATCAACTAATTGCTGCACTTTTTGGTGCATTTTTTTTGAAAAAACAATCAAAGGCGAACCTTCATTAGTCCATATTTTTTCATAAGCTTCTGCTGATTTTTCTGGACGAGTTCTTAATATTATACCTCTCACTAATAATGCTCTTAATAAATAAGGTACATCAATTACATATTTATCCATCAAGAATTCATCAAGATAGGGTTTTACATCTTTTGGCGTTGGACTTTCTGGCGAACCCAGATTTACTAATAATACTCCTTTCATCTATTATTATACATTAACATTCAAATTCATCAAATATTTTTTTGGTGTTGTACCAAATTTCTTTTTAAAAGCTGCAATAAAATGACTTCCTGTGCTGTAACCAATTTTTAACCCTACTTCATTCACATTATATGATCCGCTATCCAATAGTTGTCTGGCATAATCCATTTTATAATCAAAAAGAAATCCATAAACCGTATCACCATAAATTTGTTTAAAACCCATTTTCAACTTTTTTAAGCTCAAGTTTACTTGCTCCGAAAGCTCTTCAAGACTTGGTGGTTCAGCCATATTAGCGATGATGATTTCTTTAGCTTTTTTAATTTTTAACACATTTTCTTCATCAATCAAAAACGGACAATGCTCTGCATTTGGATCTTCACTTCTATTAAAAAATAAACTTAAAAGTTCATATCCTTTTCCTTTGTAATATAAATTTTTTATCGAAGGACTAAGGTTGTAATGGAAAAGCTGGCTAAGCACAATGGCCATAGATGGACTAATGTCGTTTTCTTTATAATATTTTCGGTCTTTGTTTTCTTCACTCAAAAAAGGAATGTTTTCAGTGTCATTTGAAAAAAGACTGTGGAATTTTTTTATGGAAACAATAACCGAAATCACCCAAGAATTTGGAGCAAGTTCAACGTTCATTGGCAATTCTTTTTGAGGATTGTAAAACAGCAAAGATTTTTCTTCTTTTAACTCGAGAGCATAACTTCCTTCATTAAAAATAAACTTTGCTTTGCCTTTTATTCCAAAGTGAAATTGAATTAATCCTTGCTGAACATGTCTTTTAAAATGAAAGCTTTCAGTATCATCACTTTGAAGTCTGATTAGGGTAAAATCATTTTCAATTGTTATTATCTCATGTGAACTCATAGCGATATTTTTTAATTCATCATATGATAAAAATCAAATCATCTATTTAGAATTAATCTATATAACACAATTTAGATGCCTTGATTTTATTGCAAATTTAAAATAAATAACGCGAAAAAGACAAAATGTTGCAAAAATTTCACTGAACGATACAAAAAGTACTTTTAGCGTTATTTTTATAAATATTAGTATAATAATTTTGTTCCACTCACAGGTAAGAGCATTTATGGAAAACGGAAATATAACCAAAGCTTCTTCTTTTTATACTATCGGATTGAGTTATAAAAAGGCAGATGCCGAAATAAGAGGTAAGTTCAGCCTAGATGAAATTGCCAAATCAAGATTGTTGCATCAAGCAAAAAATGAAGGCATCGAAGCTTTGTTGATTATTTCTACCTGCAACAGAACTGAAATTTATGGTTTTGCTCAACATCCGTTTCAATTAATAAAATTACTTTGTGAAAACAGCAAAGGCACAGTTGAAGATTTTCAAAAAGTGGCTTATGTGTATAAAAATCAAGAAGCAGTTACTCATATGTTCCGAGTAGGAACTGGTTTGGATAGTCAAATTTTAGGTGATTTCGAAATCATTAGCCAAATCAAAAACAGCTTCATGCAAAGTAAAACATTGCAACTTACCAATAATTTTCTTGAACGATTGACAAACGCAGTTATTCAAGCTAGTAAAAGAATAAAAAATGAAACTGAAATTTCCTCTGGAGCAACTTCGGTTTCGTTTGCGGCGGTTCAATATATTTTCAAGAATGTAGAAAATATTGCTAATAAAAATATTTTGCTTTTTGGAACTGGAAAAATTGGAAGAAATACTTGTGAAAACCTAGTAAAACATACTAAACACGAGCAAATAACACTTATCAATAGAACCAAAGACAAAGCCGAAAGATTGGCAAGAAAACTAGATGTTATCGTAAAAGATTATACCGATTTACAACTCGAAATTCAAAAAGCAGATGTTTTAGTTGTAGCAACTGGCGCACAAAATCCTACAGTAGATAAAGCTATTTTAAACCTTAAAAAACCTTTAACAATTTTAGATTTATCTATTCCAAAAAATGTTAACGAAAATGTTCTAGACTTAGAAAACGTTTCGTTAGTTCACATGGATTTTTTATCTCAAATGACAGATGAAACTCTTGAAAACAGAAAACAACACATTCCTGCTGCAGAAGCTATTATTGAAGAAATAAAAGAAGAATTTTTGGCTTGGACAAAACAAAGAAAATTTGCGCCAACCATTCATGCACTCAAAGAAAAATTAAATTCTATCAAAGAAGGAGAACTAAGTGTGCAAAGAAAAAAAATGAACAACTTTGATGAAGAACAGGCAGAATTGATTAGCGCTAGAATAATTCAAAAAATTACCAACCATTTTGCTAATCATCTAAAAGATGAAAACACCACCGTTGATGAAAGCATCGATTGGATAGAACGTGTTTTTCAATTAGAAACTTCAAGAGAATGAATAAAACCATCCGAATAGGAACTCGTGATAGCGAATTAGCACTTTGGCAAGCTAAAACAGTCGAGAAAAAACTCAACGATCTAGGATACAAAACAGAAATTATTGCCGTAAAATCACAAGGCGATATTATTCTCGATAAACCACTTTACGAACTCGGAATTACTGGAATTTTTACTAAAACACTCGACGTTGCCATGATTAGTGGTCAAGTAGATATTGCTGTACATTCAATGAAAGATGTTCCTACTGCTTTACCAATCGGAATTGTTCAAGCAGCAGTTTTAGAACGTGCTAATGTTCACGATATTTTAGTTTATAAAAACAATTTACATTTTCTAGAAGAAGAAGCGACAATTGCTACAGGAAGTTTACGTCGTCAAGCACAATGGTGGAATAAATACCCTAACCATAAAGTGGTTGATTTACGTGGAAATGTAAATACAAGAATGCAAAAACTTGATGAAAATGATTGGAATGGAGCTGTTTTTGCCAAGGCAGGTTTAGAGAGAATTAACCTTATACCAGAAAAATTTATCGAACTCGATTGGATGATACCTGCGCCAGCACAAGGTGCAATGGTTGTGGTTGCCATGGCTGAAGATACATTTTCTTTAAATGCACTTTCAGAATTAAATCACATTGAAACTGAAATTTGCACCTATATAGAAAGACAATTTCTAAAAACTTTAGAAGGCGGTTGCACTGCGCCAATTGGAGCAATAGCAAAATATGACGAACAAAATGATACGATAAATTTTCAAGGAGTTTTACTTTCTATCGATGGAAAACAAAAACTTGAAATAGTAAAAGATGTTGATGTTTCAGAGTGGAAAAAATTAGGTTTTCATTGTGCTCAAGAAATTTTGAGTAACGGTGGAACTGAGTTGATGGCGGAAATTAAAATGCAGTTGAAAAAATAATTCGTGTATTCGTGGTTAAAAAAACAATTATATTATCCACCAAAAAGCTTTTATCCAATCAAAAGCAAGCTTTACTCGACGCCAATATTTCTTTAATTGAAGAAGATTTTGTTGAAACAAAAATCAAAGATTTTCAATTAAAAAGCATTAATCAAAATCTTATTTTCACCAGTCAAAACGCCGTTCAAAGTATTTTACAACATCCAAAATGCGACGAACTGAAAAGCAAAAATATTTTTTGCGTTGGAATGAAAACCAAAGATTTACTTGAAGAAAATGGTTTTAATGTTATCGCTTACACAGGGTATGCAGCTGATTTAGCTGAAATCATTTCATTGATTTATGGAAAAGAAACATTCACCTTTTTCAGCGGAAATTTACGCCGCGATGTTTTGCCAAATACTTTGAAAGAAAATGGAATTGCATTCAACGAAATCGAAGTTTATGAAACCTTATTAACACCAAAAAAAATAAATGAAAAACTCGATGGAATACTATTTTTCAGTCCTTCCGGAGTTGAAAGTTATTTGAAATCAAATACAATAAAAGACGAAATGTGTTTTTGCATAGGAGAAACCACCGCAGAAGCATTAGAAAACAAGAAAATAAAAAACATCATCATCGCAGAAAAACCAACAGTTGAAGATGTAATTGAGAAAGCAATAAATATCAATAAATAAAATATTTTGTTCCAGTATAACTGAAAACTGAGAACTGAAAACTGAGAACTATGTTAAAAAACGACCTATTTTTAAGAGCTTTAAACAACGAAACCGTAGAACGTCCGCCAGTTTGGATGATGCGTCAAGCAGGAAGATATTTACCAGAATTTAGAGCCTTACGCGACAAATACGATTTTTTCACACGTTGTGAAACTCCAGAGTTAGCCGCCGAAATCACAGTGCAACCTATTCGAATTGTAAAACCAGATGCCGCTATTTTATTTTCGGATATTTTGGTGGTACCACGAGCTATGGGAATTCACGTGGAGTTGAAAGACAATTTGGGACCGATTATTCCAAATCCAATTAGAACAATGGAGCAAGTCAATCAAGTTTTTGTTCCTAATATTCAAGAAACTTTGGGTTATGTCATGGATGCCGTAAAATTAACCAAAGAAATGCTGAATGATGAAGTTCCGTTGATTGGTTTTGCTGGTTCGCCTTGGACAATTTTCTGTTATGCTGTGGAAGGAAAAGGTTCTAAAAGTTTTGATACTGCCAAAGGGTTTTGTTTTTCAAATCCAGTTGCGGCTCATACATTATTGCAAAAAATCACAGATACAACCATTTTATATTTGAAAGAAAAAGTAAAAGCTGGTTGTAATGCCATTCAGATTTTTGATTCTTGGGGCGGAATGTTATCGCCAGTAGATTATCAAGAATTCTCATGGAAATACATCAACCAGATTGTTGACGCTTTGGCAGAAGAAACCGACACTAAAAATTCTTTTTCCGATGAAAAAAAATCGGTTCTTGGCGACCTTAGGCAAACAACTGAAAAGTCGACAAAAACTAAGGTTATTGTTTTCGGAAAAGGTTGTTGGTTTGCTTTAGGCGAAATGGCACAATCAAAAGCATCAGCTCTTGGTGTAGATTGGACTTGTTCGGCAAGAAACGCTCGTTATTTAACCGGCGGAAAAATCACTTTGCAAGGAAATTTTGATCCATCAAGATTATTATCGCCAATTCCAACCATCAAAAAAATGGTACACGAAATGATAGATGAATTCGGAAAAGACAATTATATCGTAAACTTAGGTCACGGAATTTTACCAAACATTCCTGTAGATCACGCTAAGGCTTTTGTCGAAGCGGTGAAGGAGTATAAATAAAGTACAAAGATTTAAGTATTAAGTACAAAGATAGAAAATCTTAATTCTTAATACTTTATACTTAATACAAGTTAGATGAAAAATAAATTCTACCAATACATACTTCAACTCCAGGATCAAATCACTTCCAAACTAGAAGAAGTGGATGGCGTAGCAAAATTCCGAGAAGATATTTGGGAACGACCAGAAGGTGGTGGCGGACGAACTCGAGTAATCGAAAACGGGAATGTTTTTGAAAAAGGTGGTGTCAATATTTCGGCCGTTCATGGAAAACTGCCTGAAGCGATGCAAAAAATGTTCAATGTTGGTGAAGCAGATTTTTTTGCCTGCGGATTGAGTTTGGTCATTCATCCTAAAAGCCCTATGGTTCCAACCGTTCATGCGAATTGGCGTTATTTTGAAATGTACGATGATAACGGTAACGTAATCAATTCTTGGTTTGGTGGCGGACAAGATTTAACACCTTATTACTTGTTTGAAGAAGATGCCATTCATTTTCATCTAACGTGTAAAACCGCCTGCGACAAACATAATCTAGATTTTTATCCAAGATACAAAAAGCAATGCGATGCTTACTTTTGGAACGCTCATAGAAATGAAGCTCGTGGACTAGGCGGATTGTTTTTCGATTATTGCAAAGCAAGTGATGAGATGAGTATGGAAGATTGGTACAATTTCGTAACCGAAGTTGGAAACAGTTTTCTTGAAGCGTATGTTCCAATTGTGGAAAGAAGGAAAAATTTGCCTTATACGGATGCTAATAGAACTTGGCAAGAAATTCGTCGTGGTCGATATGTAGAATTCAATTTAGTGCACGACAAAGGCACGCTTTTTGGGCTAAAAACAAACGGAAGAATAGAAAGTATTTTGATGAGTTTACCACCACATGTGCAATGGCATTATGACCATCATCCAGAAGCAGGAAGTGAAGAAGAAAAATTAATTAAAGTATTAGAAAAACCAATTGAATGGGTTTAAGAGCAATTAGCCTTCAGCTATCAGCGATTAGCTTGAGGTTAAATATGAAAGATTAACAAAAAAGCTAAGTACTAAATCGCTAAAAGAAAAAAATGAAGGATTATAAAAATTTTACCGTTTGGCAGAAATCACATCAATTGACATTAGATGTTTATAAAATAGTGAATGATTTTCCTAAGGAAGAACTTTTCGGACTAGTTAGTCAAATGAAAAGATCTTCAAGTTCAATTCCTACTAATATTGCTGAAGGTTGTGGAAGAAATTCAGATAAAGAATTTGCACGATTTTTAATTATAGCATTCGGTTCAGCAAATGAATTAGAATATCAATTTATATTAAGTAGAGATTTGAATTTTATCGATGCTGAAATGAGTGAAAAGCTTATGTTTCAAATTGAAGAGATTAAAAAAATGCTTAACAGTTTAATATCAAAATTAAATAATTAATTGCAAAGGCTAACGGCTAATTGTTGACAGCTAAAAGCTAAAAAATGAAAATATGTTCCCACTACAAAGAGGTAGAAGATTAAGAACTACCGAAGCAATAAGAAGTATCGTCAGAGAAACTACACTTTCGCCAAGCGACTTTATGTTTCCAATGTTTATTATGGAAGGTGAAAATTCTAAAGTTGAAATTCCATCGATGCCAGGAATTTTTCGCCGAACGTTAGATTTAACTGTTGAAGAAGTTAAAGAATTATATGCTTTAGGAATTCGCGCAGTAAATATTTACGTAAAAGTAAATGATAATTTAAAAGATAATACCGGTAAAGAAGCTTGGAATGACAGCGGATTGATGCAAAATGCCATTCGTGCCATCAAAGCAGCTTGTCCAGAAATGATTGTAATGCCCGATGTGGCTTTAGACCCATATTCTATCTATGGTCACGACGGAATTATAGAAAACGGCGATATAGCTAATGATGCAACGAATGATGCATTAGTTAAAATGGCGGTTTCTCATGCCAAAGCTGGAGCCGATTTTGTGGCGCCAAGTGATATGATGGATGGACGAGTTTTAAGATTACGTCAAGGTTTAGATGCAGCAGGTTTTCAAAATGTAGGTATTATGAGTTATTCGGCAAAGTATGCTTCGGCGTTTTATGGTCCGTTTCGTGATGCTTTAGACAGCGCACCAAAAGAAGCTGATGTAAAAGTACCAAAAGATAAAAAAACCTATCAAATGGATTACGCCAATCGTATAGAAGCCGTAAAAGAAGCTCTTTGGGATGTTGAAGAAGGCGCAGATATGGTCATGGTAAAACCTGGTATTGCTTATCTCGATATTGTTCGTGAAGTGAAAAATGCTGTGAATGTTCCAGTTTCGGTTTTTCATGTTTCGGGTGAATATGCAATGATAAAAGCTGCTTCCGAAAGAGGTTGGCTTGACCACGATAAAATCATGATGGAACAACTTATGTGTATCAAAAGAGCTGGAGCCAATTTAATTTCGACTTATTTTGCCAAAGAAGCTGCTATCCTTTTAAATTCGCAAAAGTAACACAGGTTACAATCTGACAAAAATCATGTTTTTAGCTAATAGCTAGATTTAGTTTTGTTGAAAATTATAACAGATGAAAAAAATCATTAGCACCTTCGTTTTATGCTCTGTGACTTTGGCTATAACTAGCTGCGGAGACAACAAAAAAGAAGATAAATATGGAAATCCTGTAACAACAGAAGAAACCAAATCTGTAACGGAAGAAACTGCAAAACCGGAAGCTACGGTATCATTAGCAGAAAAAGGAAAAGAAATCTTCGATGGCAAAGGAACTTGTGCAACTTGTCATAAAGTTGATACAAAAGTTGTTGGTCCAAGTTTACAGGATATTGCAAAAATTTATAAAGAGAAAAATGCTAGCATCGCAACATTCTTAAAAGGTGAAGAAAAACCAATCGTTGATCCTTCTCAGTTTGAAGTGATGAAAGCTAATTTTGCATTGACCAAAACATTTACAGATGAAGAACGCCAAGCTTTGGAAGATTATGTTTTAAGTCAAGCAAAATAATAGGCACCATACAAACCAAAACAACCTTAAACCTGTAAATTTTCTAATTTACAGGTTTTTTAGTTTGATGATAATTTTGCTACTTTTATGAAATGGAAACAGTATTTATTCAAACACCTTTAGGAATTGCCAAAATTGAAGGAGATGAGAACGGAATTTCGATAATTTCAGTTACTCAAGAAGGTGATTTGTCAAGTGAAATTCCAAAAAATCTTAAAAATTCCGTTACCCAACTCAATGAATATTTCGAAGGAAAACGCACAGCATTTAACTTTAAACTCAATCCTAAAGGAACAGAATTCCAACAAAAAGTATGGCAAGAATTATTGAAAATCCCTTTTGGGAAAACCATGTCATATCTTGATTTGTCTAAAAAACTTGGCGATGTCAAAGCCATTCGAGCTGTCGCTTCTGCAAATGGTAAAAACCCACTTTGGATAGTTGTTCCATGTCATCGTGTTATTGGAACAGATGGTTCACTTACAGGTTATGCCGGCGGTTTGTGGCGTAAAAAATGGTTGCTCGACCATGAAAATCCTTTGAAACAACAAAGTTTATTTTAAAAGATTTTTATTACATTCGTAGAAATGTAGAAAATCATGATTGAAAAAATTAATCTCAACAACATTCTTTTTTTAGACATAGAAACTGTTCCACAAGAAGAGCATTTTGAAAATCTTGATACCGAACTCAAAGAACTTTGGGAGCAAAAAACACAATACCAACGCAGAGAGGAATATTCACCTGAAGAATTTTATGACCGAGCAGGAATTTGGGCTGAGTTTGGTAAAATTGTGTGTATTTCGGTAGGTTATTTTACTAATAAAAATGACATTCGAAACTTCAGAGTAACGTCATTTTTTGGAGATGAAAAAAAGATTTTAAAAGACTTTTCGGCTTTGCTAGACAATCATTTCAATGGTGCTCAACATTTACTTTGCGGTCATAACGCCAAGGAATTTGACATTCCGTTTATTGCGCGTAGAATGATAATTAATCAAATTGCCATTCCACAAAAGCTCAATTTATTTGGTAAAAAACCATGGGAAATTCCACATCTTGATACCTTAGAATTGTGGAAATTTGGAGATTATAAACATTTTACTTCCTTAAAATTATTGACAAAAATTCTCGGAATTCCTTCTTCTAAAGGTGATATTGATGGAAGTCAAGTTGGTCATGTGTATTATGTAGAAAAAGATATTGACCGCATTATTACCTATTGTGAAAAAGATGTGATTGCGGTTGCACAAATTTTTCTTCGTCTTCGTAGGGAAGATTTATTAATTGATGATGAGATTGTTCATGTGTAAGTGTTCTCGATAAAAATTTTGGTTCGTCAGTTCGAGTTTTTCTAAAAGAAAAAGTATCGAGAACCGAACCAAAATTCACTCGAACAGACGATTAATATTTTTATATTTACCAAAAACATTTTTATGGTTCTCAGCAGATTTTGGCTTTCGATATTCATCGCATCAATTCTTTTTATAATCATTGGTTTTTCTACAGGAAACTCCTATTCTGTTGATTATATTTTGAATGGCAAAAAAGATGATCCTGTTCTTATTTCGGAAAAATACCTCAATCAGTTACCTAAATTTCTTCAGGATAGTATTCAAAAAAATGAAGAAAAAACATTTACTATAAATCGTGATACTATCAATGCTGATACGACTTATGTATATAAAAATCAAACGGTTAAAATTTACAGCGGAGTTCAAAAAAGTGATGGTTTGTTGCCCACGTGTAAAAACAGCTTGTTTGATATCATCCTTCCACTGATTGCTTATTTAGCGTTTTTTTGCGGATTGATGGAATTATTAATCATATCTGGCGCAGCCGAAATTTTAGCTAAAAAATTAAGTCCTGTTTTTGCAAAAGTTTTTCCAACAGTTCCAAAAAACCACGAATCAATATCCTATATGACATTGAATTTTGCTGCCAATTTTCTTGGATTAGATTCTGCAGCAACACCTTTCGGGTTGAAAGCTATGGAAAGTTTGCAAGAAATAAATCCTGATAAAGACAAAGCTAGCGATGCACAAATCATGTTCATGTGTCTGCACGCAGCTGGATTAACGTTGATACCAACATCAATAATTGGTTATCGTGCGGCGCAAAATGCTGCAAACCCAGCCGATGTGATGCTTCCTTGTATCATAACTTCTTTTATTGGAACAATTGCCGCATTGATAATTGTTGGAATTCGCCAACGAATTAATTTTTTCAGCGCAATACTTTTAACTGCTTTGATGACAGTGATTGCCGCAATTGTTGGATTATTGTTCTATATCAATTCGCTCGATTTAGTTGGAAAAAATGCTTTTACTTCCAACCTGTCAGGATTAATGCTCGTAGCTATTATTGGGTTTACTTTGGTATTTTCATTCATAAAAGAAAAGCGTTTTGCCGAAAAAAACACTACTGTTTTCGACACATTTGTCGATGGAGCAAAAAACGGATTGAACACTGGTGTGAAAATTTTTCCTTATGTAATGGGAATGTTAGTGGCTATTTCTTTTTTCAGAAATAGCGGTTTGTTTGAAATCATTTCCAATTGGATTGCTATTGGATTTTCGAATATTGGTGTTTCAAAACAGATAACCGATTCGTTGCCTGTTGCTATGTTGCGACCATTTAGTTCTGGTGGTTCGAGAGGATTTATGATTGATGCGATGCAAAATTTTGGACCCGATTCATTTACGGGAAGATTGGTTTGTATTTTCCAATGTAGTGCCGAAACTACGTTCTATGTGATTGCTGTTTATTTTGGCTCTGTCAATATCAAAAATACGCGTTACACACTTGGAACCATGCTTCTTGTTGACTTGATATGTGTGATTGCTGCGATATTGGTTGCAGGTTGGTTTTTTTAAAATTAGTAACAATGGAAATAGAAGTTTTAGGACAAGGTTTTGAACCGTTATCAAAAAAATCAGTTGGAAATATTTTAATGGATTGCTTTACAAATAAAGAGTTTTATTCATTTAAGGCAATTTCAGCTTTTGCCACATTAAGTGGTGTGCAAGGAATTTCTAAGTTTATTTCAGAAGCAACACATCTGAATCGTAATTTAATTGTTGTTGGTGTAAATGAAAAAGTTACTTCAAAAGAAGCATTAGAAGAAATATTAAAAATTGAAAATGTAAAATCGTATGTTTTCTATGCAAATAATAAATCAATATTTCATCCAAAAATTTATTTATTTGAAGGGCTCAGAACATCTGTTTTAATTATTGGCTCCTCTAATTTAACGGGAAGAGGATTATTCATAAATGTTGAAGCTTCACTTAAGGTAACTATTGATAATACAATCGCTAAAGACAAAAAAGTGATTGACCAAATTAAAGAATATTTTAAAGGAATTTTCGATGAAACAGACAAAAATTTGAAGGTTATATCATCAGAACTTATTGAAAATCTTGTAAAATCTGGAATTGTCCCAACAGAAGCAGAGCAAAGGGAAAGTAGAGTAAAATCTAAAAAAGTTTCATCTACTGAGACAGATGATTTTATTTCAAAAATCTTTCCTAAAAGGGCAATTGCTAAAATCCCTAAAGAATTTAAAAGTAAACTTATTAAAAATGATTTTACTGAAATTTTAAAATCTTTTGATAAAAATTTATCTGAATTGTTGTGGCAAAGTGGAAAATTAACAGAAAGAGATTTGAATATTCCTAAAAGTAAGAAAACAAATCCTACTGGTTCGATGTATTTTAAAAAAGGGTTGAATGAAAATATTGACCAACGTCATTTTTTTAGAGATGTTATTTTTAGAGATTTAGACTGGAAAAAAGATTTAAATCCAAAAACTTCTCATTACGAAAGAACATATTCAAATTTTAGGATAATAATCAAAGGAGTAGATTTTGGTATACATGAATTATTAATAAATCACAATACTAAAACTGATACAACATCTTACATTCAAAAGAACTCGATGACATCCTTGAGTTGGGGTGAAGCAAAACCACTAATTGCGAAAGAAGAATTAATTGGATGTAATGCTTCTTTGTATTCAAATAAAGAAGATTCAAATATTTTCATACTTGTAATAGAATAATTTTTTTTAAACAGAATTTTTCATATCTTTGGACTGAAGTTGTCCAAAATGAAAATACAAAAAACTTTCGGTGAAACAGTAAAAAGACTACGTGAAGAAAAAAGACTTACTCTTCGGGAGGTTGCAGAAGCATTGGAAATTGACACGTCAATGCTGGGCAAAATCGAAAAAAACAGTAGAAAACCTAATAAAGTCTTGATTGAAAACTTTGCAAAATTTTTTAATGTAAAAGAAAAAGATTTGACCATTTCTTTTTTGAGTGATTCTGTAGCATACAAAATTTTAGACGAAGATTATCCTGTTGAAGTTTTAAAAGTAGCCGAAGAAAAAGTACAATATTTAATAACCAAGAAAAATTTAAATCCGTGAAACTAATTACAGAAGCATCAGCAGAAAAATTAAGAGGAGGTTTTTATACTCCTGGACCAATAGCGGAATTTATTTTACGTTGGGGAATAAATGGCAGTAAAGATTATGATATTTTAGAACCAAGTTGTGGAGATGGTGTTTTTTTAGAACAATTAAAAAATCATAAATTAAAATATAATTCAATTACAGCTATTGAATTTGACGAAATTGAAGCACAAAAAGCTGATAAAATAGATTTAAAGAATAAGCAAATAATCAATGATGATTTTCACACCTATTGCAATAACACTTTACAAAGGTTTGATTTAATTATAGGAAATCCACCATATATAAGATATCAATTTTTTGATAGAAATCAGCAAATCGAAGCCAACGATATTTTTATAAAAGCAGGGTTAACCTACTCAAAATTAACAAATGCATGGGTTTCATTTGTAATTGGTTCGTCTTTATTATTAAAAGATAAAGGTGGAAAAATTGGTTTTGTTTTACCTGCTGAAATATTACAAGTTTCTTATGCTCAACAATTAAGAACTTTTTTAGCACATTTTTATAATAAAATAAATATTATCTCATTTGAAAAATTAGTTTTTCCAAATATTCAACAAGAAGTAGTTTTATTATTGTGCGAAAAAAACAATTCGAAAGAACACAATATTGAGCATATTGAATTAAAAGACGCAAGTGAACTCGAAAAATTAGATTTTATAAGACTTAAAAGCCCAAAAAAACGAATTGATTTCAAATCCAATAAATGGACATTTTATTTTTTAGAACAAGAAGAAATTGATTTTTTAGAGACAATTGCTGAAAAAAGAAAAATTCCAACAATTGGTAAATATGCAAAAGTAGAAGTTGGTATCACAACAGGTTCTAATGATTTTTTTACCGTTCCACTTTCAACCGTTGAAGAATTTGATTTGCAACATTATGCAAAACCAATGGTTGGTAGAAGCGTTCAAGTTAATAGTGTTATTTTTAATGATAAAGATTGGGAAAACAACAAGTTTTCAAAAGCTAAATCACACCTTTTAGTCTTTCCAAGAAAACAAGATTTAGACCCTTTGAATGGTGCAGTCAAGTATATTGCAAAAGGGGAAATTCAAGGAATAAATAAAGGATATAAAACAGGAATTAGAGAAGATTGGTTTGTTGTACCATCATTAAAAATTTCGGATGCACTTTTCATTAGAAGAAATAATTTATATCCTCGCTTGATAATTAATGAAGCAAAAGCATATACAACCGATACAATGCATAGAGTTTTTTTAAAACCTGATGCAAATCTGAAAGCTTTTACCGCAAGTTATTATAATTCTTTGTCACTAGCTTTTACAGAAGTTAGCGGAAGAAGTCATGGTGGCGGTGTGTTAGAAATGATGCCTAATGAAACCGAAAGAGTTTTGCTACCTTATCACGAAAACAATCAAGAATTACTTCTGTTGATAGACGAGAAAATCAGAAACAAGAGCAATATCGAGGAAATTGTAAAAATTACAAACGAAATCATTCTTAAACAAAATTATGGTTTAACCGATAATGAAATTGTAATTGCTCATAGGATTTGGAAAAAACTTTCAACAAGAAGATTAGGAAGAGGTAAAAAATAAATTCAAATCTATCAACTTTCTGTAACTTTACAATTCTAAAATTTCAATAAAAATGGACTTCATATATCAAGATCCGTATCCTATTTTAAAAGACGATACGCAATATAAAAAACTCACTTCCGATTATGTAAAAGTTGAAAAACTTGGTAATCGCGAAATATTAACGATAGACCCAAAAGGATTAGAATTGTTAGCCGAAGAAGCGATGAAAGATGTTTCTTTTATGCTTCGTTCGTCGCATTTGCAAAAACTAAAAAACATCATTGATGATCCAGAAGCTACTGACAATGATAGATTTGTAGCTTATAATCTTTTGCAAAATGCAGTTGTAGCTGTTGGTGGAGAATTGCCAAGTTGCCAAGATACAGGAACAGCTATTGTTATGGCAAAAAAAGGCGAAGATGTTTACACTGGTGTTGATGATGCTGAATGGTTGTCAAAAGGAATTTTTAATACCTATCAAAATAGAAATTTGCGTTATTCGCAAATTGTTCCAATCTCAATGTTTGAGGAAAAAAATTCTGGTTCCAATCTTCCTGCGCAAGTAGATATTTATTCCAAAAATGGAAATTACTATGAGTTTTTGTTTTTAGCAAAAGGTGGTGGAAGTGCTAACAAAACTTTTTTGTACCAAAAAACAAAATCGCTTTTGAATGAAAAATCTATGGATGAGTTCATTCGTGAGAAAATAATGGATCTAGGCACTTCTGCCTGTCCGCCATATCATTTGGCTATTGTAATTGGTGGAACTTCAGCTGAAGCCAATTTAGCCGCAGTGAAGAAAGCATCTGCTGGCTATTATGACAATCTTCCAACATCTGGAAACATGGCTGGTCAAGCATTTCGTGATATTGAATGGGAAAAAAGAGTGCAATTAATTTGTCAAGAAAGTTCCATTGGCGCACAATTTGGTGGAAAATATTTAACGCATGATGTTCGTGTCATTCGTTTACCTCGTCACGCTGCTTCTTGTCCAGTTGGAATGGGTGTTTCGTGTTCTGCGGATAGAAATATCAAAGGGAAAATTACTAAAGATGGTATTTTCTTAGAACAATTAGAGACAAATCCTGCTCAATTTTTACCAGATACAGCTCCACATTTAGAACCAGCTATTGAGATTGATTTGAATCGTCCAATGAGTGAAGTATTGGCAGAATTATCAAAATATCCAATCAAAACGCGATTAAAATTAAACGGAACTTTAATCGTTGCAAGAGATATTGCTCATGCAAAAATCAAAGAATTATTAGATGCAGGAAAACCAATGCCTGAATATTTCAAAAATCATCCTGTATATTATGCTGGTCCAGCAAAAACTCCAGACGGAATGCCGTCAGGAAGTTTTGGCCCAACAACTGCTGGTAGAATGGACGTTTATGTAGATGAATTTCAAGCTGCAGGCGGAAGTATGATTATGCTTGCAAAAGGTAATCGTAGTGCCGATGTAATGAATGCGTGCAAAAAATATGGTGGATTTTATCTAGGTTCTATTGGTGGACCAGCAGCCATTTTAGCCAAAGAAAATATACTTTCTGTTGAGGTTGTAGATTTCCCAGAATTAGGAATGGAAGCAGTAAGAAAAATTGAAGTGAAAGATTTTCCAGCGTTTATCATTACTGATGACAAGGGAAATGATTTCTTTTCGGCGTTAAGTCATTAAATAGTATTAAGATTAAAGTATTAAGTATTAAGATAAAACCTGTGAGTAGTAACTTGCAGGTTTTTTTATTCGACATACAACACCAATCCTTTTAAATAATGACCTTCAGGATGATAAATATTGGTTGGATGATCTGGTCCTTGTTCTAATTTGTGCAATACTCTAATATTTCTTCCTGTTTCAATAGCTGCTGCGGCAACTGTGTTGTAAAACAAAACATCATCAATCACTTGAGAACACGAAAAAGTGAACAAAATTCCGTTAGGCGCTAATGCTTTTAATCCTGCAATGTTTAATCGTTTGTACGCTTGAGTTGCCGTATGTTTGCTTTTAATACTTTTGGCAAATGCTGGTGGATCTAGAATAATGACATCATAAATTTGATGGTTTTCTTTCATAAAATTAAACACATCATCTGCAACCGCTTTATGATTGGCATTTGGAAAATTTAGTTCCATATTGCTAGCCGCTAAATCCACAGCTTTTTGAGAAATATCAACCGAAGTTACCAATTCTGCTCCAGCACTCATGGCATAAATAGAAAATCCTCCTGTGTAGCAAAAAGTATTTAAAACTTTTTTGTCTTTAGAAAATTCACCAAGCAATTTGCGGTTGTCTCTTTGGTCGAGGAAAAAACCAGTTTTTTGTCCTTCTACCCAATTTACCGAAAACAAAATGTTATTTTCTTTCGCAACGGTTTCAGATTGATTACCAAATAAAAAATAATCCGTTCCTGTATTGGGCAATGTTCCTGAACTTTTGCAATAAATAGTTTCGCAGTATTCTGAAAAATTTGCTTGAATGGCTATGGCTATTTTCTCCATTTGAAGAAAAATTCCAGTGGAATGCGCTTGAATAACCCAATTTTTATTGTAATAATCAATAATCAATCCAGGAATACCATCACCTTCACCGTGTATTACTCTAAAGGCATTGGTTTCTTCTATATTCAATAATTTCAATCGTAAATTCCAAGCCGATTGTAGTTTTTCGTCCCAAAAATTCTCTGAAAAAATCTCATCACCAAAAGTTAATAAACGCACAACAATACTTCCTTTATCGCTGAAATATCCTGTTCCTAAATGTTGGTTTTTCGAATCTACTACATCTACTAAATCGCCATCGGTTAGTTCTTGAGTTACACCATAAACCGCTCCACTAAACACCCAAGGATGACGACGTTGAATAGATTTTTCTTTGCCTGATTTTAAAATTACTTTTGCTCTCATTTTATTTCGAAAAGACCTGACAGGTTTCAAAAACCTGTCAGGTCTAAATATTAAAAATTATTAATTTGCTTGTTGGCTAATTAATACTCATTTCTGGAATTTCTCCTTCAATAATTAACTCTGCTTCTGTGGCTTTGATAATTTCTTCTACTGAAACTCCTGGTGCTCGCTCTAATAGTTTAAAACCATTTTGAGTAATATCTAAAACAGCTAATTCGGTAACTACTTTTTTCACGCAACCTACACCCGTTAATGGAAGTGTACATTTTTTAAGAATTTTACTTTCTCCTGCTTTATTCACGTGCATCATGGCCACAATGATGTTTTCTGCCGAAGCTACTAAATCCATTGCTCCACCCATTCCTTTAACCATTTTTCCTGGGATTTTCCAGTTGGCAATATCACCATTTTCAGAAACTTCCATAGCACCAAGAATGGTTAAATCTACTTTTTGGGCACGAATCATTCCAAAACTAAAAGCGGAATCGAAGAAACTCGCTCCAGGCAATGTTGTAATGGTTTGTTTTCCAGCGTTAATGATATCGGCATCTTCTTCACCTTCATAAGGAAATGGTCCCATTCCTAAAACTCCGTTTTCCGATTGAAATTCTACCGAAATGTCATTGCGAACAAAATTGGCAACCAATGTTGGAATTCCAATTCCAAGGTTTACATAGTAACCGTTTTTTACTTCTTGTGCAATGCGTTTTGCGATTTGATTTTTATCTAGTGCCATGATTAACTTTTTTGACGAACTGTTCTTTGTTCAATTCTTTTTTCAAATTTTTCTCCTTGAAAAATTCTATTGACCATAATTCCAGGAATGTGTATTTCATTTGGATTTAAAGTTCCTGCTGGCACTAATTCTTCCACTTCAGCAATCGTTATTTTTGCTGCTCCAGCCATTGGTGCATTGAAATTTCTAGCAGTTCCTTTGAAAATTAGGTTACCTGCTTCGTCACCTTTCCATGCTTTTACTATGGAAAAATCTGCTTTATAAGCGTGTTCCAAAACGTGCATTTTTCCATTAAATTCACGTGTTTCTTTTCCTTCGGCTACTTCTGTTCCGTATCCTGCTGGTGTAAAGAATGCTGGAATTCCTGCTTGTGCCGCTCTGCATTTTTCGGCTAATGTGCCTTGTGGTGTGAGTTCTACTTCTAATTCTCCTGAAAGCATTTGTCGTTCAAACTCGGCATTTTCACCTACATAGGAAGAAATCATTTTTTTGATTTGTTTCTTTTGTAATAATAAGCCTAATCCAAAGTCATCTACACCTGCGTTGTTAGATATACAAGTTAAATTTGTAACATTTTTACGAACTAGTTCAGCAATACTATTTTCTGGAATCCCACAAAGTCCGAAGCCACCAAGCATTATGGTCATTCCATCTTGAATTCCTTCTAAAGCTTCCTGAACATTATTCACTTTTCTTGAAATCATATTGGTCTTGTTTGTTGTTTTTTATTAAAAGAAGATGGTTGATTTTTGGCTATAAACCAAATTCATCTGTATTTTGTTCTTCTTCAACTGGAACTGCGGTTGAGTCATTTTCTACTTTTCTTGGTGTCCAACAGTCAACTTTAATAGATAGATTATCAGGCCTTTGAAAAGGATCTTTTGATACTTGAAGATCAGGATCTTCATAGCATTTTTTCATAAAATATCCCCATACAGGCAAAGCGGCTGTTGCACCTTGACCATAAGTAATACCATTAAATCGAGCAGAACGATCTTCGCAGCCAACCCAAACTCCAGTTGCTAAGTTTGGCACCATTCCAATAAACCAACCATCTGATTGATTTTGAGAAGTACCTGTTTTTCCTGCAATAGGATTTGTAAACATATATGGATAACCAGTCCAACGATTATCACCACTTCCACCACCTTGAGTTCTTAATCGAACACCTGAACCGCTTTCTGTAACGCCTTCAAGTAATTTTATCACAGCGTAGGCAATATCTTTATTGAGAACATCATGACTTTCTGGAACTGGCTCATAGAGTACAACACCATTTTTATCTTCAATCCTGCTAATGAACTGTGGTTTCATGTAAACACCTTGATTAGCAAAAGTAGAGTAGGCAGCAACCATATCTTCCACTGTTATATCAACAGCACCAAGTGCAATTGATGGTTGAATAGGAATATTAGTCTTCACGCCAAGTTTTTTAGTTAACTCTGCTACTGCTTCAGGACCTGTTTTATCAATAAGTTTGGCAGACACTGTATTTATAGATAAAGCGAGTGCCTTTTTTAATGTTACCATTCCTCTGTATTGACGATCAGAGTTTTTTGGTTCCCAATCGGCTGTTACATGATGACGACCTTTGTGTATCATAAAAGGACTATCAATGATAGAGTCGCAAGGAGACATACCGAGCTGTTCAATAGCTGTTGCATAAACAAATGGTTTGAATGTAGAACCTACTTGTCGTGCACCTTGACCCACATGGTCGTATTGGAAATATTTATAATTAATTCCTCCAACCCAAGCTTTAATATGTCCAGTTTGTGGTTCCATAGCCATCAAACCAGCTTGAAGAAAATGTTTGTAGTATCTAATGGAGTCAAGAGGTGTCATTATTGTGTCAATTTCGCCTTTCCATGAAAAGACTTTCATTTTGGTTTTGACTTTGAATGAAGCAATAATCTCCTCTTCCGATTTTTCCATGTCTTTCATTACTCGCCAGCGTTCAGAATTTCGCATGGCTTGGTTAATGATTTTTTGAGTTTCAGCTTCTGTAATATTTACAAAAGGTGCATTTTTATTCGTTTTTTGTTGTGCAAAAAACTCTTGTTGCAAGTTTTTCATGTGAGCTTGAACAGCTTCTTCGGCATGTTCTTGCATTTTGGAATCAATGGTTGTGTAAATTTTTAAACCATCGCTGTAGATATCATAATCTGAGCCATCTGGTTTTTTGTTTTCTTTTGCCCATTTTTTCATGTATTCACGAAGAAACTCTCTAAAATATGTTGCAGTTCCTTCTTTGTGACTTTCGGGTTGAAAATGTAAAACAATTGGCTTTTTTTCTAATTCCTTTTTTTGACTTTCGGTCAAAAATTTATTTTTCACCATTTGACCTAAAACAGTATTTCTTCTATTAAATGTTTTTTCTGGTCTACGGATAGGGTTAAATAATGAAGGGTTTTTTAGCATTCCTACAAACATAGCAGCTTCATCTATTGTCAAGTCTTTTGGTTCTTTGCCAAAATATACTTTTGAAGCAGAACGGATTCCAACGGCTGTGTTAACAAAATCAGCTTTGTTCAAATACATCGCTATAATTTCATTTTTGGTGTATTGACGTTCAAGTTTTATGGCAATAATCCATTCTTTGACCTTTTGAATTAAACGAAAAACTTTAAAACTTGAACCTTCACCATGAAAAAGCAACTTTGCTAATTGTTGTGTTAAAGTACTTGCTCCACCATCTGAACCCAGCTTTAATGCTGCTCCAAATGTTCTTCGAGCATCAATCCCTGAATGTTCATAAAAACGCTCATCTTCAGTAGCAACTAATGCTTTAACGAGATGTGGAGGCAAATCTTCGTATTTTATTGGAGTTCTATTTTCGTTATAAAATTTACCTATTGTTACACCATCAGAGGAAATGATTTCGGTAGCTAAATTAGATTCAGGGTTTTCTAAATCTTCAAAGGAAGGCATTGCTCCAAAAAAACCCCAAGAAGCAAGAAAGAAAAACAAAAGCATTCCTCCAAAACCTATGAAAAAAACTTTCCAAAATTGTTTTTTATAGTAATTGATGTCTTTTGCGACGGTATTATTTTTTTGAGCCATACTCTTATTCTTTTGTTTCTATTCTAAAACCTATGTCCGATATTCCTTTTAGTCTTTCTACACCGTCAACTTTTCCTGTTTGGCGTACAGCATGACGGATATGAATTTTGTAGATACCTTTTTGAGTAAAGGATTCACCATCTTTGTAAAACAATTTGCTTTCTTTTACATCGCTAAAACCTTCACCAAGAAGTGTGCCATCTGGATTTGTCATTAAATATTCGAGAGTGTCAACTTTTACTTGTCTATTAGGTTGTTCCAAAGAAACTATTAAAAATAGATTGCTATAAGGGTAATCATCATTGTCTCTGATATTTACAAACAAATTGTATTTCTTTTTTGCATCCAATTGTGGCAAGTCAAAAGTCACAATGCTATCCTTGTGCCATGCATTTCCAACGTTTTTATACTCATCAAACACTCTTTTTTTGTCGCAGGAAAACAAAAAAAGGAAACATAAAAAGGCAATTAGTACACTACTTTTTGTTTTCATTTTTATTATCACTGTTTTGTTTTCTGTCTCTGGAATGATTTCTTTTTTTGTTGTTTTTCTTCTTCTTTTTTGGTTGGTCAAAGCGAGTAAGACTTTCTTGCCCCATAGCATTATTGAAATCTATCTTGGCTTCAGAGATAACTTCTGTTGCATAATCTTCGAGAGCAGAAACTTTTCTCTTTTGTTTATTTTCAGCAATAATTTCTTTTACCTGCTCAATGTTTAGCATGTGCCAAACGGCAAAATTATCAGTATATGCAAACCACATTAGCCCTTTGAAAATATCTTGTTTTTGACAAATGGCATCACCTTTTTCGGTTTGAAGTTTAGTTTCAAAATCTGGAAAATCTTTCAAAGCATCCAAATAAGTATCTAACTCATAGTTCAAGCAACATTTTAATTTTCCACATTGACCTGCCAATTTTTGAGGGTTTAATGAAAGTTGCTGATATCTTGCCGCAGAAGTATTCACGCTTCTAAAATCGGTTAACCAAGTTGAACAACACAATTCTCTACCACAAGAACCAATTCCGCCTAATCTAGATGCTTCTTGACGGAAACCTACTTGTCTCATTTCTATTCGAATACTGAATTCTTTGGCAAAATCTTTTATTAGTTGACGAAAATCAACCCTGTCATTAGCGGTATAGTAAAAAATAGCTTTTGAACCATCGCCTTGGAATTCAATATCTGAAATTTTCATTTCAAGATTTAAAGCGATTGCTAATTCGCGAGCACGAACTTTCATCGGCTCTTCTTTATCTCTTGCTTCACTCCAAATATCTATGTCTTTTTGTGTTGCTTTTCGATAAATTTTTGGAATTTCGGTCGAATTGTAGTCAACATTTTTCTTTTTCATTTGAATTTTCACCAATTCACCAGTAAGTGTTACGATTCCAATATCGTGTCCTGGAGAAACCTCTGTAGCAACAACATCACCAATGCTCAAAGTTAGATTTTCATGATTTCTAAAGAACTCTTTTCTTCCGTTTTTAAAACGCACTTCAACACAATCAAAAGGTGTTTCTCCATTGGGTAAATTCATATTTCCCAACCAATCGAAAACCGTCAATTTGTTGCAGCTATCGGTGCCGCAAGTCCCATTATTTTTACATCCTCTTGGTGTGCCGTCTTTAGCACCCGTGGAACAGTTTGTACAAGCCATAATTTGTGTTAAGGTATATTGATAATCTCAATTCTAACGAGACTACTAATCATAAACGTTAAAAGTGTAAAGATAGTATTTTTTGAAGTTTTTAAAATTCTTTCGGATTAATATTTGATATTGTTTTTTTATAAGATAATTTTTTTATTTTAGCCTCTTAAATCGAAAAAACTAAAATTAATGAAAAAATTTAATGTATTATTTTTGGCTATATTATCGGCCTATGCTACTTCTTGTTCTTCTGATGACAGCCCAACTACTTCGGGAGACATCTTAGGCAAATGGTATTTTAAAGAGTACAAAGTACAAGGACAAACTATTCCTTATGATGACCATGAAGAATGTGGTAAAGATTATATTCAGTTCAATGCAGATGGAACAGGAGCCAATGTTGATGTTTGGAATTGTGAGTTGGACATAGCTCCTTTTACATATACTAAATCAGGCAATAGTCTTACCGTTACTTCTGATGGCGTAACGGATATTGTTTCAATAACAGAGCTTTCTTCCTCTAATTTAAAGATTAAAACTATTTCTGATTTTGATGATGATGGTGATGATGAAACAGTTATAATAGTTCTAACAAAAAACTAAAAAATAATAAACCGAGTAAAACTCGGTTTTTTTTATGTTGTTTTTACAGCGATGATGTGTACCGGACAAGCTTTTGCTGCTAATTCACAATTTTCAACAATGGTATGATCGGACGATTTTAACGTATGAAATCCTTTGGTGTTAGTTGATTTTAGCAAGACCGATTTTCCATCTTTTTTAGACATCTGAAATTGACCTGGTGCCATTTCTACACAGTAATTACAGCCGATGCATTTGTCTCTTTGAAGCGTAACAATGACCATTAGTTTTCTACAATTTTATACATTTTGTCGGATAATCGAATTCTAAACGGCACTTTCATCGTACAACTATCGCCTTTAGTTGCTTTGTCAGCATTTATGTCGTTAACCAAAAAATCCTCTAAAACCATTTCCTGTGCGCCAGTACTTGGACCAGTAATCAGAATTTTATCGCCTTTTTTGATGTCATAAGCTTCAATTTTGAATTCGGCAATGCTTGATTTTGGGAAGTAATGCATTCCTTTTCCAATATATACTTTTTTCTGAGTTGCACTTGAACCTGGATTGTCTGACCATTCGCCCAATTTTTGTCCTAAGTAATAACCACTCCAAAAGCCACGATTGTAAACGGTTGCCAGAGCTTCCATCCAAACTGATACTTTTTCTTTAGTGAATGTTCCTTCATAGTAAGCATCAATGGCTTCGCGATAGGTTTTTATTACCGTTGCGACATAATCGGCAGCACGACCACGACCTTCAATTTTGAGTACTTTGATGCCCGAGTCGATGACTTGATCTAAGAAATCAAGAGTACATAAATCTTTGGGTGACATCATGTATTCGTTGTCAATTTCGATTTCGAAGCCACTTTCTTGGTCGATAACCGTATATTTTTTTCGGCAATTTTGTTTGCAAGCTCCGCGATTGGCCGACGAATTGTGCGAATGCAAACTCAAATAACATTTCCCCGAAACGGCCATACACAAAGCACCATGACCAAAAATTTCGATTTCAACTAAATTACCACTTGGTCCTTTGATTTGTTCTTTTTCGATGTCGTCAGTAATTTTTTTTACTTGACGCAAACTCAATTCGCGAGACAAAACAATCGTATCGGCAAACATTGCGTAGAATTTTACGGTTTCAATGTTTGTTACGTTTAATTGAGTGGAAATATGAACTTCAATTCCCATTGTTCTTGCAGTCATAATCACCGCTTGGTCAGATGCGATTACCGCAGTAATTCCTGCTTCTTTGGCTTTGGTCAATAACGTTTTTACAATTGATAAATCGTGGTCGTAAATAATCGTGTTTAATGTCAAATACGTTCTAACGTTTTTTTCGTTGCAACGACGTGCTATTTCAGGCAAATCTTCTAAAACGAAATTTACCGTTGCACGAGCTCGCATGTTTAATTGTTCGACACCAAAATAAACCGAATCACATCCATTGTCTAAAGCAGCCTGAAGCGATTCAAAATTTCCGGCTGGCGCCATTAATTCTATTCTTCCTGAAGTAGTCATTAGCTGATAATTTTAAATAATTTATCTGACAATCTTACTCTAAAAGGCACTTCGAAGGTTACTTTATCGCCAACTTTAGCAGTTGAATTTTCACTTCCGTTTACCAACATTTTTTCTAAAATCAATTCTTGATTTCCTGTTGTTGGTCCCGAAATTAGGATTTTATCACCAAGGTTTAATTCGTTATTTTCAATTACAAAAAGTCCAACTTGAGCTTTTACATAGTAATGTTGAACGTTTCCAATAAGTACTTTTTTTACTTTGATCTTCTGACGAATATCGGTTACTTCTTTTGCTTTCGCTAAAGGTTTGTCGGATAGTTCTCCTGAATGTTTAAATTTTAATTTTTCCGATTTTCCTTTTCTAAAAACTTTATTTCCAACTTGTTTTCCTCTGCGAAGTTTAACTTGTTCTGCTAATGGTAAATGGGTAATTTCTAAACACTCTGTAGAACAACAATTTTCCATTGCTGCTTTACATTCGTCACATTGGATGAATAATAAATGGCATCCATCGTTAGCACAATTCGTGTGATTATCACAAGGTTTTCCACATTGATGGCATTGCGCAACGATGTCATCCGTTATTCTCTCGCCTAATCTGTGGTCAAACACAAAGTTTTTTCCGATGAATTTGCTTTCCAAACCTTCTTCTTTGATTTGTTTGGCATAATTGATAATTCCACCTTCTAATTGGAATACATTTTTAAAACCTTGATGTTTGAAATAGGCCGATGCTTTTTCGCAACGAATTCCTCCGGTGCAATACATCACCAAGTTTTTATCTTCTTTGAAATCTTTTAGTTGTTCGTTGATAATTGGTAAACTTTCTCTAAAAGTTTCCACATCTGGCGTAATCGCACCTTTAAAATGACCAATTTCACTTTCATAGTGATTTCTAAAATCAACAACAATCGTGTTGGGATCTTCTAATATTTGATTGAATTCTTTTGCTTTTAAGTGTACGCCAATATTAGTAACATCAAAAGTTTCGTCGTTCAAACCATCGGCTACAATTTTGTCTCTAACTTTTACGGTTAATTTCAAGAACGAATGATCATCGTGTTCCACCGCCACATTTAAACGAATGCCTCGCATAAAATCATAGGCTTCTAACGTTTCTCTAAAAGCTTCAAAGTTTTCTGCCGGAACACTCATTTGAGCATTAATTCCTTCTTTGGCTACATAGGTTCGACCAAGAGCATCGAGTTTGTTCCATTCGATAAATAAATCGTCGCGAAATTTTTTAGGATCTTCAATTTTGGCATACGCATAGAAAGATAATGTAAGACGTTGTTGTCCGGCTTCATCAATTAATTGGGCTCTTTCTTCTGCGCTTAAGGTGTTATACAGTTGCATGCTATAAACGTTTAAGTGAGAAATATATGTTGTGAGTTCTAAATGGAAGAATTCAGGTGCAAAGTTATAATTTTTTGTAAATAAAAAAACCCAATCGGTTTTTCAACCGAAAGGGTTTCTTCTTCATAGCAATTCTATTTTAATTTATGATGGTACAAACTCCATTAACACAATCTACTTCATTTGGTGGCATTACTACCGCACAATCTGAAATTGCACCAGTCTGAAGATTAAACTCGTGCTGCATTTGGTTGTATTCGTTCACCATGTTTTGGAGCGTTACAAGATTTACGCTGCTCGAAAATGCAAGGTATTCCCATGGTCCGCCACATGGTTTTGAACCAAAGGCGATGTAGTTACAACTATCAACACAAGGAAAACTATTGATGTAATTGAGAACATCTTGTTTTTTTGCATCAAGAGTAGCTTGAGTGATTTCGTCGTTTTGTCTTTCGGAATTATTAGCATCATTAGAACTTGAGCATTGAATACTCAATGCTAAAAGTGCAACGGCTGAAAGGGTTAAAAATTTTTTCATAGCAATTTTTGTTTTTGGCAATTTCTCAAAAGATGAAAATTAATAAGAAGGGTTGCGTCATGAAATAAAAAAAACCTTTCATTCGAAAGGTTTTATATTTAACAGAATTCAGCGTAAGCGTCTTTTAGGTTTTCTGCAATCATTTCTGCTGGACGACCTTCAATGTGGTGTCGTTCTAACATGTGAACCAATTCACCATTTTTAAACAAAGCCATACTTGGCGATGAAGGTGGGAAAGGGAACATGTGTTGACGAGCAGCATCTACAGCATCTTTATCAACACCTGCAAAAACAGTTATTAAATGATCTGGTTTTTTAGAACCGTCCAAACTCATTTTTGCTCCTGGACGAGCATTTCTTGCTGCACAACCACATACTGAATTTACCACAACAAGTGTTGTTCCTTCAGCTTTTAGAGCATTTTCTACTTCTTCAGCACTATATAAATTTTGAAAACCAGCATCTGTAAGTTCAGCACGCATTGGGTTTACCATTTCTTCTGGATACATAATTATTTATGATTTAAGATTGTTGATTTCTGAATTTTGATTAAAAAATCTTTTGCAAAGATAAAGAGAATTATAAACTTAAATTTTAAAGAAATGATAAAGATTTCTATATTTGATTATAAATAAAAATTATGTACTGCTTCGAAGAAGATTATTCATTTTATATTGAAATAGGTTTATTTATTGTTTTTTTAGTTGGTTATGTATTAATTGAAAGGAAAAAGAATTTCAAACTTACTTTACAGTACATATTATATTCCTATGGAGTTGCTATGTTGTTACTTTGCTTGAAAATCCCACATGTTTTTTCTGGATTTCCATATGATATTTCTGATATTGACAACAAAAAAAGATTATTATTGCATTTGAAAAAAAATAATGAAGTGCTTATGCAAACCACTGAATCATTTCGAACTATGGGTTTTATAACGTTTGCATTACTAGGTATTATTAATTTCAGAATAATTAAAAACTTAAAAGCCTTTTAAAAAAGGCCTTTAAAAATGGTTTTTTCGGGCATTTCCAAATTACCTGCAAGTCTTCCCAAAGTGTAGTTTCTTCATCAAGAAATTTGAAAATTAAGGTTGGATTTCCTTTTTTGAATAATGACGAAAATACTTTTGAACCTAGGTCATTTCTTCGGAATAATACATCAATAAACAAAAGGTCATACAACCAAAATTTGTCTTTTTTATTAAATTTTCTTAAGTCAGTCTCACTGAGCGATCCCGAAATTTCGGGAGAAGTATCTTTAGATAAAAACGCAACCAATGCTTTCGATTTTTTGGTTGTGTTTTTAAAAGTATAACCCGTACTTGCTTTTGTCCATCCGCCAACCGAACCAATATTTATGATGTTTTTGGTGTTGTGTTTCCAAAATGCATAACATGTCATCGGGATATTTCCTTGTTCTTTTTCGATGATTTTGTATTCTGTAATTCCTAATTTTTGAATATAGTTCTGAATTTCGTTTTCATATTCCTCTTTAGAAAGTAAGTCTTTAGAAAACAAAGTATATTCTAGTAAAGCTTCGGTTGAAGAAGTTGGCAGAACGTACATAAATCGAGTATTTCCTTTTTGTTCCACCGAAAAATCCATGAAAGTAGCTTTGTTTTTATCAAAAACTTCTTCTTTTGACTTTATAAACCAACCAATAAAATGCTGCTGCAACAAAGGATATTTCGATTGATTTTTTACAAGATTCGGGTTGTAAATGGAGTTGAAAATTTTGTTACAAGTATAACTTTGACTTTCTGTTTTTACAACGCAATGATTTCCTAATTCTTCAAAATCAACGACTTTTTGGTTGACAAAATGAATGTTTTTTTGCTCAGAAATCAAGTCGAAAACCAAGTTATAAAAATCCAATCCACGAACCATTTTGTATTGATACGGATGCAATTTTAAATCTCTTTGAAAGGTTGCATCGGCAAAAAGTGCTACATCCCATTTTTTCGATACAATTTCATCAAATTGATTAGAGTTATCCCAAAAACACCAAGTTCTGTCGTTGTTTTTCTTCGTATTTTCATCAATCAGTAAAATGGTTTTATCTTCGAATTTACCTGACAAAATCATTTCATAGACGATCATTAAAGCCGATAATCCAGAGCCTGTGAATATGTAATGGTAGTGTTGCATTTTTCAAAGGTAATTAAATTCGGGACAAATATAAATTTAGTCTTGTCTAAAAAATATTTTTTATTAACCATAAAATTAAGTAAGTTTGCCTATATAATCTGAATATGACAACATCTGAAGAAAACTATTTAAAAGTTATTTATCATTTGACTATTGCTTCAAAAGAAGGAGTTACAACGAATGCTATTGCGCAAAAAATGCAGACAAAGGCATCATCAGTCACTGACATGTTGAAGAAGTTATCGGATAAAAAATGGGTTATTTATCAAAAATATCAAGGCGTTTCATTGACAAATGAAGGACTTTTTGAAGCAAAAATGATTGTAAGAAAGCATCGTTTGTGGGAAGTTTTTTTAGTTGATAAATTAAAATTTTCTTGGGATGAAGTTCACGAAATTGCGGAAGAGCTTGAGCATATTCAATCGAATGTATTGATTAATAAACTTGAAGAGTTTTTGGGTTTTCCCGAAAAAGATCCGCATGGTGATTATATTCCAGATAAAGAGGGAAATATTTCTAAAATAAAAAGACACTTATTGTGTGAACTCGATAAAAATCAAACGGGAATTTGTGTTGGAGTTAAAGATTCATCGTCAGATTTTTTAAAGTATTTGGATAAACACAATATTGCTTTGGGCTCAACAATAAAAGTAGTTGAAAAAGAATTGTTTGATGAGTCGATGACCATTGAAATAGGTGGAAATATTTTTTATGTTTCCAATAAAATAGCTTCTAACCTTTACATAAATATGAATTAAAATGTCATCAGGAAAATCATTAGAAGAAGTTCATGAATCAGTTTCTACAGAAGGTAGAAAAAGCAATTTTAGAAAAGTTTTGGCTTTTCTTGGACCAGCTTATTTGATTAGTGTGGGTTATATGGATCCAGGAAATTGGGCGACTGATTTGGCTGGCGGAAGTCAATTTGGTTACACATTAATTTGGGTTTTATTGATGAGTAACATCATGGCATTGTTGCTTCAAAGTTTGAGTGCTCGACTGGGTATTGTCACACAACATGATTTGGCACAAGCATCACGCGAAACCTATTCAAAAGGAATAAATTATGTGTTGTATTTTTTGGCAGAAATAGCCATTGCAGCTTGTGATTTGGCTGAGGTATTGGGCATGGCAATAGGGTTGAATTTATTGTTTAACATTCCTTTGATGGAAGGCGTTTTAATCACGATGCTCGATACTTTTCTATTGCTGTTTCTCATTAACAAAGGAATCAGAAAAATGGAAGCTTTTATCATTGCTTTAGTGGCCATTATTGGGTTTTCATTTGTTTTTGAAATGATTTTTGCTCAACCAGAATTGGGTAAAATAGCAGCTGGATTAATTCCAAGTATTCCAAACGAAAGTGCATTATATATTGCTATCGGGATTATTGGTGCAACAGTAATGCCACACAATTTATACCTT